>Ga0182013_10002317_pt1 | contig 25012 bp, 20 predicted proteins | sample 612S2MmetaG_FD_120487 | JGI IMG/M metagenome (GOLD analysis project Ga0182013, IMG submission 120487) | Permafrost microbial communities from Stordalen Mire, Sweden - 612S2M metaG | ecosystem: Environmental > Terrestrial > Soil > Wetlands > Permafrost | place: Sweden: Stordalen | collected...
CGAGCGCACCAGCCGGCCGAAGCCCTGCTTCAGCGTGATCACCGCGCTGGGCACCTGGTAGTCGAAGAATGCGTTGCCCCCGGATGCCGCGATCGCGTCCATGCGCGCCTTGACCACCGGGTCGGAGGGGACGGCGAAGGGTAGACGGTCGATGATGACGCAGCTGAGCTGCTCGCCTTGCACATCCACACCCTGCCAGAAGCTTGAGGTGCCGAAGAGCACTGCGCCGGGCGTATCGCGGAACTGTTCCAGCAGAAGAGTGCGCGGCGCCGTGCCCTGCAGCAGCAGCGGATAGGGCAGCTCACCGCTGAGGCGTTCGTGCATGGCGCGCATCTGGGCGTAGCTAGTGAACAGGCAAAAGGCTCGGCCGTGGGTGATCTCAAGTACACGGCGAGTGCGTTCGCAGGCCTGCACGAAGAAGTCCGGCTCGCGCGGGTCGGGCATGCCCGGCGGCAGGTACAGTAGCGCCTGGCGCGGATAGTCGAAGTCCGATGGCACCACCAGCTCGCGCGCCATGGTCAGGCCAAGCCGCCTGGAGACGTGCTCGAACCCGGAGACCGAGTTGCCGGCCGAGGTCGCGCCGGAGGCGACGGTCAGGGTCGCGGAGGTCAACACCACCGAGCCGTACTGGTCGAACAGCGCGGCCGCGAGCAGTTGCGAGACATCGATCGGGGTCGCCTGCAGGTGGGTGTGGTAACTCGCATGGCCGGCCCCGCGCGCCAGGTTCCGCACGCCACCCGCGGCCCGCCGCTCAATCCAGAACACCGTGTTCGGGTCCTGCGACTCCAGCAGAAACTTCAGATGGGCCGCGATATCTGCCGTGCGCTTGCGCAGCCCGGGTGCCTCGTCCACATCTTTCAGCCGCTCCAACTCGCTCTCCAACCGCCCCAGCGCGTTCAGCGCTCCGGTGTAGGTGTCGCCGTTCTCTTCCAGGAACTCGGCGCGTTGCTCGAACGGCATGCGTCCAAGTTCCGGATAGGCCCGGACGGCGGTCCGCCCGCCCTCGCCGCCGATGCCTGGCGCCGCCGGCAGCGCGGCAAAGAAGATCCACGCCCGGTCGCGCAGGGTTGCGGTTGCGCTTTCAATGGCCGGCGTGGACGCCTGCTTTGCCCGCAGCATGGTCTCGACATCGCGGGCGAGTTCGTCGAACCGCTGGGTGCCAAGCCCAATGCCGAAGTAGTTGCTCGCGGTCTCCTCCAGGTCGTGGGCCTCGTCGAAGATCACCGCTCCCGCCGCCGGCAGCACGCCCGCGTCCGCTGGGGCTCCGGCTTGCAGCTTGATCGCCATGTCCGCGAAGAACAGGTGGTGGTTGACGATCACAATGTCGGACTCCAGCGCCTTGCGCCGCATCGCGGTGATGAAGCAGCCCTCCCAGTCGGGACAGGTCTGGCCCAGGCAAGCCTCGCCGCGCGCGTCCAGCTTCGGCCACAGGGCAGAGGCCTCGGGCAGCGCATCGATCTCCGCGCGGTCGCCGGTCGCGGTGGTCTTCTCCCAGGCTGCAATGGCGTGGAACTGCGAGATCTCTTCCAATCCGGAGAGCAGCGGCGAGTCGCGCAGCGCGTACAGCTTGTGCTTGCACAGGTAGTTGCCGCGGCCCTTCATGTAACAGACTTTCAGCGGGCCGAGGATCGACTCCAGGAACGGAACGTCCTTGAAGAAGAGCTGCTCCTGCAGGTTCTTGGTGCCAGTAGAGATGATGACGCGCTGCTGCCGTTCGCGCGCCAGGCGCAAGGCGGGCAGCAGATAGGCCAGCGTCTTGCCGGTGCCGGTGCCTGCCTCGACGATCAGGTGGCGCTTGTCCGCAAAGGCCTTCTCGATTGCCCGCGCCATCTCGTACTGGCCTTTGCGGTGCTCAAACTCCAGGCCTGAGCGCGACAGCAGGCCGCCCGGCGAGAAGAAGTCGTACAGGCTCGGCAGCTTGGTAGAGACCGGGTGCTCCGGCTGTGCGGAAACGATTTGGAGTGGGGAGGACACGGACGCTAAGTGAACGATACGCCATCCGGCGCGGCTGTCCGGGGCAGCGTCTTAAGTGCCTGCGCCGCCGTCAGAAGGTCACCTGCTGGCCGTGCAGCACCTGTTCGACGACGCCATGGACTTGGAGGATCGGCCAGGCTGCTGCGACGGTCTGGGGCTGGCTCTGGCCAGGCTGATGGATGATCAGCGCGGGGCGCTGGTCGAAGACTCCGCGCGAGGCTGCGTCGTCCTCTTCGGTCCAGGCCGGCAGCCAGTTCCACGCGTCGATGCGCCACGAGTGGTCGCCCTGGACGATGAGGGTGGTCTGGTCCCAGCGCGGCGAAGCCTTGAGCGTCGTGACCAGACGGCCGAGCACGCCGTCGGTCAGCGCGAGGTTGTCCAGATAGGAGCTGTCGCAGGTCTGGGTGTAGTCGCCGTCGATGCGGCTCCAGATGTTGGGGCTGTGCGGAATGGCGAAGTGGAGAAAGACGAAGTCGGCCTGGTCGGTGTGCAGTAGTTGGAAGGCGTGCTGCTGTAGATCGATGTGGGTCTGGTAGCGGTGGCGCACATCGAACGAGCAGAGATGGCGATCGGCCCGCGAGGGCGACTTGAGTTCGCGAACGACCTGCTCCAGCGGGGTGTAGACGTTGTCAGCGAAGGACGCGTTCTGGGCCATCAGGCCGTCGAACATATCGTGATTGGTCCAGAAGCAATTCTGGAGCGCGTCGGCGTAGATGGAGCAGTAGGGGTTGTACCAGCCGACGGCGGCGGTGCGCCAGCCGGCCTGCTCGGCGTCGCCGAAGACGGTCTGGGCGCCGTCGATGGGCTGCCAGCCTGACTCAGACTCGTGATGCACCCACAGCTGGTTGTGGAAGTTGTAGCGGATGCCGTCGACGATCTTGCCGGTCAGCAGCGAGGGGATGATCTTGACCGTGTGATAGCCGGCCGGCTGCGCGTCGGTGAACAGCGTGCTCTGGGCGCGCAGGGCGTCGAAGTTGGCAAGGTTCAGGTCGCGGGCGCGGTGCTCGAACACCTGGTCGTAGGAGAGTTCGTCGAAGACAATCCAGACCAGCAGGGGATGCTGGCGGGGCGGCTGCGGCGCGATGGCCCAGGCGGCATCAATCTGGTTGGGCGCGGGCTTCCATGTGGCCACCCAGATCAGCTGCGCGAAGCTGCACACGGCGAAGACGATGAGCGCGGCGGCAACGGCGCTGCCGGTGCGCATCACGCGCCGGTACCACTTGTTGAAGCGCAGCAGCAACAGCAGCATCACGCCGGCCCAGACCACAAGCAGGATAATCACCAGGCCTTCAATCAGGTCGAAGGGATAGAACGACTGAGTACGCTGGACGAGATAAGGCGGGATAACGATGGCAAACAGCAGCCGCACCCAGGGATAGAATCGGGTGCGTGCAGCCAGGGTGAGGATGAAGAAGAGCAGCAGCGCGACCAGCAGCACGTCGACAATTTGCGCGACGCAGATATTGGTCAACGCAATCGGGGTGTGCATGCGCGCATCGGCTCCGCCACCCAGCAGGTCGCCGTAGTTGATGACCAGGATCAGCGACGCAAGTCCAATGCACTGGCAGAGCCTCTTCAGCATCCGGGCAATTCCTTTGGTCTACCGCGTTTCTATTTTTTCCAGAAGGAAGAGGATGCGTCCGTTATCCAGCGCCTGCCGGTCGAGCACGTTGAAACGTCCCGCGCAGGCGGCAAGAAGATCGGTCTCGCTAAGCGAGCCATAGAGCGAGTCGCGGCCGCGCATCAGGCTCTGGTACATGGGATCTTCGACGGGCACCCACTCCACAATCATACGATGGCGGGTGAGGCGATGGCAGAGCTCGAGGATGGCGGGCAGTGGGATCTGCTCCATCAGCAGAAGGTGATGGATGACGGCGAGCATCAGCACCAGATCGAACTGCCCGGCGAGTCGCGGCAGCAAGGCAACCGATTCTGCGTTCTCCCAGCCCACGGCGGGGGTGGGTCGCGCAATGTCCGCGCAGATCGTCTGAATGGAAAGATTGCGTTGCCGCGCCATGCGGAAGAGACCATCGGCCGAGGCGACGTCGCGTTCCAGCGCAACCACCTCTACTCCCAGCTGGGCAGCCAGCGCGCTGAATTCGCCGGTATTGGCGCCGATGTCCAGCACCCGGCCACGCTGCGATATTTCGATCGCATGGCGCACCCAATCCAGCTTCTGGCGGCTCTGTTCCGCGGTGTAATGGGTCAGCGTGTCCTGGTACTCGCTCCAGTTGGAGGATGCGCTCTCGGGCAATGCCCGCTGCGTGCGCACGCGCAGGTCTCTCAGGGTGCGCCTCAGCACGTCCGCGGTCACCTCCGGGTCGGCGATGCGGGACGGGCGCTTCTTCGCCGGCGCGGCGGATTGCTTGCGCCGATCCAGCAGAGTCGGCAGGGTGATGGGCCAGAAAACATCGCGCGACAGACGGCGCCCCCAGCCAAGCGCGGCGTAGCACTCAGCGGGCTCATATCCATCGCGTTTGAAAAGGCTCAGCGAGAGCGGCCAGCTTAGCATCCGGTCCATCAGCAATGGCAGCAGGAAGGTGCGGACGTATTGCCCATAGGCCAGCCAGATGGAGGAGTGCGGGTCGCGGCGCTCGAACGAAAGAATGTCGACGAAGATGGGACGCGTGCCGGTGAAGAGGACATTCAGCGGCGTGGCGTCCTTCAGGATCCAACCGCCTGCCAGTGCCTGCTCGCAGAGGTCGAGCGTCAACTCGGCGGCGGCGAGCCACTGCGAAGGCGTCCACTCCCATGGATACGTGGGAATGGTAATTTTGGGATGGCACAGCCGCAGACCGTCACTGGAGTCGTCGATCACAGCCTCGATATGAGCCTCGATGAGCTGGCCACGCTGCTGCGCCGCCCGGCAGAAAGGCGACTCCAGCAGATCGAGCACGGCTGCGCGCGATGAGGCGCCGACCCTGCGAACCACACGGTTGTCTTCGAAGCTGAGCGACCCGGCGGGATCGCGGAATGTGGCGCTAGGCGATCCAGACGTCATGCGACTTCGCGGGTGTCACCTGTCTCAGCCGCGATGGGAAGGACGGCCGTCGGCGCCTTCTTCCTGCGCGAAAAGAAGGCCGCAATCTTGCGGCGAACGTAGTAGACATAAGCTGCCATTACCGAAGCCAGTGTCTGGAGCGCGATCAGGCCCGTGCCGGGATCGACGTAGGCCCACGCCCTGCGTTCGCTGCCCACCATCATGCAGAGAGCGATAAAAACGGCCAGCGAAAAGGAGATAAGTCGCTTCATTGGAAGCCCTTCTATGGTTGAAAGGCCGCTAGAACGAACGCAGCGGCGCGTGATGGCTCAGACGTAGAACGCCCCAGAATTATTCGACTTAAATCACAGACACCGGCTGGCGGAAATAGTTGTCCCCGGGATCCCGGGATTTGTGTATAAAACCGCACACAAATCTAGAGACGCGGCGCAAGTCATGGAAGATTCAGATTTCGGGATATTTCTCGCGCCCGGCTGACTGCGGAGTGCTCCGGGCCGGCAAGAGGACGCGGCAGACGTGGGCCCCAAAAACTTGGGACCCATCGTTCGCGATCTTCTGCGGCAATGGGTCCCGGATTTGTTCAGCGAATCGTCAGCGCGACTAATAGATGATCCCGGATCAAGAGATGCGGGCCATGCCACGAAAATGAATTGCGAAGCGCGGGTTCTTTGCGCCGCGCCTTAGTGGCCGATCTTGTAGCTCAATCCGACAGAAAAGATCGGGAGGACTTTCACGCTGTTGACATCGCTCTGCAGGCTGGCGGTCTGCGTCGCGATGTCCGCCGAGGCCCCCGAAACCGTCGTAATCGACTGGTAGCCGCTCTCGCTGCTGCAGGTGGTGCTGCTCTTGCTGGCGGTTTGGCAGGCCTCGCCGCCGTAGCTCCATGCCACCGTCGGCGTCCCGATGATCTCGATGCCGAACTCGGTCTCGAACCGGATGCGATGGTTTTTCGCCACCATGTTGCCCCACCCCAGGCTGAAGCGCGGTACGGCCTTGCCGCCGAGGCCGAGGGCTATGTTCCCGGTCAACTGGTTGGGGGCGGTGTCGCTGAGGTAGTAGCTATTGCCGATCTTGAGGGTGGTTCCGGGGGCCACGGTCACCGTGCCGGTCAGTCCGGTGGTGTTGTAGACGGTGGTGCCGGCGCTGAGGCGGAAGCTGCCCTTGAAGGGGAACCAATCCAGCCCCACCTCCGCGTTATTCAGCTTCAGGGTGGCGCTGATGGGCTCATCGGAGACGGTCCCATTGTAGGTGTAGGAGAAGAAGCCGGCCCCGCCGCGGACGTTCAGCCGTCCCGGAATCAGCGGCGTGGCAACATCGAACCCGATGCCGCCCAGGCCGAGTTTGACGCCGACACCAACCGACGAGAAGGGGCGCGTGCTTCCGGGGTTATTCACAGCCGCGGCAGGTGCGCCGGCGGCAAACGATGCAGAGCCGGCTGCGGGAACGTCGGCGACGCTGGAACTTGAGAACGTATTGGCCTGGTCAAGCTCCGCGTAGAGCGCAGGCGCAGAGGTGGAGACCGTGGTTGCGGCCGGGCTGACGGTTTGGGCCAACAAGACCATGGGAGACGGGGCGAGAACGGCGAGAATTACGAGGACCGACAGAGAACCGAGGAGTTTCACGGGGTCATTTCCTTTCCAATTGCGGCTTTCGCCGGATTTCACTCACTTTCGTTGGCAGTTCTTGAACGACACGCCTCTCAAGCCTCAAGGACAGAACGGGGCTGGCCTGAACTCTCCCGCGAGCGCAAGTAGCGTCGTGCGGAAGACAGCCAACCCTTGGGGAGGTAGGGAGTGAAAGGCCGATTACGGACTGCGGATGGCTCATACTATCAGAGCTTTGTCGTCTGGCAAACGTTTTTTTCCGGCTTTTTGATCCGCCGCTCACTCGATCGGGCAGCCGCCCGCATCGCCTGCTCCCATCCCGCAGGACCTGCCAGGATGGAAGGACCAGCAGTAATTGTCTATGCGTGCGCCGCCTTGGTGTGCTCGGTGTGGAGCGTGGCCACCGGGCAGTGCGCCTCGGCCAGCACCTGATAGAGCGTTCCCTCCGGCGCCAACCGGCCCAGCACCGGCTTGTCCAGCGCTCCCAGCGTAATCAGGTCGGCATGGGCGCCGGCACCCAGAATCTCGCGGCTGGCCCGGCCGGTCCGCACCTGCGTCTCCACTTCGCTCTGCAGGAACGCGGGAACGAGCGCGTGCAGCTCGTCTTCGCGCAGCTTGCGGTGCTGCTCCTCGGCGGCGCCATGCTTGTGATGGTCGGGCAGCACGTGCAGCAAGGTCAGGTGTCCCTGCAGCCGTTCCGTCCACTTCAGCATCAGGTCCGCATTGGCGGTGTCGGTCGCGTGGGACATCAGGCTGGTGGCAAACAGAATGGATTTGATGGGCCGCCCCGATGCGGCCGCCCGCCGCGCATTGGGGCCCACCGTGATCACCGGGATGGACGACGATCGCAGAACCGACTCGGCCACCGAACCGAACACCCATTTGTCGATCCCGCGATGCGCTCTGGTCCCCATCACCACCAGATCGGCGTGGACGTCGTTCGCCATCGCCAGAATCTGGCGTGCCGGCGTTCCATCCAGCGCAACCACCTCGGCCTTGATCCGTGCGGCGCAGGTCTTGGTGCAAAACCCTTCGAGCTGCTGCTTGACCGCGGCCATGGCGTCGCGCGGGTCGTAGTAGGGGTAGCCCGCCAGGTCGATGCTGAAGCTGTTGATCGCCGAGATGACGTGCAGCACTGTAATGTGCGCGCCGCTCTCTTCGGCCAGCGAACAGGTGAAAGGGAACAGCCACTCTATGTCCGTGAGATTGGTTGCCAGCAGGATGGAGCGCAAAGGAACATGGGTGTTCATGGTTGCCTCTACGTCTGGAAACTGTATGCCGTTCCTGCGCGTCCGGCAAGGGCTTTCGTCACATCTTCCAGAAACAGTCCTGCAATCTGCCACACACCCCGCCAAATAGATAAAATGGGCCGCATGGAACCGACCGAGATGCAGGAGTTTTCCAAGCAGATGAAGGAGGGCGGCGAGGCGTCGCTGACCAGTATTTCGCTGGCCATCTCCATCCTTGCCGTGCTGGTGGCCATGGTCACCGTGCTGGGGCACCGCAGCCATACCGAGGCGGTGCTGATGCAGTCCAAGGCGGGCGACCAGTGGAACGAGTATCAGGCGAAGAAGATCCGCCAGGACAACCTGTCCGTGGTGGTGGACCAGATGGTCCTGCAGCCATCTTCGGATCCCAAGGCCACGGCAGCCAAGCTGGCCGAGTACAAGGCGCACATCGCCAAGTGGACGACCGACCTCGCCGAGGAGCAAACCCAGGCGCGCGAGTTCGAGAGCGAGGTCAAGCACGCGGAGGCGCAGGCTGGGCGGTTCGACCTGGGCGAGGCGCTGCTGCAGATCTCGGTGGTTCTTTCGTCGATCACGCTGTTCACCCGCAGGCGAAGCTACTTCGTAGGCGGCCTTGGTCTTGGAGTGGTGGGAGCGGTGATTGCGGCGTCAGCCTGGTTGGTGCGCTGACGGCTCGCCTTCAGCTGGATTGAGTCTGATCCTGCCCGCGCAGCGAAAAGAGCGCGTTTGCGCTTCGCCCGCCTGAGGATTAAGGTTGGGTCAGACATTCCCGCGCGTTCGCTGGCGAATTGAAATGCGGCTGGCATCTGGCAGCAAGACGATCGATGGCCGGGCCATGCAAGTGGGCTGGAGACGTTTATGTGCAGAATGGGCCGGAAGCTTCTCCTGTGCTGTCTCGTCGGGCTGTCCCTCGCGGGCACGGTGCGGACTGCGGCCGCGCAGAACTTTGGCAATCTGATCGTCAATCGCAAGAAGATCGTCCTGGTGCGCAAGCTGCCGCCCACCGGGCACATCGAGGGCACCACGTTTAAGGTGATTGTGACACTGCCCACCGGGATGCAAGCCGATGTGGGGTCCGACCTGCAATCCACCATCGAGAGCTTGTTGATCCGCAGCGACTCCCGCCTTCGCTCCGAGGATGCCCATCCCGAGACGACCATCTCCTGCCGGGTCACCAGCTTCGCCATGCCCCAGCCGCAGATGACCTCGCAGGCGGTGCTGACGCCGGGGGCCAAGAATGGCTCTCTGCAGAACCAGCCCATGGAGCGGGTCACCGGGGTGTTGACGGTGAGCTTCCAGGCCAAGGACCGCGCCGGGCACTCGCTCGCCGCCGACAATGTGGCCGCGAGGTTCGACGAGGAGTACACGGCCAACGGCGCGCAGCAGGGCATCGTTCACTCCATGACCCACACCGTGACCCACCTGACCAAGGGGGGCACCGACGACGACACGCCGCCCTCCGCGGTCGAGTTGCATAACCGGCTGATCCAGGAAGCGGCGCAGCAAGTCGCAGCCCATCTGGTGAACACTACCGAACAGGTCGACGTCTATCTGGCCAAGGGCGGAGGCCTGGACGAGGCCAACAAGCTGATGGAAGAGAAGCTTTGGTCGCGCGCGCTGGAGCAGTTGGAGACCATGAAGCCCTTCCCAAAGCCTGAAGACGACGCCTACCGGCTCTACGACCTGGGCGTGGTCAACGAGGCGATGGCCTATTCCGCCGAGGACCTGCAGACGGCGCGGAAGGAGCTGCAGGAGGCCTCCATCGACTACGGCAAGGCGATCGATGGCAAGCCCACCGAGAAGTACTTCCTGCAGCCGCAGACGCGCATCGATACGGCGCTGGCCCACTACAAGCTGCTGGGCGACCAGAAGACGACGGCGGCATCCAGCCCCACATCCACGGCGCGTACCTCGACCGCATCTGCGTCAACTGCTTCGACGAAATCCGCATCCGGCGCAGCTCCGGCCCAGGATGCGCTGACCAACGACCAGGTGATCTCGATGACTTCCGCAAAACTGGACGAGGCGAATATCATCGATACCATCCAGCACGCGAAGTCGGTTGACTTCGATCTGAGCCCGCAGGGCCAGGTTGACCTGGCCAAGAGCGGCGTATCGGGCAAGATCATTACCGCGATGAAGGCCCGCGCACGTGCTCCGGTAACCCACCGCGCAGCAGCCGCTCCAGGCAAGAGTTCCAGCTAGAGCACTACAATGTTTTCGTCATCACACGGGCCCCGGGTCTTTTCTACAACACAACAGTTGGAGTCAACTCCTCATCCCTCGAGTGTGTCCCATGCTGAAGGCGAAATTTGGAATCCTGCTGACCCTCCTGTTTGGCGCTGCCGCAATCTGCGGTGTCTCCGTGGCCCAGAACTTTGGTGGCGCGTTTCAACGCAAGCAGATTGTGCTGGTGCGCAAGCTGCCGCCCACCGGGCACATCGACGGCTCGACCTTTACGATCAACGTCACCGGCCCCGGCATGGGAGACGTTCCCGAGAACCTGAAGTCGACCATTGAGAGCATCATCGTCGCCAACGATCCGCGTCTGCGTTCCGTCACGGCGACCGAACATCCCGACGCGGTGATCAACTGCCAGGTCACCACCTACTCTCAGCCACCGGCGCAGATCACCTCGCAGCCGGGCCTCAGCTTTGGCAAGACGCCCGCCCCGGCAGAGCAGTTCACCCACGTCGCCGGCCTGATGACGGCGAACTTCAACGCGCAGGACATCCGCGCCGGCAGGTCGATTGCGGCCAACACGGTGACCACGAAGTTCGATCAGCAGTTCCCCGTGCCTCCGCCCGCCAACGCCAAGCCGTCCCTGGGCGGCATTCTGTCGTCGCATATTCCCAAGATTCCCGGGACCACGCAGGGCGGAGATAAGCCGGGAGATGAGGACAAGCCGCCCACGCCGGCCGAGCTGAAGAACTGGCTGATTCAGACTACGGCCCTGGCCATCGCATCGCATCTGGTGAATACCTCGGAGCAGGTCCAGGTGCTGCTGGCGGCCGGCGGAGGTCTGGACGAGGCCGACAAGCTGATGGCGCAGAAGCTGTGGTCGCGCGCGCTGGAGCAGCTGGAGACCATGCCGCCGTTCCCGCAGCCCGAGCAGGACGCCTATCGGCTGTACGACCTGGGCGTGGTCAACGAGGCGCTGGGGTATCAGGCGGAGGACGTCGCCAAGGCCCGCAAGGACCTGCAGGAGGCGGCCATCGACTACGGCAAGGCGATCGATGGCAAGCCGGGCGAGAAGAACTTCCTGCAACCGCAGACCCGCATTGATACTGCGCTCGCCCACTACAAGACGCTGGGAGACCAGATGGCGCAAACGGCAAGCGCCGCGGCTGCTAGGGCCAGCGCTCCCGCGGCGGCGGATGTCCTGACCAACGCCGACGTGATCTCCATGGTCGCCGCCAAGCTGGACGAGGCGAATATCGTCGACACCATCCAACACTCCTCCGCGGTGAACTTTGACCTCAGCGCGAAGGGCCAGATCGACCTGGCAAAAGGCAACGTGAACGGCCGCATTATCGCGGCCATGAAACAAAAGGCGCGAGCGCAACCATAATCCCGCGTGTCGACTGCGCATAAGCGATAATTGAGTACCTCTTCGATGAGAACTCAACCTCTACCCCTAACCCGGTGTCCGGCGGCGATGGTAATCGCGGCGGCGCTCGCGTTCGCCTGCTTCGTTGTCCCCAGCAGCGCGAGGGCGCAGGGGCGATGCGGCGCGGGCGTGGATCTCGTGGTGCAGGCGCTGGAGAAGATGCGCGCCGACAGCAGCACGGACGAGCTGCAGGACGCCGACCAACTGCTGAAGCGCGCCGCCGAACTCTGCGGCGAACTGGGCGACGCCTGGTACTACCGCTCGCTGGTGGAGCGCAAGCTGGGCCACGCCGCGCTGGCCGACTTTGCCATGCGCCAGGCGCAGCGGTTCCCCTCCGACGCCAGCTCCGAGCAGGCGAATCCGTTCGTGCTGGCAGCTCCGGTGCTGCAGGCAAGTGCCCGCGGGGTCAATGGCCCGGGCGCTCCGGCTGCGGCTCCGGACACCTCCAATCGCCCGGCCGAGCGCTGGGCGCTGATAATCGGCATCGGCTCCTTCACCGACCCGCACATTCAGGCGCTCAAGTACACCGCCGGCGACGCGCAGAGCTTCCAGGACGCGCTGCTGGACCCGAAGATCGGCAACTTCAAGACCGACCACGTCCATAGCCTGCTCAATGACGATGCCACCACCAGGAACATCAAGATGCAACTTAACTGGCTGGCCCGCAGCGCCGCGCCCGACGACCTGGTGGTGGTCTACGTGGCCACCCATGGGTCCTCGCGCGACCTGGATACCGTCGGCGTCAACTACATCATTACCCACGATACCGAGATCGGCGCGAATATCGATCCCGACTCGCTCTACGCGACCGCGCTGCCCATGGTCGAAATCTCGAACGCCATTGCCACGCGCGTGAAGGCGCGCCGCGCCGCCATCTTCCTGGACACCTGCTACAGCGGCAACGCAGCGGTCAAGGACACCGCACTGATTGCTCCCGGCATCAAGAACTCCGCACCCTCCGCGCAGACGCTCGGCCACATCACCCAGGGCGCCGGGCGCATGGTCTTCGCGGCCAGCGGCACGGAGCAGGAGTCGCTCGAGAGCGACACGCTGCAGCATGGATTCTTTACCTACTACCTGGTGCAGGCGCTGCAGCAGGAGGGTGGAGCGACGCCGCTGAGCAAGATCTTCGACTACACCCAGCAGCACGTCAGCCAGACCGTCGCGACCCAGTTCCGCCAGTACAACCTGCAGCAGAATCCGGTGATGAGCCGTAGCGCAGACTCGACCGACTTCGCCTTGGGGCCAGCGGCGGGCGCGGCCGGCGGAGGCCTATGAGTCAGCCCACGCCTGCCCAGGAGGTCGCTGCCTTTATCAGCTACAGCCGGGCCGACTCGGAGTTTGCCCTCCGGCTGGCTCAGGATCTGAAGGCGGCCGGCGCCCATGTGTGGTTGGATCAACTGGATATCCATGCCGGCCATGAGTGGGACAACGCCATCGAAGCCGCGCTGGTCGGCGCGCAGCAGATGCTGCTGATCCTCTCGCCCGACTCGGCCAACTCGCGCAACGTCCGCAACGAAGTAGCCCTCGCCCTGGACGAAGGCAAGGTCATCCTTCCCATCCTCCATCGCGACTGCACCGTCCCTCTGCAACTGCGGCGGCTCCAGCACATCGACTTCCGCACCGACTATGCGCGGGGATTCAGCCTCCTGCTACGGCACATGCAGGAGCAGCCTTCCGGAGAGTCCGCGTCCCCTACCGTTGTCGCGCCTCAACCCGCACAACCGGCGCCGCAAGCCCAGCCCGCTCCGAAGCCGAACGCCCAGCCCAGCCCGCCGCTCGCCAACGCGCCTCAGCCGCTCCCGGCCCCAGCGGAGCATTGGGTGTTGCGCAGGGGACGCCAGTTCTGGCCGCTGATCCCGCTGCTCGCCATCCTCATCGCCCTCATGATCTCCGACCTCGGCGACTTCATGGGCTACAACCCCTTTGCCTCGGACCCCTGCTCACTCGGCGAGATCGACCAGAGCAGCCTTTCGGCCAAGATGTATCTGCCGCTCGCCAAGTGGGCGCTGCGCTACACCCCCACCCCCAGCGTCGCCATCATCTACATCGACCCCTCGCACGATCCGCCCGACCTGCTCTCCAACACCTGCGCCTCGCGCGCCTTCCTCGCCCGCCTGGTGACGGCGCTCAACACCCTCTCCGCCCACGTCATCGTCATCGACAAGTACTACTCCGCCAGCGCCTGCGCGGAGCAGGATAAGAACGCGGCCTTCGTCTCCGCGATGGAGGGCAGCAAGGTTCCCATCGTCGTCGGCCAGCAGACCTACGCGCTCGCCGACGGATCCAAATCGCCCGGCTGCCTTGCGCTCACTCCGCGGCTCCAGTTCAGCAGCGCCTCCAAGGTCCTCTACGGCCTCACCCGGCTCAACAGCGACGACCTCAAGGTCCCTCTGCGCTGGCCCGTCTTCAACCAGCCGCCAGCCCCGCCGCCCACCGCCAGCCAGCCCAACCCGCCGGCGCCGGCCCCAACCCAATTGCCCGCGGCCAGCGGCGACACCCTCTCGCTGGTCGCTGCCAAGGCGGTCAGCCCGCAGCTTGAATCCAACTCCGGCGTCAGCAAGCTGCTCTCCGCGCAGATCCACCCCTACACCACCTTCCTGGATCTGCCCCACATCACCGCGCTCACCGCCCTGTGCAGCGCCGAACCCGCGCCCCGAGCGCCCATCGACGGCCAGCCCGGCGATGACCTGTGCAAGCCGTGGGTTCGCCCCATCGACAACCTCGACGGCAACCAACTCAGCCTGGACAGCAAGATCGTCGTCATCGGCGAGGTCACCGATCTCGACATGCATCCGTTTCCCACCACGCAGGCCCCCTTCCGCACCAACCAGAGGCCGGGTGTCTTCCTCCAGGCCAACTACATCCAGGCGCTGCTCGACCACCGCTTTCTGCAGGAGATTCCGCTCTGGCTCACCGTCACCGGCCTGGTCTTCTTCGTCATCGGCGTCTATTGTCTATACTGGTCGCACGACAAGGAGGGCAAGCCCCACCTCAGCGTGGAGCGGGCCGGCATCGCCAGCCTGGTCGTCTTCGCCGCGATGGTGCTGACCAGCATCCTGGCCGTGCTTTCGATGAGCTACTTTACGCCGCTGTGGGCGCTCTGGGGTGCAGGCGCCTTCGTGGTCTTCCGCTATCTTGAGGCCAGCGGCCACCACCGCAGTGAGCATCTGCTGGCCCACCTTACCGGGCATCGCCATACCGAGGAGGATCCACCAGCCCAAACCCCGCCGCCGTCATACTAGTCTGAGGACTACGCCATGCCTAAGCCGATTCCGAACCGTCCCTGCTACCACCCCATCACGATGCCCGCCGCTGCGCTGCTCGTCGCCTGCGGCCTCGCATTCCCCGCGCCTAACTCCGCTGCCCAATCCGCCGCCCCGTCTGCGCAGCCTCCTGCCGCCGCCGCGCCCACTCCGACCGCCAAGCCTCCCGCCCCCGCGCGCGAGTTCCAGGGCTGCGTCCAGCCATCCCCCATTGACAAGACCGTCCTCGTCCTCAGCACTGACACTGTCTGCGCCAGGCTCGTCGGCAGCCTCGCCACGCCCCAACTCACGGGCCACCAGATCGACCTCAAGGGCGTCCTGACCCCGCGCACCCGCGATGAGTCCGCCTCCATCCGCGTCGATTCCGTGGTCAGCGTCGGCAAGCCCTGCTCCGACGTTTGCTCGCTGCGCCCGCCCGGAACCCGCGGCCTCGGCGGCGGCGAGACCCCGGGCAAAGAAGGTGGCACCCCCGGCCTCACCACGCCGCAGCCGCAGTAAGGTGTGGGATCATGTGAGCCAAAAAGCTCGTAAGATGATCCAACTATGGCAAGAAACATGCGCATTCAGACGAAGCCGGAGCGCGTCGGATTCTCGCGCGCGCGCAAAGCGCTGTTGTATTTGGTGTGTCTGGTTGTAGCGTGGATGGCCTTGTTGTTTGTGGCCAACTTCTTTGCCGTGTATGCCGGCTATGGCAACCTCGGCGGACTGCTTCGTGGAAACGATAAGGCACTCCCTCCAGTTGCGGTAAGCGATCTCCAGGCTGTGCTCGACAAGGACATTGCGGCGGCACTCAAGAGCGGCGAACTAGCTCCATCCACCGGCGCGGGCGTCTCCATTGCAGTGGTGGAACACGGAGTCACGCGCATCTTCAGCTACGGAGCCGCGAAGCCGGACTCCATCTACGAGATTGGGTCCATCACCAAGACCTTTACCGGCCTCGTACTTTCTCAGATGGTGGAGCAGGGCGAGGTCCGGTTGGACGAACCAGTGCGCGAACTGCTTCCCGCAAGCACAGTCGGCAAGCCTGATGGGAGCGAGATTACGCTGGTTGATCTGGCTACGCAGCACTCGGGCCTTCCGCGCACGCCGGACAACCTCCATCCTGCCGATCCGGCGAATCCCTTCGCCGACTACCGACCGGCCGATCTGTATGCCTATCTGGCCACGCACACCGTCGCCAAGCCCGCGCAGGCGGAATTTCTCTATAGCAACCTGGGTTTCGGACTGCTCGGCCAGGCGTTGTCGAATCGCGCTGGCGTGCCCTACGCAGTCCTGCTCGAACAAGAGGTCACCGGTCCGTTGGGGCTGGGAGACACCGGCGTGTCGTTGTCCCCTGAACAGCAGGCCCGATTCATTCCGGGGTATAGCAGCGACCATCGACCGGCGCGCGCCTGGGATTTCGATGCCTTGGCCGGGGCCGGAGCGATTCGTTCCTCTGCACCGGACATGCTCGTGTACCTGCAAGCGAATCTGCATCCGGATCGTCTGAATCTGGCGGCCGGCCCTTCTGCCACTACCCTTCCGGCTGCTCTCATCCAATCTCACCAGCTACGCGCCGACCGGCCGGGCGGAAGGATCGCTCTCGCCTGGTTCTTTCAACCTGTAACGGGAGATTACTTGCACGAGGGGGAAACCCCTGGATACAGTTCGTATGCCTTTTTCAATCCGAAGGGCGACTTTGCCGTAGTCGTCCTGTCAAACACTGGCGCGAACTTGCGAACCGAGACTAGCTTTGCCGGTCGTCTTGCGCAGCACATCGAGCAGAGACTAGCCGGAGAATCGGCGATCTCGCTCGCCCGCTAATTGAGTGACCGTGCCGCGGACCCGTTCGCAATCGATTGCTGCCCCATTCTGCTCCGCCGCTATTGACACCCCGCTTATAATGGACACATAGGTCGAAGTTGCGGATGGGCGACGCTGTATATACTAGTTGGTTACTAGCAAGAACGATAATCCCACTACGCAACTCGTTTGTCATCTAGATCATGCAAGTTCGATACCGGGGGGGAGGGGGTCTCATGGACGGAAAAATGCCGCGAGTGACCGTCGGTGTCAGCGGCGGAGTCGCCGCCTACAAGGCTGCCGAGCTGGTGCGCGCCCTCCAGCAGCACGGCATCGACGTGCATGTAATGATGACCCGTGCCGCCCAGGAGTTCGTCCGGCCGCTCACCTTCTCCTCGCTCACCGGCCACAAAGTCATCACCAGCCTATGGGACCGGGTCGAGGACGAGAGTTCGCCCACCGGCCTGAACGATCAGAACCAGGACGATGAAGGCGGCATTGAGCATATCTCCGAGGCCCAGGCCGCCGATGCCGTCGTCATCGCGCCCGCCACGGCGCATGTGCTGGCCAAGATGGCGCACGGCCTGGCCGACGACTTTCTCTCTACCATGCTCCTCGCCACCACCGCGCCGGTCATTGTCGCGCCGGCCATGAACGTGAATATGTGGAACCACCCAGCCACCCAGGCCAACGTCGCCCTTCTCCGCCAGCGTGGCATCACGATTGTCGAACCCGCCAGCGGCTATCTCGCCTGCGGCATGACCGGTTCGGGCCGTCTGGCCAGCGTCGAGACGATTGCGCAGGCGGTGCTGGACGCGCTCGCCGGCGCGCAGCCCGGCAAACAGGACCTGGCCGGTGAGACGGTCCTGGTCACCGCCGGAGGCACGCGCGAGGCCATCGATACGGTGCGCTTCCTGGGCAACCGTTCCAGCGGCAAGATGGGTTATGCGATCGCCGAGGCCGCCCGCCGCCGTGGCGCGCAGGTTGTCCTGGTCTCCGCGCCAACCGCGCTGCAGCCGCCTGCGGGCTGCGCCTTCGTGCCCGTCACCAGCGCCGAAGAGATGCGCACCGCTGTGATGGAGCATCTTCCCGATGCGACCGTAGTAGTAGGCGCAGCGGCGGTCGCCGACTTCCGCATGCCCGCCGTCGCCTCAGAAAAGCTGCGCCGCGAAGACGGCCTGCACCTCGATCTTGAGCCCACCGAAGACATTCTGCGCGCCGTCGGCAAGGCGCATCGCCCGGGCACGCTGGTGATCGCCTTCGCGGCCGAGACCGGCGCCGACGTCAGCCGCGCACGCGCGAAGCTGCGCACCAAGGGTGCCGACGCGATTGTGCTGAACGATGTTTCGCAGCCGGGCATTGGCTTCGACTCCGACCGCAACGCCGCCACCTTCATCACCCGCGATGCCGCCATCGATATCCTCGAGATGCCGAAGCGCGAGATGGCCGACCGCATTCTGGACCAGGTGGTTACGCTGCGCGCCGCCGCGCTTAGCCCAAGGTCGGCATCGTAGTGTCGACGCCCACGCGAATGCCGGTGGGCCAGCGCGCGGTCACCGTCTTCAGCCGCGTGTAGAAGCGAACGCCCTCGACGCCGTGCACAGCGTGGTCGCCGAACAAAGACCGCTTCCATCCGCCGAAGCTGTGGAACGCCATCGGCACCGGAATCGGAACATTGATTCCCACCATGCCTGCCTGCACGTTATGCGCGAAGGCGCGCGCCGTATCGCCATCGCGAGTGAAGATCGATGTCCCGTTGCCGAACTCGTGCTGGTTGATCAGGCCAATCGCCGTATCGAAGTCCTTGGCGCGCATGACGCCCAGCACCGGCCCGAAGATCTCCTCCTTGTAGATGCGCATCTCCGGCTTGACGTGGTCGAACAAGCAAGCGCCGAGAAAGAAGCCTTCTCCTTTGGGAAGCGCGGACGATTGGCCGGCCTCTCTACCATCGATGACGAGTTCTGCCCCTTCCTTCTGGCCCAGCGCGATGTACCCTTTCACGCGCTCCAGATGCGCGCCCGTGACCAGCGGACCAAGTTCGGCGCCGGGCTCCATTCCAGGCGCGACCGACAGCGCGGCGATGCGCGGCTTGAGCCTGGCAATCAGGTCGTCCGCCGTCTTGTTGCCCACCGCGACCGCAACCGAGATCGCCATGCAACGCTCGCCCGCCGATCCGTAAGCAGCGCCCACCAGCGCGTCGGCTGCCTGGTCGAGGTCGGCGTCGGGCATCACGATCATGTGGTTCTTCGCGCCGCCCAGTGCCTGCACGCGCTTGCCGTGCGATGTGCCCTTCGCGTAGACGTACTCGGCGATGGGCGTGGAGCCGACGAAGCTGACCGCCTTGATCGCGGGATGCTCGAGGATGCCATCGACGGCCTCCTTGTCGCCGTGGATCACGTTGAAGACGCCATCGGGCAGGCCGGACTCCTTAAGCAGCTCGGCGATCAGGATGGAGCAGCTTGGGTCGCGCTCGCTGGGCTTCAGCACGAAGCAGTTGCCGCAGGCCAGCGCGATGGGGAACATCCACATGGGCACCATCGCCGGGAAGTTGAACGGAGTAATGCCCGCGACCACGCCGAGCGGCTGGCGCATGGACCAACTGTCGATGCCGGGGCCGACCTGCTCAGAGAACTCACCCTTCAGCAGGTGCGGGATGCCGGTGGCGAACTCGACCACTTCGAGACCGCGCGTGGCTTCGCCGCGGGCGTCGGAGAGCACCTTGCCGTGCTCGGAGGTGATGAGCCGGGCGAAGTCGTCGAGGTGCTGCTCGAAGAGCTCGCGGAAGCGGAAGAGCACGCGCGCGCGGCGCAACGGCGGCTGGGCGGACCACTCCGGAAATGAGGTCTGCGCGGCGGCGACGGCAGCGTCCAGTTCGGCGCGGTTGGCCAGCGGGACGAGCGCCTGCACCTGGCCGGTGGCTGGGTTATACACATTACCTGCGCGCCCAGAGGCACCTGCGACGGCTTTGCCGCCAATCCAATGTGGGATCGCCCGTGGTGTATCAGTTGGCGTGGCTGCCATGTTGGGAAGGACGGCGGTAGACATAGACGCGGACCTCGATACCGATGGTCTAGAGTAGTCCATTTATGGGCAGGCAGGAAACGAGATAGATCGGTATGCGAAAGTGCCGGGCTTGCCGACTGATATCGTGGAAGTCATGGAACCCGTAGCCAGGAGACGACTGAGCGAGCCGCCGATCGACTCGAAAGAGCCGGGAAGCCTGGTGCTCGACAACTACATCATCTATGAGTGGTTCTTTCGGGAAGACCATCCAGAGTACTTCACCGAAGCAGAGCGGACGTTCGAGGCAACCGTGGAAGCTGCTCGCAAGCAGCGCGAGGCGGACGAGAGCGCGATCGCGCCTAGCGATTCTTAGCCTCGTTTTTTGACCACTGCCACAGTGCACGATCAAGTGCTCGCAGCTTAGTTGGTGCTGGAAGACTCTCTTGCGGTTTCATTACCGTGGCCAGATTCCGACAAAAGTCCAAGTATGCGATGTAGAACCTTTCGTCCTGCGGGAAGTATCCAAGTGCTTCAAGCGCACGAAAGTCGAGGACTGTGTAACGCTCCGGATAGATTGCGGTGAGCATTGCCGACGCAACCGGGACTGCCACTCCTTGAAGTATTACGAGTGCGGCTAATGCCTCTGCTTCCGAAGTGTGGCTCACTGCAACATCGAGGGCAGATTTGACCGCTTCTGGAGAATTCTTGTCGAAGTGCGGCACAATCCGCGGGGATTTCCAATGCACAATCTTTCGTAATGTGGAAGGAGTTCGGTCGCCCCCGCGAATTGCTGCGCCTGCGTCGAACGCATCCTTCTCCTCAGCTTGGTATTTGTCGGACATTGATTCCCAGTAATTGTCGGCCAATTGCTGTAATTCGGCTTCTTGCGGTTGCAACGAAAACTGGATCATCTCTCTATCCTCGTGAGACAACTGCTTCCTTCTCTAGTTCCCTTGTAGCAGATTGGCGATTCTTGTAGCTGGCGGCGATGAAGTCGCGGAAGAGCGGGTGGGGCTCGAGCGGCTTGGATTTGAACTCGGGGTGGAACTGGCAGGCGAGGAAGAATGGGTGCGTCGGGATCTCCACGATCTCCACGTAGGTTGCGTCTGGGGTAGTCCCGGTCAGGCGCAGGCCGGCGCCGGTCAGGATCGGCTCGTACTCGCGGTTGAACTCGTAACGATGGCGGTGGCGTTCACTGATCTCAGTGGCGCCGTAGGCCTTGGCGGCGAGTGAGTCCGGCTCCAGCTTGCACGCCCAGGCGCCCAGCCGCATGGTCCCGCCCATCTCCTCGACGCCGGTGAGCTCGCGCAGCTTGTAGATGATGCGATGCGGCGTGGCGGGATCGAACTCGCCGGAGTTGGCGCCGGAGAGGCCGGCGACGTTGCGCGCGTACTCGATGCACGCGGTCTGCATGCCCAGGCAGATGCCGAAGTAGGGGACCTGGTGTTCGCGTGCGTAGCGGATGGCATTGAGCATGCCCTCGATGCCGCGTTTGCCGAATCCGCCGGGAACGAGGATCCCGTCGAAGCCGGCGAGTTGCGATTCGTAGTCGCGGTTGGGCTTGCCGGGTGCGTCGCCTTCGGACGGGTCGCGGGTTTCCAGGCCCTCGGCTTCAATCCAGGTGACGCGCAGCTTCAAGTTGTGGGCCAGCGCGCCATGCACCAGCGCCTCCTTCAGCGATTTGTAACTGTCTTCGTACTCCACATACTTGCCGACGATGGCGATGGAGACCTCATCCCGCGGGTTGTAGGCGCGGTAGACGATGTCCTGCCACTGGGCGAGGTCGGGCGTCTTGGCGTCGATGCGCAACAACTCGAGCGCGAGCGCGTCGACACCCTCCTGCGCGAAGTTCAGCGGCACCTCGTAGATGCTGGCCACGTCGCGCGCGGCGATGACGGCGTTCTCCTGCACGTTGCAGAAGAGCGCGATCTTGCTGCGCATCTCGCGCGGGACGGCGCGGTCCGAGCGGCAGAGCAGGATGTCCGGCTGGATCCCGATCGACAGCATCTCCTTCACCGAGTGCTGGGTGGGTTTGGTCTTCAGCTCCTGTGCGGCGGCGATCCACGGGATCAGGGTGACATGGACGAAGACGGTATTATCCCGGCCAAGATCTTGCCTCATTTGTCGTATCGCTTCGAGGAAGGGGAGCGATTCGATGTCGCCGACCGTGCCGCCGATCTCGACGATCAGGACCTCGCAGTCGGCCGCGACCTTGCGCATGGCGTTCTTGATCTCATTGGTGACGTGGGGGATGACCTGGACGGTCTTGCCCAGGTAGTCGCCGCGCCGCTCCTTGGTGATAATCTGCTCGTAGATGCGGCCGGTGGTGAGGTTGTTGTCGCGCGAGAGCCGGGCGTGGGTGAAGCGTTCGTAGTGGCCAAGGTCGAGGTCGGTCTCGGCGCCGTCGTCGGTGACGAAGACCTCGCCGTGCTGGAACGGCGACATGGTGCCGGGGTCGACGTTGAGATAAGGATCGAACTTCATCAGGTTGATCTTGATGCCGCGCGCCTCCAGCAGGCAACCGATGGAGGCTGCCGCGAGTCCCTTGCCGAGTGAAGACACAACTCCGCCCGTTACAAAGATGTATTTCGCTGACATCTCCGCCTCCGAATATTTAGTTGTCTGGATTGGCCGCGCGTGTGGGGCACGTTTAAGTATCGCAGGGATCGGGGGCGGGAGCAATGGCCAGTTTTCCGCAGGAAAAGGGGAGGTGAGCGTCCGCCCTAGAAATCGCTTAGGTTGATCTCGTAGACCTGGCCGCCGGGCGCGGCGCCGGTCACCAGCAGGGAGTTTCCCGCCAGCGCCAGCCGCTGCGGAGAACTTACGCCGGCGATGTCCGGCAAGGGTGTCATCTGCGAGGGGTTGGCGATGTCCAGCCGTTCGATGATTCCCTCAGAAAAGCAGCCGATATAGGCGATGCCGGCCTGCACCGCGACCGGGATGGGATGACAGCTTTGACTGCCCGCGGTCAGCGACAGGTTCTGGAGCGCCTGCAAGGCGGCGGGGTTGGAGATGTCGATGGACTCCAGCCCGGTCGCGTCGAAGAGGGTTACGTAGGCGACGTTCCCCTGCACTGCGATCTGCTGCGGCGAGTGCGGGACAGTCAACGGGCTGCCGACCAGCGTCATGGTGGCCTCGTTGACCACCTGGACTGTGCTGGACGCGCCCAGAGGATTGCTCTCAGAACCAGCCGTCACATAAATGTATCCGCCGGCGATGGCGAGATACTCAGCGTTCGCGATTCCGCCGGCGACGGGGCTCGCCAGCGTCACCACACCCTCGATCGCGGGAGTCGCGGGCGACGCGAGGCTCACCTTTGCAATGCCCCCGTTCGCCGAAGTCCCGCCGAACAGCGGGACAAACAAAGTCGTTCCATCCAGCACGATGCCGGGGAAAGGCATGGGCAGGCCGCCGACCGAGCCCAGCGCGCCGAGCGAACCGTTGGCGTTGACGGTAAGCGTCAGCAACGAGTTGGTGTCGTAACATGCGACCGCCATTACATTGCTGCCGGAGATGGTGGCTACCACCATGCCGCTGGGATCGGCGCAGGGCGTTGCGTACGGCGCTCCCACCGGCACCTGCAACCCGCTGGAAATGTTGTAGGTGAAGATCTGCCCGGTCCCCTGAACGGAAACAAACTCATAGTTGCCGAAGGCGACGACCGAGTTGGGCGTGCCCGAGCTGGACGGTGCAACGCTGCTGATGGCCGGCGGCGAAAACGTGGCCGGGCCCCCGCAACCTGCCAGAAGGATGGATAGACCCGCGACCCATGCTGCCGCACTTCTCACCAGACGAGGCCCCTCCTACATGCGCCGGACGCTCTGCTGCGCGGTGCGACCGGTTAACTGCCATTGGAACAGGTCGGCAAATCCGTGCGCAGTCCATGTTAACAGCCGCGAGACCTGAAGGTAACGGTACTTTGGTCGCACTGCGCAAAATGTAAGCATGGGCTTGCCCGTGACCCGTGGGGCTAGCGCTGGTAGATAATGCTGCGGTGGGTGATTTCAACCACCAACACCGTCAACTTTTCCTCTTCGATGTTGCAGAGCACCCGGCAGTCTCCGACGCGATAGCGCCACAGGCCCGCAAGTTCGTGGAGCAGGGGCTTGCCGAAATCCCGAGGATCCGCAGCGCTCGCGATGCGCTCATGAAGGTAAAGGAAGACGCGACGTTGAATCGACTTGTCAATTTGGCGAAATCGCGGTCGGCAGCATCGCTGAATTCAATCTGCCAGGCCATACTTCCGGCCAATCTCCTGGAGGCTGATGCGGGTGCCGGGATTCTTCAGGCGTTCGGTAGCAATTGCAATGTCTTCGATCTCTTCGAGACGAGAGAGGACGGCTTCGCTGAGAAATGCGGCTGAGGTCTCCCCGGCACGCTGCGCTCCCTGCTCGATCAGGCTCGCAAGTTCATCGGGGATTTGAATGGTGGCCATAAGAACCTCCGTGACTGGAGTATAGCGAAACCTTGATTACACCATCTACCACACGTGAAGTCGGATTCGATGTCCTTCTTACCGCCCGTGCTCTTCGAGGAACTTCTCTACTTCGAGCGCCGCCATGCAGCCCGTGCCCGCAGCCGTGATGGCCTGGCGGTAACGGCGGTCCTGAATATCGCCGCAGGCGAAGACGCCGGGGACCGGTTCGCCGTTGCGCGTGGGGAAGACATTGCCGCGGGTGACGATGTAGCCGTCCGGATCGAGGTCGAGCTGGCCGTGAAACATCTTCGCGTTGGGGATGTGGCCGACGCCGAGGAACATGAACGAGACGGGCAGGATGGACTGCTCGCCCGACTTGACGTTGCGCAGGCGCAGGCCCTTGACGTCCTTCTCCTCGACGCCGAGGACTTCCTCGACGACGGTGTTGGAGAGGAACTTGACCTGCGGATGGGCGATGGCACGTTCGAGCATGATGGTGCTGGCGCGGAAGCGCTCGGTGCGATTGATGAGTGTGACCCTGGTGGCGAAGCGGGTGAGAAAGAGCGCCTCCTCCATGGCCGAGTCGCCGCCGCCGATCACGGCGATCTCCTTGCCCATGGCGAAGAAGCCGTCGCAGGTGGCACAAGAGCTGACGCCGTGGCCGATGAGCGCCTGCTCGCTGGGCAGGTTCAGCCAGCGGGCCGACGCTCCCGAAGCGATGATCAGGGTGCGGGTGTGGATCGGCTCCTTGCCGGGGCCGAGGTTCAGCTCGTACGGATGCTTGCTGAGGTCGACCGAGACCAGGTGCGCCATCCTGAGTTCGGCGCCGAAGCGGACCGCCTGCTGCTTCATTTTCTCGATCAGCTCGGGCCCCTGAATGCCCTCGGGCCAGCCGGGAAAGTTCTCCACCAGCGTGGTGATGGAGAGCTGGCCTCCGGGCTCATGGCCTTCGAGGACGAGCGGCTTGAGGTTGGCGCGGGCGGCGTAGATGGCAGCGGTGAGGCCGGCGCAGCCGGAACCCAGAATAACGGTATCTCTCGTTGGAATGGCGGTCGTGATGTCGGGCATGATGATTGATTTGATTGTAACTGGGCGGGTTGGATTCGAC
>Ga0182013_10002318_pt1 | contig 24990 bp, 27 predicted proteins | sample 612S2MmetaG_FD_120487 | JGI IMG/M metagenome (GOLD analysis project Ga0182013, IMG submission 120487) | Permafrost microbial communities from Stordalen Mire, Sweden - 612S2M metaG | ecosystem: Environmental > Terrestrial > Soil > Wetlands > Permafrost | place: Sweden: Stordalen | collected...
CTTCATTCCCAGCGACGTTCTCGTCCTGCCGGACGGATCGCCGGCGGTCGCCTTCATGCGGCTCAATCTCGGCGCGGCGCCCGCGGATCACCACACGCTGGCGCTCGTTCAGGGATTTGCGCAGATGTACAGCCACAGCGCCTACGAACTCGTCGACGCCGACGCCGTAGGCATGGGCCAACGGGTATTGCGCGCAAAGGGCTGGAGACACGCCTGGGGGATCGGTCGCCACATCCTGGGGAGCCAGATCTTCGACTATTGGCAAGATCCTTGGGGCGACAAGCACGAGCATTACTGCGACGGCGATCTCTTCACCGAGGACCAGCCGACCGGCGTGCACGCCGTGAGCCGCGAAGCGATGGCGCAGTGGGGCCAACCGATGCCGCGCAGCTTTACGCAGCCGCGAATGACCCCCTCGAACGTGGCGGCATTGATTCGGAATCTCCGGCGAAGCCCCGATCTCAACGTCGCGAAGCTCGGCACGCTCGCGAAGATCTTCGGCTAAAATGGCGCTGTACGTTTTACGCTTTGCGCATCGCGGCCGAGCGGACTGGGGGGTGCTGCGGGGTGACCGGATTACTCCGATCCCGGGCGAGTTCCCAACGACGGGTGAGTTCATACGCGCGAATTCGATCGAGACGCTGTCGGCGTTGAGTGGCCCTGCCCTGCTTCAAGCGGAGGTGCAACTGTTGTCGCCGGTCACGGCCAATCAGCAGTTCATTTGTCAGGGTGCAAACTACCGCCAGCATATGATCGAGTCCGGTATGAATCCGGATGCCAAGACGTTCAATATGATCTTCACCAAGGCGTCGAGCTGTATCGTCCCTGCCGATTCGAACGTCGTGCGGCCGCAGCACGTGCGATTCCTCGATTACGAGATCGAGTTAGGTCTCGTATTGAAACGCGAGGTCACTTCCCGACAACGAATCGACGATCGAAATCTGCACGAGTACGTCGCCGGGGCCGTCGTCGTCAACGACTACTCCGCACGCGACGTTCAGATTCCCCAAATGCAGTTCTACAAAGGCAAGAGCTTTCGCACCTTCGGACCCGTTGGCCCGAACCTCTGCCTGCTCGAAGCTTCCGACATCGCGAAGCTGCGGACTCTGCAGGTAACGTTGACCGTTAACGGTTCGGTGCGCCAAAAAGACTCGACCGCCAATCTCGTCTACGGGCCTGCGGAAACGTTGACGGAGCTCTCGGGAGTTGTGGACTTGCACGTCGGCGATCTCTTGTCGACCGGGACGCCGTCCGGTTGCGCGCTGCGACTACCGTCTCCGGCAAAGCAGCGTGTAGCCGCACTGTTGCCCGAAGCGGTGAAGTGGAAGATGTTCCTCAAGCTGCAAGCCGCTAGACCCGAATACCTCAAGGCAGGCGACGTCGTAAAATCGCGCATCGTAAGCGCCGACGGATCCATCGATCTGGGCATGCAGCGTAACCTGGTGGTCGATGAAGCGTTACCGCACGCATGAAGAAATCGGTGGCTAGCGAGCAAACTCGGGTAGCCCTGGCGCATCGTCGCAAACCCGTGACGACGAACAACCGTCTTGTGCCGCGCAAGTCCATGAGCACCGGCACAGATGCCCTCGATCACGCCCGCGCAGAAGCGCAAGCGCTCACAAGCAGCAATGAGGAGGCGGCGACGAAGACCGAGGCGGCGATCCGCATCGACCTTCAGGCAGTGCCGGATCAGGCGCAGAAGCCGGCACACTCAGTGAAAGTGAACGCCGACGCGCAGCACCGCTCGGAGATGGCAAAGACGAATTTATGAACAACTACGTGGGCGTCGTCTTCGACAACGACGCGAAAGCCTGCGACGGGCTCCACGCACTGTGGGAGCTCGACCGCCGCGGCGAAGTCACCGTGCACGGCGCGGCGGTGATCCATCGCACTGGTCTCGGCGATATCGAGGTCGCGATGAAGCAGACGCAGTCCGGCCAGCGCACGGTGGTGGGCATCGCGATCGGAGCACTCTTGGGCGCGCTCGCCACCCACGTCGGAGCGGTGACGGGGCCGACCATCCCCGTTACCACGGCAGCAGACATCGGGGCCGTTGGCGGCAGCATTATCGGGTCGACTGCGGACACGACAAAAGCGGACGAGCATCACGAGGCTGGGCGAGCGCTCGGGCTCGTCATCGCGCGCGGGCAAGCGGCGGTCGTCGCGAAGGTCTCCGAAGACTGGAACGCCTCGATTGACACAACGATGGGTCAACTCGGCGGCAAGGTGTTCCGCCGCGCGCTGGGCGAGGTGCGCAATGCGCTGTTCCACCCCGAGGACTACCCGGCTTCTCTCTACCCGTACGACTACGAGCCGCGTTTCACGTCGCAACTAAACGATGACGTTCATACGGCAACGGCAGTTGCCGAACGCAGCGACGCCGATCCCAAGTTGACGGAGCGCGCAGCTGGGCGCGAGACGGATGACTACATCGCGATCGTCTTCGATAGCGAAACCCAAGCCGCCGATGGGTTGCACGCGCTTTGGGACCTCTATCGTCGTCACGAGCTCACGGTGCATGGTGCCATGGTCATCCGAAGGAACGATCGCGGATGCATCGACGTCGTGATGCAACAACGCAGCGATCAAGGCCTTCGCGCCGCGGCCGGGGTCGCGCTCGGCACCCTGCTCGGCGCGCTCGCCGATCCGGTCGGCGCGGCCATCCACATCGGTGGTGCGACGAGCGACATCGCGGAAGCGCTCAAATCAGCGGAGCGCGGGCAGGCCGTTCGCGAGGTCGGCTTGAGCATCAAAGATGGACAGTTCGCAGTGATCGCGGAGGTGACGACCGCGGGCCGGAATCGACCGCTCGGCGCGGTCATGGGCGCGCTCGGCGGCACGGTGTACCGTCGTCCAACGAGCAGCGTTCGCGATGATATGCACATGAACTTCCAGTATCCCGACGCGCTCGTGCCATACGAGTATCAACCTCACTTCGAGAAGCAGACACCATCATGATTGCACGAACACGGCGGCGCGATGACGTCGAGCCCGACTCTATTCGGGTCAACATGATCACGGTAAACGGGCCGATGCCGACGCGCGGAGCGGACCTGCGTGCGATAGCGGACTTGTACTGGGAATCGCGCGCTCGACAGAGGACAGCGCGGCATAATGATCTATCAACCGAACTCGCACGAATCCCGCGCGCGATAGAAGCTATCGTCAATTGGCACTTGGCTGACGCGCGCTCGCTCGAGCGTTATCATTAGCAGGCACGAACAAAAACAATTGTGGAGCGAAAGAACCATCATGCAGCATATCGAGCGTTCGACTAATCGGGCATGGCTCGGAGAATTTCTGCGCATCCGCCGCGCACGCCTGTCGCCGACGGATTACGGCTTTCCCGTGATGCGGCGCCGTCGTTTGCCCGGCTTGAGCCGCGATGAAGTTGCGCAGTTGGCCGGCATTTCCATCGCCTACTATACCTGGATCGAACAGGGTCGTGACATTAACATGTCTCCCGAGGTGCTCAACGCGATCGCGCGGGCGTTGTGCCTCGGCGAGGCCGAGCGCGCCCACCTCTTTACACTCGTCGGAATGGAGGTTACGGAAAACACGCTGGGCGACGACCGCATGCATCCGACGATCGCAAGCATCTTTAACTGTTTCAACGACGCGTCATCGAGCTGGTGCGCGCTGATGTATGATGCGTGGTTTAATGTCCTGGATTCAACGCTGCTGGCGACGGCTGTATTCGGAATTCGGCCGGGGCACGGTCTTGAATCGAACTTGCTCTACCGACTGTTCGCCGACCCCGTGCAGCGAACGACGTGGGTTGAGTGGGAAAGTGAAGCGCGCATGGCCGTTGGGATGTTCCGTCACAGCTTGGCCGCACGGCCGGACTCATTCGAGGGCTTCCGCATCCTCGACGCACTGTTGGAAATGCCTGATTTCGCGCGGGTCTGGGACGTATACGACGTCCGCATCGGCCCATCGCCTGATGAATTTTTCCGCCAGGAGCCGTGGCAGCTGGTGTCTCCCGAACTCGGTCTCGTACGCGTCCATCGGCTAGCGATGAATATTCCAGCGGCCGTCGATCGTACGCTGATGTTGTGCAGTGCGGCTGATGCCGAGACGTCGTACAAGTTCCTTAACCCCCTCGAGCGTGACATGGAACGTTATCTCGTGCCGGCCTGATCCATGGGTAGTTGCTACTGGTCATCGTGTCTGTTCATTCTTGAGCGCAGCCCTTCGTTTCCCCGGGACCGATGCTACCCTTAATATTCGTACTATTTCTATCCGTACGACTACGATCCATACTTCTGGTAGGATTCGGATTGCTGGAGCGCCGTGACTTCTGGTCATCGGCGTGCCGCTACTGCTAAGTGGAGTCGCGGTGGTAGCGGGCGAGTATCCGCTCACTCGCCCTCGGGCTCGCTGTGGCCGCGCTCGAGCCGGCGGCATTCGCACCCTCACATTGTTGGTACTCCGGTTCATGTGAAAAGCACCAGGATGGCAGGTGCAGCGCTGGTGCTTCATGCTTGAGCTACAAATTCAAGGAGCACAAGGAGCAAACAGTAGCATGGACAATTATGTTTCCGTCGTCTTCGATAACGACCGGGATGCAGCCGCCGCACTTCACGAGCTGTGGAGGCTCGATGGCGCCGGCGACATCACGGTGCACGGCGCCGCCGTGTTGCAGCGCGACAAATTCGGCTACGTGCAAGTTGCCACCAAGCAAACCGATCCCGGCTTACGCACCGCCATAGGTGTCGGCGTGGGAGCACTGCTCGGCGCACTTGCCGGACCGATCGGCGCCGCAGCCGGTGCGAGCATCGCCGCCGGGACGGCCGCCGGTGTCGGTGCCGCAGCCGGCGGAGTCGTCGGGCTGACCGCGGACGCGGTCAAATCCGGCGAACACGAAGAGGCCGCACGCGAATCCGGCTTCGTCCTGCGCGACGGTCAATCGGCCGTGGTCGCGGAGGTTTCCGAAGATTGGACCGAGCCGATCGACACGGTGATGAAGCGCCTGGGCGGAACGATCTTCCGCCGGCCCAAGCGGGACATTCGCGACGCCTCATGGGACGGCGGCTACCCGTATTATCCGTATCCGTACTTCCTCTATCCGTACGATTACGACCCGCACTTCCACTACTAGCATTAGCGCCCGTCGCCGCGTATCGGGCTTCGCCCGATGCGCGACCAGGGCGGCTTGGCAAAGCCGAACGCGACGGATCGACGAAGTGGATCCTAGCTAACGCGCTTCGCTTTGACCGCGGCCGACTACCGTCCGGAAGTCAGCGCCGAGCGAAAGCCGTCCGCGGCTGCCGACATTGGCGGCTTTCACAAGAACGCCCGGCGCTCCGCTTCAAGCGAGGAGAAGGATGACCGCGCAACTCGATCTCCAGACCTCTTGCGCGCTCGAGAGCGATGAGGTGCTCCGGCGGCTGGAATCTTCGCCGACCGGCCTGTCGTCGAGCGAGGCGTCGCAGCGGCGCGCGCAGAGCGGCCCGAACGAAATTGGCGAAGAGCAGACCAGCGCGTGGGAAATCTTCCTGCGCCAGCTCAAGAATCCGTTCTTGCTGTTGCTCGTCGGCACGGCGGTGCTTTCCGTTCTGCTCGGCGATCGCAACGATGCGTATATCATCTTCGCCATCATCGCACTGAGCGTCGGACTCGCGTTCTTCAACGAATATCGGTCCGAGACGGCCATCGCGGATCTGCGAGCGCGGGTGCGCCCCAATGCGACCGTCAAGCGCGACGGCGTGATGAAGTCGGTTCCGGTCGCCGATTTGGTTCCCGGCGATCTCGTGGAATTATCCGTCGGCGACATCGTGCCGGCGGATCTGCGCCTGCTTGACGTGCACAACCTCGAGTGCGACGAGTCCGCGCTCACGGGGGAATCCGTGCCCACGGAAAAGACAGCGCGTGCGGTCGCAGTGGGCGCAACCTCGCTCGACCTTGGTGACTGCGCGCTCATGGGGACGGTCGTGAAAAACGGCGCTGGTCACGGCGTCGTCGTCGCGACGGGCAAGCGTGCCGCGATCGGAAGCGTTGCAAAATCGCTGGCGACAACCCCGCCGGTCACGGCGTTCGAGAAAGGACTGAGCGATTTCTCACGACTGCTCATCCAGATTACGGTCGTATTGACCGTCGCCATCTTCGCTCTGAACGCGCTGCTGCGCCACAATTGGATCGAGTCGCTCCTGTTCGCCCTTTCGATCGCCATTGGGATTACGCCGCAGCTGTTGCCCGCGGTCGTGACCGTCAGCCTTGCGGTGGGCGCGCGTGCCCTCGCGAAGAAGTCGGTCATCGTCAAGCGACTGGTAAGCATTGAGGACCTGGGAAACGTTCAAGTGCTTTTTACCGACAAGACCGGCACGCTGACGGAAGGCCGTATCGCGTTTCGCGGCGCCTTCGGCCCCGACGGCAAGCCGGATGATCGCGTCGCGACGCTCGGACTTGCGTGCATCTCGGTCGTCATAGACGGCGACCGTGTAGTTAGCGGAAATGCGCTCGACGTCGCATTGCGCGAGGGCGCGCCGGCGAAAGCGATCGCCGAAGCCCAAGCGGTCAAGCAGATCGACATCGCCCCCTTCGACTACGAACGGCAAATGATGTCGACGCTCGTAGATTTCCCCGATGGACGCCGGCTTCTCGTCTGCAAAGGCGCACCTGAGGCGATCTTGAAGTGCTGCCGCGCCGGGGGAAGCGGACTTCAAGAACAGCTTGCCGCTGGGTTCGACTCAGGCGACCGCATCGTCGCGGTTGCCAGCCGCGACGCTTGCTGTTTTTCGGCCAGGCCGTGACGTCCCTTCGTTCTCCATCGACTCCGCCTCGTGCTGCCGAATCCGGATCGGGAGCTCGCAGTGCTGCATAGCGAACCTCGGTGGCAGAACCGATGAGTTTGCGGTAGCACGGCTCGGGGCCGGCCCGCACGCGAACGAATGCGTGCCGATGCGCAAGTGTCGATGAACTCATCGATCCCCGTGCCAGCTTCGCGTCTGCGTGAGCGGCGGACCGAGGGGCTTGTAAATTCTCCCGTCCGGCGCGCACGAGAGGCAGTGCTTTCGCTCGCGCCGGCCGAAAGTCCGACGTCGTTTACGAAAGCCGCTATTTCGCGTCCTTTTTTAGCGCATCGACTTCCGCTTGCGCCTTCTCGTCGAGTTTTTTCGTGACTTCGGCTATGTGCTCTTTCCCGGCCAACTCGCTTTCGCGACGTCGACGCTCGGCCTCCGCCGCGTCATGATGGACCTGCTTGCTAACGGCGTCCTTGATTTCTTCCACGTCCGCCTTGAAGAGCTCGGTGCCGCCGTGAATCGCTTCTTTAGTACCGTGCGCGGCGGAATCGATGTCCTCTTTGGCTCGTTCGGCGGCTTCGTGGACCTTTTTGCCGACGGTTTTCGACGGTTCTTCAGCTGACATATGTTCCTCCATCCTCTGGTGAGATCGGCGCTAAAATGAGGTGTACGATCCAATCTTGCACCGCCTAGAGCCGCACCCCCTCTGCAAGCTCTTTCAATGTCTCGGCGCTTCGCTTCAGTGCGGCGCGCTCCCCAGTGTCGAGATTTGGCATGAACGTCCTCACCACGCCACCCGCGCCCAGCACGCGCGGCAGTGACAGGGCCACGTCGCGTACGCCGAGGCATTCCGCGGTCAACACGGAGCAGGTGATCAGTGCTCGCTCGTCGTCCTGAATCACCTCCGCGATGCGGGCGAGGCCGCCGCCGACGCCGAACCAAGTCGCTCCCTTACCCTGGATGATGGCATAGGCGGCGCGGCGCACCGCGGTATCAATGCGGCTTCGGTCGACCTCTGTCAGTTCCCGGCCCATCTGGCGGCCGGCGTCCGCCACCGACAGGTCGCCGGCCATGGCACCCGACCAATGTAACACTTCGCTGTCGCCGTGCTCACCGAGCACACGAGCGTCGATGTATGCTGGGCTGATTCCGAGATGCGCGGAAAGCAGCGTGCGGAACCGCGCTGAGTCGAGGATCGTCCCGGACCCGATCACCCGCTCCGGCGGCACCCCATGCCGGCCGGCGAGGACGGTAACAATTTGCGTTATGATGTCGCACGGATTCGACGCTACCAGGAAGATCGTGTTCGGTGCCGCCGCCAGAACGGGCGGCACGATCGCGGCAAGGATTGCGGCGTTGCGCGACAGCAGGTCCAGCCGGGGCTCCCCAGGCTTTTGCTTAGCGCCGGCCGCAATCACGACAATCCCCGCCCCATCGAGATCGGCAGCCTCCCCGGCGCGGACCCGGACGGGGTGCGTCCACGGCGTGGCGTCCAGAATGTCGTGCGCCTGGGCCACCGCCAGATCTGCATTGCTATCGACGAGAACGATCTCCGCACCGACGCCACGCATCGTCATGGCATAAGCAGCGGTGGAGCCGACCTGCCCGGCTCCAACGATCCCGATCTTCATGCTATTTGCCTCCTGGATGGGTTTGCTGATACTCCACTCACCTGAACCGTCTTATCAAACAGCACGCTTCCATGTGCGCGGCTTTACGGATCGCGGTACGACCACGACACCGTTCGACATGGTCGTGCTCAACGAGCCGTTATCGCCGCGCCATCGACGCGCTCAACGGGATGCGCCTGCGCGCAGGCGTCGAATGCTATCGACAGTGTCTGCTCATGCGTTCCGAGCGTTCCGGTGCCGGGGTTGAGCCGAAGCCGGCGATCTCGCAGAAACTTCGCCAGCGACAGCTGGGGGAATGCCTCCGAAACGGACATTTCAATAACCCCTCCGCCGACATTATCCCACGGTCCGGCTTCCCCGACTATCGCGATCCTCCGGCGCTATCGCCGGATTCTATCGTTGGGTCATGAGCTTTACGGCGAGCGATCTCTCGCTAGCGGTGGACCGATGGGCCTATGACGGGACGGCGGAGGCTGACTTCGTCGCGCCTCTACACCAATTCGTCTACCACTTACCGGGCAGCAGTTACGATGGAGAACTCGTCGAGGTCTCGTGGCAGGGACGAACGTACTGTTCCCCGCTCAGAGAACACTGTGCGCTGCTCCTCCCGCGCGGTCAGCGTTGGATCTGCAAGCACAAGGGGAAGGCCGACCTTCGGTTACTGATCTGCGCACTCGAGAACGATACATTCCAGAACGTGCTTGGGGACCGGGTTGGCGAATTCGATCTCCGGCCCGACCTCGGCCCGAGCGCGATCGCTCCCGGACTCTTGGAGCGGTTCGAGGCGGTCTGCCTGCGCTCGGAGGATTTCCCGCGCGCGTATACCGACGCCTTGACGGCGGTGCTGGTGTTCGAAGTTTTCCGCGCGTATGCAACGAAGCCGTTTCCGCCGGACCCCAGCGTGAACGTTGGCAAATCGCGCCTCAAGTTGGTTCTCGACTACATCGAAGACGCGTTAGGCCAGGATATGAGTCTCTCCGAATTGGCGTCGCTCGTCGGTTTGAGCATTAGCCATTTCTCCGGTTTCTTTAAATCGTCCCTGGGCGTCGCTCCGTATCGCTACATTCTTCAACGTCGCATCAATCGGGCCCAGGGCATGTTGCGGACATCGGATCTGACGGTAACGGCAATCGCTACCCTCGTCGGATTTTCAAGCCCCAGCCGCTTCGCCCAGGTATTCGCGCGGGAAACCGGCACGACCCCGTCGGCATACCGTCTCCAACACCAGCGCTAGAAGCGCGCCGGCTTCGCAACCAGGTCCGCGCTGCAAATTCATCCGACTGGCCCGCTATATCCTGGCCCGATTCCGAAGCAAATGGTGAACCGTAAATACGCCGGCCATTACGTTCCCCCGCTCTTCGGCCATGAGCCGATTGGCGTGCGTGGATAGCTCCCGCTCAAACAAGGCAGTCGACTTCGTCTCGGTGACGTACAATACGAGCGGATCGTACCACGACGATGCGACGTTGGAGCTGCTAACCGCACCGCACCCACTCCGGTCGCCCCGACGCGCGTTTAATTCGCTCTCGCTTCGCACGCCTGCTAGCTGGGCGGTCGCAACCTTACCTCTACTCGTGAACGCTGATACTGCGGTTCATGTTAAAAGCACGGGGATGGCAAAATCCGCGCCGGGGCTCCATGCTTGAGGAGAACAAACCTTCCCGAACTTCTCATAGCTTGAACGGCCTCGCCTTCGTCGCCGTCAGCGCGCACGCGATGTAAACCAGAACAATCTCAGCCGGCAAAGTGAAAGGGGTACGCGACGATGATCGCTGATACCGTTAATCAGCTCTCCAACAAGTGGTGGACTTTCCTGGTGCGCGGTCTCGTCGCGCTCGTGCTCGCGGCGTTCGCGCTGGGCTCGCCGGCCGCGACGGCAAACGGCCTCGTTTACGTGGTCGCCGCTTACTTCATCATCTCCGGGGTCACGGCGATCGTTGCTGGCTTCTCATGCCGCCGTCGGCTTGGCGGCAGTCCTTTCATTGGCCGCGTTCTCGTGCGCGGCCGCCGACGATCACCTGCCGATGATCGACCTCGGGTCGGCTTCCGCGAAGACGAACGTCAGCCTCCCGATCTTCACGGGCCTTTCGGCTTCGTACGATCGGATCGTCGGCGGCGTGTCGAGCAACACGTCCGGCTCACCCACCGGGTCGAGTTGGATCGCGCCTTACGCGGGTGGGGATGTCGCGTGGGGACCTACTGCTGTGGGCGCCGCCGGCCAGACCCCACCGTCTGCGCCTAAGCCTGCACCAAGAAAGCCAAATCCGTTTTCGTACGGCCTCTCGATCGAATCGAGTTTTCGCTTTGGGCATATTGGTTCGAGCGTCACGGCGTTACGCGGCGCGACTCAGGGCTTTGTCGGCTACGAGATCGATCCTTACACAAAGTTCACCGCGGACTACTATCAGATTCCGTTCTATCCACTGGGAACCTCGGGGACGAGTGTGCCGCTCGTGATCCGCGGCAGCTCGACTCCGATCGGATCCGCCGCGTTGCCGGAATCCACGTCCAATTCCGATGTCTATAAATTTCTCAACCTGGGCCTGCAGCGAACGTTCCTCATCGCAAAGAAGCATCCGATAATCGTCACGCCCGGTTACATCTTTCCCGTTTCCAGTATGACGATGCTATAACGGTCGAGGGAAACGGTCAGGCGCTGCCGGTCAAGTTACGATCGTATGCCTACAAGTACGTGGCGCTCACGATTCCGGTGGTGTACAACCGGCACTGTCTGGTCTTGCTCACTGGACAGACCAAGTGGCTGGTTCGTACGAACGGATTGAATGAAACGAATCATCCGCAAGAAGTCCTAATCGCTTATTCCGAATATTTTGCAAATCGAAAAACGTCGTTCTTCTTTCAACCGTCGCGCTATATCGTCTACCTTCCCTCCGATCGCGCGCCGGAGTATTCGTTCACGGCCGAGTACGGCATCAACTACCGATTTTCAAAGAACCTCTGGTCGCAGATTGAAATCGAGAGTTTGAATCCGAGCGGCACGGGACCGAACGGCATCGCGAATCTCACCTGCTCGACGCCGGCGTGCACCAGCATTCTGCCGACGATCGGTACGCTCAAAACGGCTGAAGTCCATCTGTCCATTGGGATTGGTTCGCCGTTCGTCATTCCGATCTGACTCATGATCACGCGAGCAGCACGCGTTTCCCGCCGCTGAGGCCGGGCTTCGCGGTGTGAGGAAGCTGCGAACGGTCCGTCGGCGAGCCTTGCAAAGATGAAGTCGTGAAGTGCAGCGCGTATTCAGCGGTCGGGCCGAGTTGCGGTCCCGCAGGCGAGACGCATGCCGGTCAGGAGCCGGTTCTCATGTGGAGATGCGCGGCGAGGCCACGCACAACGAAACTCGGAGGACACAGACCGTTATGCCCCACGGATCGCAGATTAGCGGTGACAGCGTGAGTGAAAATGAAGATGACGCTCGCGAACGCATCGTCCGTTGGCACGATCCGAGCGTTAGCGCGATTGCCTTGCGCGACCTCTCGGGAATTGAAGCGCTGCGCGCAGTCATGCGCGGTGAGATCTCGCCGCCGCCGATGGCGCGTTTGCTCGGCTTCACCCTGCGCGAGATTGAAACAGGGCGCGCCGTCATCGAAGGCGTGCCGGCCGAGTATCATTACAACCCGATCGGGTCGGTCCACGGGGGCTTTGCACTGACCCTTTTCGACTCGGCGCTGGCCTGAGCCGTCCAATCGCTGTTGCCCGCCGGTGTCGGTTACACGACGACGGACGTCCAAGCCCGGTTTATCCGCCCGATCACGAAAGACACCGGCATCGTGCGCTGCGAGGGCAACGCCGTCCACGTTGGCCGGCGAACCGGCGTCGCGGAGGCGCGCCTGACCGATAGTCAGGGCAGGCTGCTGGGAATCGGTTCGACCGCCTGCGCAATCTTTCGCCCATAGTCTCGCTGTCCGCGCCGGTCATGGTGGTGTGCGCGCTTCTCTCGTCCAGGCTGTCGTTCCGATCGCGGTGCATCGACGGATGTCAGGGATTCGACTTCGTCGAATCTGTTGCGTTCGGCCGAAGGCCGAGCCTCCCGTCGTCACGTGTCGGGTAAACCCGACACGCTCCTGCTCTGAAAGGTACGAAGACGGATCGCGTTCGAATCGTGCCTATCTCACAGTCGCACTCGTCATACGGCAGCTACGATGCTTGTCCGCGCGGGAACCGACATTCGGACGGTTTCGGCGATCTTGGGCCATCGGAACGCCAGCTGACGCTGGGGATTTACAGCCACATAGTCGAGGGTGCCGAGCGAGCTGCGGTCGCTGCGCTCGAAAACCGAATGGCCGCAGCGTTGAGCGCGATCAACGGGAAACGTCAACGCTTCTCGACGGGCACGGCACACGAATGGCACACGCCAGGGTTCGGACAAGGAAAAAAGCTCGCCGTAGCGGGCTTTCAATGGTTGCGGGGACAGGATTTGAATGGGGCTCGCAGGCGCTGCGGAGCGCATGGACTGCTCGGTCGTTACGGTGCGCCGGCTCATTCGCAGCGGCGAGATCGCATACACGCGCTACGCGCCTCGGAATATCGCATTCTCGTCGCCGGCGATCGACGCCTATTTTGGGGGCGGCTGTTTGGTGGTCGGGGCCCGGACCCGGTTTACGCAGATGCGCTTGAAATTAAGCCCAAGGACGCGCTTTGGCGCGCCCTCGGCAAGGGACGGGCCTTCCGTGCGAGTCGCGCGTCAAGCCGCCTTAGGGCCAGCCTTTTGCACGTTGCCATTTGACAATCGAGGAGATGCATTCGTCGCAAGTAGCTTTTTCGGTCACTGGATTCTTGGCTGCAAATGCCGCACAATCCGGCGGCCTTTGCAGCAGCGCGTTGCTCTCGCTTCTTGCGTGTCAGGTATTCCCGGCGTGTCTCGGCAGGCGCGGCGACGGTCACGCTGGGACGAGCACGCCGGTCAGATCGCGGGGGAAAGCGAGATCTCGGCTCGCGGCGAATTCGCGCGCAATCGCGACGCGCTCTGGGTGCTCAAACCCCAGGACTTCAATACCCACGACATTGCCGTCGGCGTCAACGTCGTACGCCACACTGCCGGTATCGGTCAGGTCGACAGTACTCACTGACAAGGCCGTCGCGTATTCGACGTAGGCGGCTTTCACGGACAGGTCGGTGCGAACGTTTATCGGTTGCGTCATGGCTTGATCCTTGAATCGGCGTTTGCGACGGTGACTATGAGGTGTCGGACGGGATTTACAGTAACTCGGATGCGCTTCTTGCTAGGCCCGTATACCCAGAGGTTGATGCAGCCATCGTCGGCCGGCAGTTGTCGGCTCAAGAGTGGCCCAATTCCGCCCCGTCCGATAGCTTTCCGATAGCCGAAGTTACCTGTGGAGGTCGTGTCATTGTTACCACTTTCTATTTATAATGAAAAGCGAAGCGCGGCGCCGTGCCTAGGTTCTTTCGCGGCCCACGTCCGGTGTCGAAATGTCTTGACTAAGCAGAGCCTGCCAAAAGAGGTGTAACCTGTAGCGGGTCGATGACTGTTGGCCTTTTGATCGCGAGGTTGGACTCGCATAGCCGACGCCTAGCGGACGCGGCCGGCAGGTAGGCCAGCCAGGCGAAGCAATGCAAGCGTCGTCGCCCGACTAAAACCCGACTAAGAATCGGTCAAAACTCGACCGAAAGGTGGTATAAATGACGGCATTCGCCGCCCTTCCGAAGGATCACGCCACCGTGGCTAGCGTTCTCGAGCGCCCCCGTCCCTTCGACCTCGACGTCCTCGCAGACGATGGCCGCGTAGACGCGCGCAAACTCGCCGCCGCGATCGACGTGACGCTCCCGCAACTCGCGCAGATCCTGCATGTCAAGGCGAAGAACCTTAGCGACTCTCCCACGAGCCGCAAATTTCAAGATTCGGCAATCAAACTCGTCGCAATGATGAACGACGTCGCCGAATACGTGAACGAGAAGCGCTACGCCGTCTACTGGCTTCGCACGCCGCGCCGGGAACTCGGCGATCAATCCGCGTTGGATTGGCTGATGCGCGGCAAGCTCGATGAGATTCGCGATCACGTCGCACGCGTCGTCGACTTGCAACCTGACTAAATGCGACGACGAATCGAACGCTACCGCGCGATCCTCGAAACCCTCGGGCAACCCGCCCGGGGGTCAATTTTTCGCGGGGTGCCGCTCAAGCACCAACGCTCACCGTTGAGCGCCATCGGGTCGATCAACAAAGGCGGTCGGTACAACCAAAAGGGAGCATTCGAAATGCTCTACTTCGCGAACGACGGCGACACCGTACTCCGCGAAACACGCATCGTGAAATACGACGCCGGCGGCGCTCCCATCACGGTTCCAACCCGGCCATAAGTCCTCATCTCCCTGCACTACGACGTCAGCCACCTCGTCGACCTCACCGATGCCGACGTTCAAGAAGCCCTCAAGCTCGACGACAACGTACTCAAGGGCGAATGGGAAGTAGACATCGTCAACGGGAAGAAGCCGCTCACGCAAGACATCGGCCACGCCGCGCGCGCGGCGGGCATCGAAGCGATCATCGTTCCATCCGCGCGTAATCCGGGCCACAAAAACACCAACTTCATCGTCGATCAACTCCTGGAGACCAGCTCCATCTGGATCCACGACGCCGACGGATTCGACCGCGAAGCAGTCATCGCCATCCGCGGAACGAAGAAGAAGCGGCCCCCGTAGCCGGTTTCCGGGCGGCGCCATCCAACGCTGCTTGAAATTCACGGCGGTCCCTCGGCGGCCATAAGGGCCGAAGAGTTCCTTTAACATCTGACCGGATTTGGAACGGCGTCCCAACGGTGCGGTTTGGGTGCGGTTTGATCGAAGGGTCGTACAGCGTGGGCTGGCTTCAGCCGAATCGAGAGCTAGTCGCTTCGGTGGCTATGCCTTCCGCTTGTGGCAAATGGTTTTCGATGATCTGCTGAGTTGGCTCGTGCGTAGCAACTAAAAGGGCGAGCGGAGGGACGCCCTCCGTCGGTAACGTCGAGCACTTCGCTTTTCGCGAGGATGAGTTCGTAGCGCTCGGCGGAGAGCTGCGTCGTCGTCTGGGCCGCATGACGCAGCAGAGCCACCCGAACGCGCGCGCGGCGAATTGTCGCTCCCAGCTCGAGCGCGTGTTCCATCGCGACGTCGGCGAGGTCGCGTTCACCGGACGCCACGTTGCGGATGTCGGCGAGTGCCAGCTCCTGACGCTGCGCGACCAAACCGGAGCGTAGCTTTTTAGCGGCCGAATCGTCGTAGCGACGTGCGCCGGACCGGCGGGGTGGCGGCGGCAAAACGCCGACGCTCTCGTAGTCGCGGATGCGCGAAGGCCGTATTCCGGCTTGGCCGGCTAGCTCGCTGATGGTCATCCAGCATCCTTGACTACGTGCCGACTTGAACCTTTAGCCTTAAACGACGGCTGATATGCAACGGGACCTGCAGGAACTGCTTGAAACCACAAATTTTGCTACGTTCGGATTTCGCGTCGTCCATGCCGACGAGGCACGGGTTCGACTGCATGTTCCGGCGCAGGTGTCGCACCTGCGGCCGGGCGAAATCGTGGCTGGCTACGTGCTCGTCGCCGCGGCCGACGTCGCAGTATGGCTCGCGATAAAAACACTACTGGGCGTCGAGGACCGTTCCGTGACGATCGACTTGCACACAAGCTTCTTGGCCGCTGGTGCTTCAGACTTCCATTGTGACGCGCGGATCGTCCACTGCGGCCGGCGCATCGTTACGGGCGTAGCGACCGCGTCAGACGACGCCCGAGATCTCGCGGTCCACAGGGTTTCGTATGCTCGTCGTGAATGATCGGGTCTTGCCGACGGAGTGTGCGTCTGCCCGCGCAGAATAGCTGTAGCCGCCCTAATCGCAGGCTGGCGAACGGGGGACGCCCTCCGTCGGTCACGTCAGGCATAGCCGATATCGTCGACCTGTGAAGGAGATTGATCCTATCACAGCTTGCCGATCACCGCGCCGCATTTCGGCCGATCATCGCCGAGCTGCAGTTTCTCAACCCCGCCATTGAGGCTTCAAGGACATCGTGGATGCGGGCACTCCAAATATCTCCTGGCGATTGTCGTCGGAGACATCTGCGAGGCTTCCGTCTATGGCCAGTTCGCAGCGCGAGCTTACTGGTCCAATAAATCGGCGGATCGAAAACGAAACAGGTCCAACAAATAATCATTTGTTGGACCTGAACTGGTTGCGGGGACAGGATTTGAACCAGTGATACGCCACTACAAAGCTTGCCTGCTTCGAGCGTCAATCGCTTGTAATATAAGAATTTGTTTTGTGACTTCCAGTGTTAGTCAGTCCGGCTCAAGAGAGCGCCAATTCTGCCCCGTTCCGATAGCTTTCCGATAGCCGAAGTTACCTGTGGAGGTCGTGTCATTCTGGCCCCTCGAAGCGCGGCGCTTGTAGGTTATGAGACGTTTTCATCAGGCAACACGGGATTCGAACTCTCGGTCAGCGGTCCCGGCCGATCCCTGACAATCCGGAAAAGTCTTTGCTCTCGACCGTTTCCGACCCGTTTCACCCGCCCCGTGAGAAAATGTGAGAAATCCGAAACTCGGGTTTGGGGGAACCACTCGAAGCAAAGGTCCCGATCAGCTCTCTTGCCCCGTGCGGGCCCGGCTACCTCGGCCGCCGCCGTCGCTTGGTTGGATTGAAAAGCGTCCGAAGCGGTGTGGCCGGCGAGGGGTGTGCCGCCGCACCAGCTCGAGCCCATGTGGTTTATCCTCGATGTCTCGCCGGCCGGCGCACATGTTTGAAACGAGGATCTGATTTTGGTAGATTTATAGCTGGAGAGGTAGAAATGGGGATCAACGTTAAGAACGATGCGGTCGAGGCCGCTATCAGGCGCCTTGCAGCCGAGCGGAGGGTCGATTTGACCGAGGCGATTCGCCTCGCGGTCGAGGCCGAGTTGGAACGGGGCTCGCAGGCGAAGCGTGGACGGCTCCGACGCATGCGCGCCGTCGCGGACCGAGTCGCCGCGCTACCGCTTCTCGACCGGCGCGCCGACGAAGAGATCCTCGGGTACGACGAATCCGGGCTGCCGGCGTGACGATCGACAGTTCCGCAATCGTCGCCATTTTGAACGATGAGCCGGAGCGGGAGCGCTTCGAAGAATATGTCGCCACGAACCAGTGCAGGCTTTCCAGCGTCTCGTATCTTGAAGCGTCGATCGTCTTGCTGTCGCGACGGGGGGAAGGCGCGCTGGCGGCCCTGGACACATGGATTGAAAGCGCCGGCATCGACATCATTCCGTTCACTCCGGCCCAAGCGCGTCTCGCGCGCAATGTGTACGCACGTTTCGGAAAAGGCCGACATCGAGCCGGGCTGAACTTCGGGGATTGCGCGTCCTATGCACTTGCCGTCGAGGGTGACGATACGCTGCTTTACCAGGGCGATGACTTCTCGCATACCGATGTCCAAAAAGTCATCTGACACGAGGTCGGCGCTCGAGCGATGGCCCGCAAGTGATCGGCTCGGCAGGGCCGGTCTTTCGCGGCTTAGACCTGCGCGGCCAGCTCACCGAGAATCCGCGGGGTCATTTCAGGGGCATTAGGACGCCGCTCGTATCCTCCGGCGGCGTTGCGCGGCCGCCGGCCTCACTGGCGACTTCGCCGGGCAATCACAAGCGCCGGGGCGCCATCGCGAACGCCGCGAAGAAGAAGATGCCGATCGAGAGCATCAAGCGTGTGACCGGCCAGCGCTCAAACAGCGTTGTGTTGGAGTACGTCGCTGCGGCGACCCTCGATGGCGACCCGCCGCTTTTGGAGATCGGTCGACGCGAATCGAAGAGTGCGCGCGGGCTGTCGGATATCGTCGACGATGAGGACCCCGACTATGTTCCCGTTCGCGACGGCTCAAACTACGTCGTTTACGGCGAGACGGGCGACGGTCGGCTGTTGGTCATCGCGCTGGAACCCATCTCACCCGGGTATTTTCGGCCCTTCGCTGCACGCGACATGTGAAGATAAGGAACGCCGCACGTACCGTAACCGCAAGAGGACACGCTGAAGATGCCACGTGTAAAACGCATGACCCACGCCGAATCAATCGCAGAGGGCGAGCGAATTCTCGCCAAGGATCATTCCGAGGCCATCGCTTCAGGCGAGTCCGTTCGGCCTAAGCCGTATCCGACGTCCCCAATCTCGCTGCGTCTGAGCGCCCCGCTACTCGAATCGCTCGAACGTCTCGCGATCAAGCAGCATCGCAAACGTGCGGGCCTCATCCAACACATTCTGTGGGAATACGTTTTTGCGCATGAAGGGGTTACCACCGGACCCAAGGCGTCGAAGACCAAGAAGACGGCAGTGCACACGAACGGCAAGAAAGTCGGCCGTCCGAAAACGCGCGCGCTAAAGGCGTGAGCGACAAAGACGATCTCCCTATGGCCTGTCCGCAATCGCGCCCGCCTTGCCGGTCCGAATGTGGCGGCGAGGTGCGCGATCGGGCCGAAGTCTAGGCCATCCAAGTCGCCGAAAACGCGTCCTGGGGCTCGCGTTGCTGCGCCGGTTTACCGCCCCAAACCGTGCCGAAGGCCTGCGCCTCTCTATGCCGCGTGGTCGAGGATGCGCTTTACCTGCAGCGCCTGACAGGAACCGTTCTCGCGGGGATAGTCGTCGTTTGTTTCGGCCCACGGCAACCGCATGGGCACCGCGCAGCATTGGGCGCCGCATTGGGCAAAGAAAAAAGCCCGTGGTTACGGGCTTTTGTTTGGTTGCGGGGACAGGATTTGAACCTGTGACCTTCGGGTTATGAGCCCGACGAGCTACCGGACTGCTCCACCCCGCGGCAGCGATGGCAAGTATACGACGCCGGCGAAACGATTGTCAATGACGCTTGACGAGATCCTTCGAATGCCGAAGGTTCAGCTGCACTGTCATCTCGAGGGGACGCTGCACCGTGAGCGGTTTCGAGAGCTGGCCGTGCACCACGGCGTCGACATCGGCGCCCGCGCCTCGGTCGCACCAGAGGCAACCTACCGCTTCACCGATTTCGCCGAGTTCTTGCTCTTGTTCCGCGACGTCGCCTCGGTGCTGCGCGAGCCGGCCGACTTCGCGGTCCTGGCGGCGGACTACGCCGCCGACGCGGTGGCCCAAAACGTTCGGTACGCGGAGATCTTCGTGTCGCCTTCGGTCTGGACGTGGTTCCACCGCGGGATCGACGTCGAGGGCACCTTCGCGGCCATGCGCGCGGCATTCGACGCCGCCGGCGCGCGGAACGACCTCGAGATCGCCTTCATCTGCGACCTAACCCGCAATTTCGGTCCGGAGCGGGCCCTCGAAACGGCCCGGCTGGCGGTCGCGATGAAGCCGTACGGCGTGCTCGGTGTCGGTCTGGGCGGGGACGAAGCGCGCTGGCCGCCGGAACTTTTCGCGGACGCCTTCGCTTTCGCGCGCGAACATGGGTTGCGCACGGTCGCCCACGCCGGCGAGGCAGCCGGCCCGGCGAGCGTTCGCGCCGCGGTGGAAGAGCTGGGCGCCGAACGGATCGGTCACGGCGTCCGGGCGATCGAGGACCCGGCCGTGGTCGCCTTGCTGGCCCAGCGCCGCATCCCGCTCGAAATCTGCCCGACCTCCAATCGCCTCACGGGCGCCGCGCCGGCGCACCTGCCGCATCCGATGGGGGCGTTGCACGCTGCCGGGGTGAGCGTCACGATCGACGCGGACGACCCGGCTCTATTCGGCACCACCCTCGTCGATGAATATCAGGAAGTCGAACGGACCCTCGGGGCGGACGTGCTGCGCATTTTCGGCCGCAACGCAATCCAGGCGTCTTTTGCAGCACCCGAACGCAAGGCGCGCCTATATGCTGAGTTGGAAAGGTCACGGAGTTCCAGCAATTCCGTCGAAGTCTGAAATACTATGGCGGGTCATACGCATTTCGACGAATCGCTCGAAGAATATCTCGAAGCCATTTACCGTCTCGAGCGGGAAGGGTCCGGCGTCACCACATCAGGCCTGGCCGCCGACTTGGGCGTCGCGCCGGCCTCGGTCTCGGGGATGCTCAAGAAGTTAGCCGAAGGCGGCTATCTCGAATACCGCGCCCGCGGCGAGGCGAAGCTCACCGAACGCGGCCTACGGGTCGGGGTGCGCGTGATGCGCCGCCACCGCTTAGCCGAGGTGTTGCTCACGGATCTGCTCGGCATGCCCTGGGATAAGGTCCACGATGAGGCCTGCCGGCTCGAACACGCGATCTCCGCGGATGTCGAAGAACGCCTCATCGCGGTCCTCGGCAATCCGCAGTTCTGCCCGCACGGCCGGCCCATTCCGCCCGCTGATCTGAGCACGCCGCACCGCTCCGGCGTGAAGCTGGCTGAGGTTCCGCCGGGGGCCACCGCGCGCGTCCTCGACGTGATGGAAGACGTACCGGAAATGCTGCGCTATCTCGACACGATCGGGATGCGGCCGGGAGCCGAAATCGACGTCGTCGAGCACGGCCCCCTGGGCGGACCCGTCACCGTCTCCAACGCGCGCGGACGGCACGCGATCTCGTTGGAACTAGCGCGGCTCATCACTGTGTTGCCCGAGGCCGCCGCGACATTACAGACCGCCTGAGGCCATCGTGCTCACGCGACTGCTGATCGCGCTGAACGTCCTCGTTTTCTTCTGGGAGCTTTCGACCGGCGATACCAGCGACGGCAATGTCCTCGTTCGTGACGGGGGCTTATACGGCCCGTATGTCGCCGCCGGTCAATGGTGGCGTGTTTTCAGTGCGGCCTTTCTGCATGCCGGCTGGCTGCACATCGCCACCAACATGTTCGCGCTCTATCAAGTCGGCACGTTCGTCGAGCTGCTCTACGGCCGCGCGCGGATGGCGATCATCTACGTTCTGGCCATCATCGGATCGGGCATCGCGGTGTACTGGTTCAACTACAGCGCGCCGACGGTCGGCGCGAGCGGCGCGATCTTCGGTCTGTTCGGAGCGCTGACTGCCGCCGGCTTACGGTTGGGCAAACCCGGCCGCGATCTCGTCCAGCAATCGGCCGGCATCATCATCTTGAACTTGGTGTTGGGCTTCACGGTGTTCCGCTTCGTCTCGAACGCAGCACACATCGGCGGCCTCATCGCCGGCGCCGTATTCGGGTTTCTGCTCTACCGCGTTCCGCAGCATTCGATCGCCGCGCAAGCCGCTGAGCCCGTCGCCGTCGAGGACGGCCAGATTTACGAAGCGCCCGACTACGTCGCGTCGGTCGACGAACCGCCGCCGCGGCCGATCGAACCCACGCACGAACCGCGTGCTTAGCAGGGTTCCGACTTCGTCGGAACCCGTGGCGTTTGCCGCTTCGCGGCAAGCCGCGCGTGGCGTTTGCGGCTCCGCCGCAAGCCGCTGTGGCGTTCGGCCCTGCGGGCCGAGCCGCTGTGGCGTTGGGTCGAGGGCGGCCTGATGCTTATTGACGAGACGTTCGGTGCGTCCGGGCCGATCGCGCACGTTTTGGGCGGTTTCGAGGGGCGGCCGGGTCAGGTGCAGATGGCCAAACTCATCGAACGCGGCTTTCTCGAAAACGTGCACACGGTCGTCGAGGCAGGCACGGGCGTGGGGAAGTCGCTCGCGTATCTGGTTCCGGCGCTGCGCAGCGGCAAGCGGGTCGTCGTCTCGACCGGAACCATCGCGCTGCAAGAGCAACTCGTGCGCAAAGACATCCCGCTGGTCGTCGAAGCTTTGGGCATCCCGGTGCGGGTCGAGCTGCTCAAAGGCCGCAACCACTATCTGTGTCGCGCAAAATATGAAAAAATGAGCGCCGAGCGGCTCGTCGCGCCCAGCATCGCGATGGAGAAGCTGTGGGCGTGGGCCGAGCGCACTCAAACCGGCGACCGCGCGGAGCTCGATTTTCCCGTCCGGTCCGACGACTGGGAAGCGCTGGACGCCGACGCCGACGACTGCGTGGGCGAATACTGCTCGCGCTTTGCCGAGTGCCATTTTTTCAAGCGCCGCGACGCCGCGCGTTTCGCCGACATCGTGGTGGTCAATCACGCGCTGTTCTTTCTCGATCTCGCGATGGGCGGCGGCTTGCTGCCGCAATACGACTACGTCGTGCTCGACGAGGCGCATCAGTGCGAGCGCTACGCGACCGGCGCGTTGACCGCGACGCTTTCGCCGGCCGGCGTCGGCCGCATGATGCGCCGTATGCACCGTAACTATCACGTGCCCGCCGCGTACGACGCCGAGATCGACGAATCGATGCGGCGCTTGCAATCGACGCTTGCGCACGTCCCCGGTGAACGTTATCCGATCGGGGCGAACGAAGCGATCGGAACGGTTCTCGAGAACGTCCGCGAAGCGCTGTACCGGCTCGAGAACTTCGTCCACGCGAACTGGCAAAGCGCGCTCGCGAAACCGACGGAAAACGAAGCGGAGGCCGAACGCCGCCGCGATCTCGCTTTGCGCGCCGTCGCGGCGCACATCGCGACCGTCGACCGGATCGAGCGCGCGGCGTACGAGTCGCGAGGTGCCGTCGCAAGCGACGAGATCGAGGCGATCGCCTGGGTCGAACGCACCGACGGCGAGGCGCGCTACCAGATCAACGCCGCACCGTTCGAGGTCGCTTCGTTTCTGCGCGCGGCGCTGTTCGCGCGCACCCGCAGCGTCGTGCTCACCAGCGCGACGATCGCTGAAGGCAGTTCGTTCGCGTTCATCAAGGAAACGCTGGGCCTCGACGCGGCGCAGGAGCTGATCGCGCCGTCGCCGTTCGACTATCCCAATCAAGCGCGCTTGTACATCGCTGGGCCGGAGCTCAATCCTAAGACGCGCGATTTCGCCAAACGCGCGGCGCCGATCATCGAGGAACTGCTCGATCGAAGCGGCGGACGCGCGTTCGTGTTGTTCACGTCGTACGCGCGCTTGCGCGAAGTGCACGCCATCCTGCACGAGCGCATCGCATTTCCCCTCAAAGTACAAGGGGACTTGCCCCGCCACACGCTGCTGGCGTGGTTTCGCTCCACGCCCAATGCCGTGCTGTTTGCGACCGCGACGTTTTGGGAGGGAATCGACGTCGTCGGCGATCAGCTCTCGTGCGTGATCATCGATCGGCTGCCGTTTCCGTCACCGTCGGAACCGCTCGTCGCCGCGCGCCTGGCCGCGCTCGAAGCGCGCGGCAAGTCATCGTTCGCGGAGTACATGATCCCGAGCGCCATCGTCCGCCTCAAGCAGGGTTTTGGCCGGCTCATCCGCTCGAAAACCGATCGCGGTCTCGTCGCGCTGCTCGACGGCCGCGCGACAGGGATGACCTACGGTGCGAAGATCATCGACGCGCTGCCGCCGGCGACCCGAATCCACGACCTCGACGCGCTCGGCGACCTCTTCAACCGATCTCGCTGACGCCGATTGCGAATGCCTGAACGGAACTCCTCAAGCCGGGATCGTGATGGTTATACCGACCGGCACGAACGGAGTCGCAGCCGGCGTCGGAGTCGATGTCGGAGCCGGTGTCGGTATCGGAGCCGATGTCGTCGGCGTCGGCGTCGGTGACGGGCCTAGTGCCGGAGTCGATGTTGGAGTTGTTGCCGGAGTCGGTTTTGGAGTTGGGGTCGGATTCGGAGTTGGAACCGATGGCAAAGTCGGGCTCGGGCTCGGTTGCGTTGTCGGCGCGATACTTGGCTTGGACGTTGGCTTTGCCGTCGGCGTGGCTGTAGCCGCCGGTACGACACTTTGCGCCAAGCTTGCAGAGCTGGGGCCACCTCCGCCGCCGCACGCCGCTAGCACGAAGAGCGAGAGCAGCGCAAAGTGTTTCATCGCTTTGAACGTTACCGCACGAGAAAAGAATCATTCGGGACCTCCGAACCACCCTCGATACGGCTTTCAACTGGACAAACGGTCAGTCGTGGCATGCTGAACAAAAGCGATGCGAAGACACGATGCGAACGACGACGCCGAGACGCCAACGGCATCGCCAACGACGACGCCAACGACGACGGGGAAGCTCCTATACCACGCGCGGCTCGGCGCGAAGCGCCGAACGCCACGCGGCTCGGCGCGAAGCGCCGAACGCCACGCGGCTCGGCGCGAAGCGCCGAACGCCACGCGGCTCGGCGCGAAGCGCCGAACGCCACGGGTTCGGGCGAAGCCCGAACCCTGCTTATGCCACGATCAGATTGGCGTCGTGCTTGTTGCGCGAATCCCAGATCTTCATCGCTTGCGCTTGTTTGACGAGGTCGTCGCGGAACTGTGGGTGAGCGATGTTGATGAGCGCCTCGGCGCGGCCCCACGTCGACAACCCCTTGAGCTGCACGATGCCGTATTCGGTTGCGACGTATTGCACGATCGAGCGCGGAAGGGTGACGATCGAGCCCGGACTCAGCGTGGGCACGATGCGCGAGTGGATGTTCCCTTGCTTGTCGGTGAAGGTCGAGCTCAGCCCGATGATGCCCTTGCCGCCGTGCGAATTGAAGGCGCCGAAAATGAAATCGAACTGGCCGCCGGTGCCCGAGATCTGCGCGGTCCCGACCGACTCCGAACAGACTTGGCTGAAGAGGTCGATCTCGATCGCGTTGTTGACCGCGACGACTTTGGAGTTCATCGCGATCACGCGCGGATCGTTGGTGTAGTTGACCGGATACGACGCGCAGGCGGCGTTGTTGTCGAGAAAGTCGTACAGCTTTTTCGTGCCCATCGCGAACGTGTAGACCATC
>Ga0182013_10002319_pt1 | contig 24988 bp, 17 predicted proteins | sample 612S2MmetaG_FD_120487 | JGI IMG/M metagenome (GOLD analysis project Ga0182013, IMG submission 120487) | Permafrost microbial communities from Stordalen Mire, Sweden - 612S2M metaG | ecosystem: Environmental > Terrestrial > Soil > Wetlands > Permafrost | place: Sweden: Stordalen | collected...
ACGCGCATACTTCTCAAAACTCGGCTGACAGGCAAATGTTATCTGGCGCATCGCAATCTTCACTCAACTACAAGCTTACGCAAACTGGCTGTGGAGATCGGACTTATTCAGAGCATCCTTAGACCTGGCCCAATGCTAATATCGGCACTTTACTCACTAGTCGATAAGTAAGGCGACAATCTTGCAGTAATCGAAGCAGCGATTTCGTATCATGAGGTAAGCAGCGAGATGGGCGCAGTTTCGATCACGGGACGTTAGAATCGATACGGTTGATGGCGGTGGAGCGAGTTCGAGAAGGGGAACGCGGCTCTTCCGTGATCTCTTCCTACGGATTCAACCGCACTACGATCTACAAATGGCTCACTGTGGCCTCCAGGCCGGGCAAGGGGTTGAAGGCTTTGCGTTCACGGCCAGCGACTGGTCGCCCGCGCCCGTTGACGCCGCGCCAGGAAAGCGAGCGTTTGCCTCGGTCAACGGCAAAGATCCACGCCAGTATGGTTTGGATTTCGGACTGTGGACGCGGGCCATGATCGCCAGCTTGATCGAGCAGAAGTTTGCCGTGCAACTCGGTCTTATGGCGGTTGGCGAACTGCTTGCCAAACTGGGACTCACCCCGCAGAAGCCGCTTGAACGTGCTTATCAGCGCAATCCTGAAGCCATCGATAAATGGAAGCGCGAAACGTACCCATCCATAGCCAACGCGGCGAAAGCTCAAGGTGGCGAAGTTTATTCCTGGGATGAATCGGGCTTTCGCGCCGACACCGTGCATGGCAAGACATGGGGCAAGAAGGGCGAGACTCCGGTGATTGTGCGGCCCGGTCAGCGGCAATCGATCAGTGCTGCATCTGCGGTCAACGCGAAGGGCGCCTTCTGGTATTCGACATATCAGGGCGGGCTCAAGGTGCCGCTGTTCGTCCAGTTGCTCAAGCAAATGATGCGCCATCGCACGAAGCCCGTGCATCTGGTGGTGGATGGACTGCCCGCCCACAAGACCAGGCTGGTCAAGGAGTATGCGACCTCGACCGAAGGGCATCTGACTCTGCATTTTCTGCCCGGCTACGTACCGGAACTGAATCCGGATGAACTGGTCTGGAGCCATGTAAAACGGACAGGAGTTTCCAGAACTCCGCTACGCAAGGGCGAAAAACTCTGCGAGAAGATCGACATGCAGTTGGCCCCGATCAAGAAAATGCCCGGTCTGGTCAGAGCTTTTTTTAAAACCCCAAGTGTCGCCTATATTATCGACTAGTGAGTAATCCGCAGTAACAGGCCCAAAAGCGAGGTAGAACCAACAATACCCGCGGCTCACAACCCTAACGGCAAATACCGCTTCATCAGTTCGCGATGCCGGACCTTTTGGATTTCAGCTACTCCACCACGGACTGTTAACAGAATCGGAAACAATGAACAATTCTTCTTAGTGAGCTATTTCGATTGAATGGCCGGCGGCACGGGAAGAATCGGGCTCTCAATCACTTCATTCAGCGGCTGCAGAGGATCTCCCGCATGGGTAATGGCATTGAAGTGCCGCATCTTCTCATGCACCCCTCGCCAGTATTGATATTCGGCATCCCATCGCCCCAGGGCCGAAGCGAGACGGTATGACGTATACTCTTGCAGCCACTCCGCACGGTACGCTGTCTTCAAGTCCGTGATCCGGTCCATTAGATCCGTAACACCCGAGTGGTCATAGTGAGTCACTTGCGATTCCCACTCATTCCACCAACGTTCCGCGTTCGGCCGCACACCGCCGACCTTGTCCCAGATAGCCGTCAGATCCAGTGGCGTCTGGAACTTCTCGCCGGCATAATCAAGCAGTTCACTGCCAATCAGCAGACTATCCACTGTCTCATGGTCTGCACCCAGGCTCATGGCATGAATGAGCGCAGTCTCAGCCTGTTCCGCATGCATCCGAGCTTGGTGCAAGTCTTCCTGGTGGGCAGCCAGCTCCTGATAATAGGGCGGAGAGAATGGGTCTTCCCACAGCGCGAACATGGACTGTGCTCCGATCGCCTTTTGTATGTCCGATTCAGCGGCAGACATATTGAAAAGTGCCGAAGCAATATCCGGAGCAATCGCAGCTGAGTACATCTGCCGCGCATAATCCGAGAAGAAATCAGCTCGATCCATAGGGACGGACTGCCATGGTGCCGCCGCCCCATACGCCATGCTTGGGAGCGACATGCGCAGCAGAAGTTGGGCATCGTCAGACCACACTGAGTCAATCAGGCCGAGAGCGCCGGAGTGTCTCCCCGCTGCCAGGAACGTATCGATGTTTTCATACGCTGTATCATCATCGGGAGTAATCTGATCGTAGCTTTTCACTCCTGGCTGCACGACATATGGAACATTGTGCGCGAGCAAGGGAGCAAGCCGGCGCTTATAAGTAGGGTCTTCAGAGGTCGAATGCCAAGCGACAGCAATTAGCCCCGAAGGAAGCCTGGAGATGATGTCGGGGTATTTCCCCAACATGTCGCTGTAGGCCATTACGTGCTTCCCATACTTTTGAAATAGGATCGACACGGCCGCGAGCTGTTTCACAAATAATGCCGTAGGGTCAGTGGCCGCACCGGATTCATGCGTAGCCGCATCGATTTGGAATATCTCATCGAAACCGATGCTGACAAATGGGCTGGGAAACAAATCTGCAAATTGGCTCGCCCAATCTGACAGCAAAGGCATCGCCTTAGGATTGTGCGGGTCAAACTCAGTCCCGTGTGGCTCATCCGAGATGTCGGAATATCGCTCTATCCTGAATAGATCGTGCTGGTGACCATACAAATCGAGAGCCGGAATGACATCAATATGCCGCTCACGGCCGTAGACCACGATCCGCCGCACTTCGTCTTTCGACAGCCGTCCCTCCGGGTTCAGTAGCGGAAAACCCGATAACTCAATGCTGTCTTCGTTGTAAATGTAGTATTGGTTCGCCTTCCATCGCGAGAGGAAGTCAATCTGGCGCTTAATCTCATTTTCCGTTGGCAACGGGCCGTGGCTGATGTCCACCATCGTTCCTCGGTACGCCAGCGATGGCCAATCATGGATCTCTACGATTGGAAGCACCGCCCGTGCCCCTTCACCTTCGACTAGTTGCCGCAACGTCTGCACGCCGTAAAATATCCCCGCCGACGAGCGCGCGTGGATCCTGATTCCCTGATCCGTCACCGTCAGATCATAAGCCTCTCGGGACTCGGTCCCCGGTTCTTCTCCCGGCTGCGCCAGGGGCTCATCCCGCGAGCCGGCACGGTCTAGAACAATCTCCAACTCCCCGCTCTGCTCGTTGCCATATGAACTGATCGGCACGGCCAGCCCCGTGCGCTCGCGCATCCACCATCGCAACTCCTCTGCGGAAAAGCGGTCCTCCGTGGTAGTGGGAGACGAAAACGTGATTCTCAACGCTCCTAAAGGAATGTTGCCGGAACCATACCGAACCTGCTGCGGCCTCGGCAAGAGCGGACTGTGCTGCGCATAATCCGCGCGGTACGCTACCACGCTCACCAGTAACACGATCCATGTTTTCCCACTCATGAAGACTCCTTCAGCGGACCCACTTCAATATGGAATCATCCATGCGCATTCAGAGCAGTTGAAGATCGTAATTTCCAGACGGCATTCACCCCAATTACGACACCGAAAGCAAGTATTAACCTGTGCACAGAGCGGCTTCTGGATGCACGTGAAACAACGTTGGTTCCTGCGGGCTAAGGCACGCGAGTTCCATCCAGGATACGATGCTACGATTGCTCGCAGGTGACGTCAACACACAATGACTCCTGTTGAAAAACAGTGTTCATTCTGCTGAACAGTTGTTATCAAGACGGCGTTCAACCACTGCGCCTACAGGAATGCAAGAAAGTCTCCGGCGACACAGGCTGAGACGCAAGGAAGCTCGCAGGGGCGGCCGCGGATACGAACAGCCGTGACTTCTTCATATTGCTGACTACTGCCGGTCGTGACTGGTGGAGATGAAGCCTGCGCGGAGTGCCTTGAGCGCAGCCGAAGCCGATCCTACCCCCTTTGACTTGCAAAAAAGGCTGGCGCAACAGGACATCTCGACCAGGGGCGGCGCTGCATGTATGCACCGAAGACAAGAATGCTCAAGCACGGAAATAAATGTCCAATAGGCTGCACGCATTGTCCACAGCCAGGCGGTATGTTCTTGCTTTTCTGCAGTAAGCATTGTAGTTACGACATATGTTGACCGCTGCGGCGTGAGCTTCATTACGTTCCGGAAAACCGCACAAGGTTTCAGAATCACCGGCCAAGTTTCACCGCAGCAGAAAAGTTGGAGAATGTGGCGTTTCACATAAACTCGACCAAGGACTGCATCAGCAGAGGAGTCGCTGTTTCTTTCTTGCTGTTGTCATGTGCTGTTGCGATCGCCCAAGTATCGCGCACTCCTGCTGCCGCCGCTTCGCCTGCCAATCGCATCAAACCTTACCGGGTTTTGCTCATCGTCGAACATGGGAGCGATCCTTACGGCATTGTGGTTCATAGCGAAACCGACAAATTTCAACCTGTCGCGGCGCTCTTGAAAGCGTGGTCGGTTCCCTTCGACATTTTGCGATTGGATCAACAGAATCTCGATGCCACTTATCTGTTTGGTCGCTCAGGAGAGATTCGTTATGGCGCTGTTGTATGGCTCGCCGACCTTTCCACTTACGGCGATCAGGACCTCGCCTCTCTGGGCGAAGCGTTGCGTGCCGGAACGGGCCTGATCGTAGTCAATTCCCGGATCGCTGATCCGACACTGAGTACGTTGCTAGGCCTGAAATTCAAGCAGTTCTATACGTCAACGGACGATTTCCGCCCCACTCAGGATCACTATATCGTGCGTGACCTTGCAGGAAACAAGAATGACCAACTCTCGCAGATTCGTGACTTTTCAGTTCGCTTGTGGGTCCAGCCAACGAGCGCGGAAGTCCTGCTCGATCAAAACCAGCACCCGGTCCTGACAGTGAATCAAGTTGCACCCGGAGTTTCCGCGGTATGGCTGGGAGCACCAACCGTACCGGCATTATGCAGTTCGACTCTTTGGAGAAATCTCTTCTTTCGTTCGTTGGTTTGGAGCCTAGGCTATGCAGTCGTGCCTAATGTGGACTATTCCCATAGTGTCATTCTCGAACTCGACGACTGGGGCACTGCCGACAAGGGTTTTCTCTCCTACTGGCGCTATCTTGAGCCGAGTGAGGAGACCATTCAACACAATCTCATTGAGCCATTGAGAAAACATCATGCTGTCGCAAGCGCCATGGTCGATACGGGATACGTTGACCGGCAATCGAAACGCGTGGTGTCGCCCTGGACTCAGAAGTTCACTGATAGGTATGGACTTCATCAGGACTATGCCTCCACCCGAAAAGGTCTTGAAGATGGTGTTGCTGAAGGTGTATTGGACATCGAGAGCCACGGATGGACGCATATGCAGCCTGACTTAAAATCGCCTCCTGGGCCGTGGTGGACGGCCGACCTGGCAGGAGACGGTTCGGTGGACGGCTGGTATGCCGAATTTCAGGACCGGCTACGCGATGTGGACGTTCCGGCAGTCGCGCAACTTTATCATATAAAGCGTTCATTGACGGAATTGAAGCAAGATTTTGGAGTGGAACCACTGGAGTTAAAGCCCGGCGGCGACGCATGGTCGAAATCACAATTCAATAACACCGCGGCGCTGGCGGCGCGCGTTGGCCTCGGTCTCTTTCACGGCGATACATCTACCTACTATCTCGACTCCGAAATTGTTTTGGATATGGCGAACGTCGTCTATCAAGACGATACCGGCTACGATATCCTTGATAATTTCCATCCCGAACGATGGCCAAATCATCCAGATGGGCCTGTAATTGTTGGCTTTCATGACAGGGATACCGCTCTGGATCCTAATTTCATTGAGCAACTTTTCGCCGCTTTACCAGCCGATGATCACACTTTGGGAACAAACCAATACATAGGTATTCTTCACACACAGATCAACTCCACGGCCGACGATAATGGCTTGCAACTGACCTTTGCACTGGATCAACGCAACAGTGTCTACTTCGCAAAACATTCTTCCTCATGGCAACTGTGGCTTTCCGATCCGCTAAGAGAACAATTGGAATCTTCGCATCTGATGCTTTCCATAGACGACAAACCTATGAAGATACGCACGGCAGATTTCGATCAGGAGACCATTACCATCGATCTTCCTCCTGGACTGGGGAATCATACTTGGAAATTGAAGACATTGAAGAACGTAACCGAGCCATGAAAGGGCCCCACATGAAGGCGAATAGTGCTCCGGAGACAGGGAAAAGCGCGGTGGATCTGGAAGGGGATGAGAGTGTCCTGATTTCGCCTGTTCGCACAAACCGCGAGCGATTGGTTTCGCTTGACGCTTTCCGCGGGTTCACAATGTTCTGGATCGTCGGCGGCGGCATGTTGATGGTTGGCCTGGCCGCGTGTGGTCACAATCTCATCATTGACGCAATCGTCGGGCAACTAGAACATAGCCAGTGGACGGGGCTGCACTTTTACGATTGCATCTGGCCAAGCTTCATGTTGATGGTCGGGGTCTCGATACCGCTCTCGCTCGCCAAGCGATCTCTTACCGAGAGTTACCGCCAGCAGTTGGCTCATGCCGTCCAGCGCACCATAGTTCTGTTCTTACTAGGATCAGTGCGGGAATCTATATCACTCGGTTCGCCATATTTGGTTGAATTAAGCAGTGCGCTTCAGCCGATCGCAATTGCATCTTTTGTCGCATTTTTGGTAGCAAGGAAATCGTGGCGCTTTCAAGCTTCGCTCGCGGGAATCATCCTGACCGTCAACGCGCTCGTACTGGCATTCGTGCCCGCCCCCGGAATCCCGGCAGGTTCATACGCCTTCAATCACAACCTGGTGCATTCCGTTGATATTGCGCTGCTGGGGCAACATCACTGGGATATTTGGCCGTACCGGAATGAAGGATGGGGAACTGTTTTAGTTATAATTCCTGCAATTGCGACCACACTAATCGGCCTGCTCATCGGAAAACTCCTGATGACCTCGCGTTCTATGAGGAGTAAGGCAGCGATTATCTGCGGCATGGGAGTGGGATTCCTGATTGCCGGATTTGCGCTGGGCCCGGTTATTCCGATCGAAATGAAGTTGTGGACGACATCCTACGGCCTTGCAAGTGCCGGCGTGGCTTGCCTTGAATTCGCGTTCTTCTTTTGGCTCGTCGACATTGCTCACTTTCGGAAGTGGAGCATTATTGTTGTCCCGTTCGGCATGAATGCTGTCTTCATCTATATGCTGGTCAGCCTGGTGTCGATCAATGCGGGAACTGATATCTTCACGCGTCCCATTGCAGCGCATCTGGGCAGTGCTGGTCTTCTCTTTCAGGCGAGCGCTGTGCTAGCCGTGGAATGGCTTATCCTGTATTGGATGATGGAGCGAAAGATTTTCATCAAGGCATAGACTCCTAACACTCGAACCCGGCACTGACCTATGTCATAAGAACTCAGACTCTCAGTTATGATTTCCGCGGCCTTTCTGTTGCGCGTCGCGATCATTGCAAGTCTGCTGCCAAGGAAAGGGCGGGGGTCGAAATCAGGCGCAGACGAGATTCACTGGACTGTCACCGCTCTAACATCAATGAACTTCGACTGACAAGGTACGCCGCACCACTAGTCACCGAAACCGATGCGTCGCTCGTCTCCTGGTACAGATGACCAGGTTCCTCCAGCATGCCTGAAGTCAGATGCTCTTTACCACTTTTCGATCGGTGAGTACCTGCAACCCATCGACAGAACTTCACCTCCTTCTGAGAGGTGAAGCTCAGGATCGATACTGAAGGCGAAGTCGGTGCGGGAGCACTACTGTAGCCACTGGCAATCTTCTATTCGGAAAGGCGCAGCATGACCACACCGCCCGGCGGGACCACAACTGTATACGAGCCTTGCAGTATGCCGAGATCTTTATGGGCCCATAAGTCCCGAGCATGAACGGGACCGGTGAAGCCCGCATCTTCCAGTTGGAGCGTTATGGGAATGGCCTGATCATCGAGGACGTAGTTGAAGATCGCTACGGCCTTGGCTCCGCCACTCAGAGGTTTCATCCAGATTTGAAGCGGCGCGATCCTTTTTCCCTGGACTCCCAGGTTGTCCTGATCGACTGCGATCACTTCCCTGTTCATCAAAATGCTTTTGGTAGTGTCGCTCATATTGCTCAGATCGTTGCCCGCAAGCAGCGGCGCGGCCAGTATCGCCCACAAGCTCATCTGTGTACGATATTGGTCAGGGGTCATGCCCCCATTGCCGATCTCCAGCATGTCCGGATCGTTCCAATGACCCGGCCCGGCATATTGTTCCAGCCCCGCCTGAGAAAAGCCAATCAGCGACATGCTGCGATAGTCGTCACGAATGTCGTCCGTGGTGCGCCAGAGATTCCCACCCACCTTTTGCCCCCATTTCCAAACGGAACCAATACCATATTGGCAAAGGCTGAAAACGATCGGCCGATGAGTATTCAAAAGCGCCTGGTGCATCTTCTCGTAGGCCTGTTGCATCGTTGCGACGGCCTTCTCCTGTTGACTCTCGGACACAGGCTTCTCAGGGTGGTCGAGGTCCCACATCTGCATGATAGATTCATAGCTGCATAAATCGTATTTGAGAAAGTCAACGCCCCACATAGCATAGGTATCCGCATCCTGCTGTTCATGACCATAGCTGCCTTCGTACTCCCCGCATGTTTTCGGCCCCGGAGAGGAATAAATCCCGAACTTCAATCCTCTCGAATGCACATAATCGGCCAGCGCCTTCATGTCAGGGAACTTACTATTGGGATGTATATTTCCCTGGGCGTCACGCTGACCTTCCCAAGTGTCATCTACATTCACGTAGATGTACCCAGCATCCCGCATTCCGCTCGAAACCATTGCATCCGCTGTCGCGCGTACATTCGCGTCATTTACCTTATCGCCGAAGTGGTTCCAACTGTTCCAGCCCATAGGCGGTGTGGCGGCCTCGCTCGCGGATTGAGCCTTTGCTATGGGAAACGAAGACATTAGGGCAATTGTAAAGATCTCAAATACTTGGGAGAGTAGAAGCCGATTGAAACGCATAGAAGTTAGCCCTTTCATTGAAGGCAAGAATTCCAAGTTAGCTGCAAGCCCCGATGCAGAATGCGTGAGAAAGAACGGCCGCTGTCGTTCTTTCCGCCTGTGAAGGAATACGGAGAGTCGCATCGATAAATCAAATGACCCACTGGTCCGTACACTTTCACCACAATTGACAAGTGTCAATGCAGATCATGCCATTCAAGCAGAAAGCGTCCAATAAGCTGGATCATCCAAACTGGCCTAATTCCATCTGTACGTTTCTGTGAATCAACTCTCTTTAGAGCGCAGACCAGGTAGCGTAGGTAATTGGGAGGGACAAGACAATTGAATGAGACTTGCTGCTGTCCACAAGCGCTTCATTGAAGGTACTAAGATCGGCATTATAGTCGCGGCTCACTTATCCCCCTTCGCGGGGGTCAAAGCGTTCAGTCGGTCTATCCGCTATCTTGTGGACGACTTCAAGCTGGTCACGGTACTTTCGAAGGCCGTCGCCCCCAAAAACTGAGCGCTCATTTCACCTCCAAAGAGGAAGTTACCCGGGTGTTTCCAACATCCGCCGGATATTTCGCGGCCAGCGCACGAATCTCATAACTGAATTTCAAGAACAATTTCTCCCAACGAGCCGCCTCCTCCGGTGTGTACTCGTAGAAGCCTTTCGCGTTGCGAATGCCTTGGGCCCCAGATTCAACCATGCGCTTCATTAACTCGGGCACGCTCTTGCCGCAATTCAGTTCCGGCAGCAAATCTTCCATGACCTTGGCATAGGCCGGGATACCCGTAAGATCCATAAATCTGAATGGCCCCGCGAATGTTGCCCAATAGCCAAGATCATTTCGGAATGAACGGTCGACATCACTGCAGGTGGCATATCCCGCCTCGACGAGGTAGAACGCCTCCCTCATCAGGGCGTACATAAGCCGATTAGTGATGAAGCCACGTATATCGCGCTTCACATATGTAGGTTCCTTTGCCCAGAGCTCCGCAAGTTTTACGACATATTCTGCATAAAAGCTGTCGGTTTGCGGTCCGCAGATCACTTCGAGAAAACGGCTCACGTGCGCCGGTTCTCCCCAATGGATACCCAGGATGCGATCTGGGTGAGCCGCACCTTCTTGGAGAAGGGCCACCGGTATAGAGGACGTATTGCTGCCTATGACTGTTTCGTTGGAGACGGTAGCTTCGATCCGCGAGATGGCCTCTCTTTTCACGGCCAGGTTCTCCACAATGGACTCGAAGACGATGGCACGATCGACTAGATCGGAGAAGTCTGCACTGATGCGGAACTGCTTCACGATGCTGTCCACATCTTTGTCTAGCAGTCCTTCGCGCTGCATTTCCTCCAGCAGGGCACGGATATGATCGGGCACATCGCGATGCCGATCTACATTCCTCGAGAGGCCAATGACAGGATGGCCCGCAGCCAGGAGACACACGATCATGCTCGTCCCCATCAGACCAAGTCCTACCACCGCAGCCGGCACTTCAGGCGGGTTCAATTGGGCGGTCGCGAGCCTCGCCTCGTTTGGGAGGACACTCTTCGCGTTTGTCATTTCCATATTGGCTACCCTTCCTTTTGCGATACACGAGCAATCGCATCGATTTCAACTTGAATCCCACCTAGAACGCTCTGGACTGTCGTGCGCGCCGGAAGTATCCCCGAGAAAAACTCGCGATAGACCGCGTCAAATCTTTCAAAATCGCTGATATTGGAGATGTGGCAGGTGCATTTCACAACATCGTCAAAGCTCATCTCGGCTGCTTCGAGTATCTTGCCGATGTGCTCGAGAGTACGCCGAGTCTCCTCTTCGATGGTCCCGGGAACTACTTTGCCTGTAACAAGATCGAGCGGCCCCTGGCCGCTGATATACAGCCAGCCGTCAATAAGCACTGCATCGGAGTAGGAGCCCGTGCTTACTCGCTTATCTGGATGGGAGATTCTGATTCTTGACATTTCCAACCTCTTAAAGTGGATCGTTATTGCGCGACGCCATTCCGCCCGTAATCATACTTCATGGTTGCGCCGCGACCATTCTTCATAGTCACGCCGGATACAATGCGGTCCAGAACTTCTATCCGGTTCTCCTTGTCCCGGGCAACACTAATGCTTGCCACTGCGAATCGAGCAACAACACCTGCTTCCTCTTCCGCCTCAAAGCAGGAGTTCAAAAAGTCACACGCCTGACGCGCAGGTTCCTTGCTGAAGGCCGTTCCTGTTCAGGCAACGGGTCTTAACTGCTTCGATTTTCTCCTGCTAAGAAGATTTGTACTACAGCATTGACGTTCGATTGCTGTGGCGGAATCGGAGCAGTGTGTTATCCGTCCAGCAGAATGAACAAATTAGGCCCCCGCGAGCTTTACGCGTTGACGCGCCCTATGAGCGACCGTAGCATCGTCTACTAGATGGAAATCGCCGCCTCTCAGCATTCAGACAAGAACGCCGCGTCAAGCGCATCCACAAGCCGCTTTGCGCGCAGGCCAATGCTCGCCTTTGGTGTTCTGATTGCCGTAAACGCCATGTGGGCGTTTCAGTTTTCCGGTGCACGGATCGCAACCCGCGAACTGGGTGCCGTACTCGTGACACTGCTCCCGCTTGCGATTGCGACCCTGCTGGTGATGCCGTTCGCCAAGTTGACTTTGGACCTGTTCCGCGCGGAGAATCGGGTGATTTTGCTCGATGTGTTTCTGCTCGGCACGCTGGGAATTGTGCCCGCGCAGTTGGGCTTGGTCTTGGGAGTTGAGCGCACACTCGCATCCAATGCCAGCGTCCTTTCTTTGACGGTTCCAGTGCTGACCGCGTTGAGCGCTTCACTTTTTCTCCACGAGCGGTTCACAAAACTGCGCCTGTTGTCGTTCGCCATTGCAATTTGTGGCGTGTGCTTGATCTCGGCCAACGATATACACAATGCAAGATTGTTCCGTCTCGAATATATGGGAGGGAATTTATTAGTGCTTGCGAGTTGTGCCGGAAGCGCATTCAACAACTCGTTTAGTCGTCGAGCCCTCTCCCATTTTTCTCCGGCGCAGGTGCTTGTGTGGACCTTTATTGTGGCCGACCTGGAATTGCTTGTGATCTTTCTCGCGACGGATTGGGGCGGCTGGCGCCAACTCGCACACCTTGGGCCTTCGGTGTGGTGGAGCCTGGTCTTGGTAGCGATTTTCAGCCTTGGTCTGTCAATGCTGCTCTACTTCTCAGTGATCCAGGCAGTGGAAGTCATGCGCGCCGCTTTGTCCGTTTACTTATTGCCTGTATTCGGCGTTGTATTTTCGGCGCTTCTTCTGAAGGAAAAGTTAACCGCCAATTTGCTCGCGGGCGGGCTGTTGATATTCGTGAGCTGCTTCCTGGTGACGGTGTACGAAGAAAAACAGCGCCACCGCAGAACGGAGACTCATGGCAGCATTTAAGATTAATGGCGTTCTTCCCATCGTTCCTACTCCATTTAACCGCGACGGCACAATCGAGTGGAAGGCGCTCGACAACTTGTTGGAGTTTGCCATCAACGCAAAAGTCTGTGGAGTCTGTCTTCCGGCATACGCAAGCGAATTCTACAAACTTCGAGAAACTGAACGCCGCGAATTGGCGTGTCAGGCCATTAGTATTGTGAACGGTCGTCTTCCCGTTGTGGCACAAGTAAATCATGTTTCCACTGCGTTTGTGGAAGAAACAGCGCGCGACCTTGAAGATGCTGGGGCCGCCGCAATCTCTATAGCGGTTCCACGCCTCTTCAGCTTGCCGGAACGCGATCTGCTGCGATATTTTGATCGAATCTTAGAGTCAATTACAATTCCGCTAATCATTCAGGACTTCAACCCTGGAGGCGTAACCTTAAGCTTGGAATTCGTGAAGACTCTTCATGCTCATCATGAGCATTTTCGATATTTGAAGCTCGAAGAGCCGATGATGTCTGGGAGGGTGAGGTCAATCGTCGAAGAGACCGATGGGGCTGTCGGCGTGGTCGACGGATGGGGCGGCACCTTCATGATAGAGCTCATCGATGCAGGCATTTGCGGAGTGATGCCGGGACTGGCAGTCTCGGACCTTCTTCAGATCGTTTGGGAGAGGGCGCGTTCCGGGAATAAAGACTCGGCCTATGAGTTGTTCCAATGTGTCCTGCCGCAAATTGTCTACAGTTTGCAGAGCCTTGAATTCTTCCATCATGTAGAGAAAGCATTGCTCGTGGCACGCGGTGTCCTCGCAGATTCTACGGTTCGCGATGCCACGCTGACCGTCGATGCGAAGGACCAAGCGCATATCAATTTTCTCAATCAGAAGATTCTGGACCTGCTGCGTAGACAGGAGATTGGTATCCCCACTGCGATCTCAACCTTTGTGGCGCCCGCATGAAACATGCCACAAGTACCATTCTGACAGGCGGTACCATCGTCGATGGCACGGGCGCTTCTCCGATTTCAGGCGAGGTTGTCATCCAAGGCGATCGGATCGTGCACGTAGGCAATACAGCCGGACGTTTTGCACTAGGAGTGGGTGCGGAAACCAGCATCATTGATTGTGCCGACTGCATAATTGCGCCCGGATTTATTGATGCGCATAGCCACTCGGACCTTCAGGTGCTGGCAAATCATATAGAGAAATTGCTGCAGGGGGTGACGACAGAAGTTGTTGGAAACTGCGGCTTCTCAGCATTTCCATTACCGGAAGACCCCCGGGTATTGCGTGATTTTGCCAACGGCATCTTGTATGGAGATGACTGTTGGGGATGGAATTCTGCCTCCGATTATCTGACTGACGCGAGCAAATCAAAAGTTGCCACGGTCGCGTCACTCGTTGGGCATGGTTCGTTGAGAATCAAGGTTGCGGGGAATACCAGCAGGGCACTTACGAACCGGGAGCTTGACACCATGTCCGGTCTGCTGGATGAGGCGTTACAGGAAGGTGCGGCGGGTTTATCCTCGGGGCTCATGTATGCTCCAGGGTCTGGGGCGTCCCCACTGGAGCTAATAACCCTTTGCCGCGTGGTTGCCCGAAGATGTGGTGTTTACGCAACCCACATGCGGAACTATTCCGACAAGTTGCTCGAAGCCGTCGATGAGCAGATCTCAATTGCCGAAGCCTCCGAATGCCGGCTACAAATCTCTCATCTTCAGGCTGCTGGACCGGAGAACTGGCCCTTGCAGCAACGGGCCCTGGCGATGATAGAGAAAGCGTCTGAGCAGGACATCGATGTGGCGTTTGACGCTTATCCATGGCTGGCCGGATGTACGGTCCTCACGCAAGTATTGCCTCAGACCGCGCTGGATGGGGGAATTTCACAGCTTCTCTTACGGCTCGCTGATCCTGTGCAGCGTGAAACCATCAGGCCTCAGATTAAAGCCGAAGCACGCTGGAATGAGGTGGTGATAACGTCGGCTGCAGTCAATCCCGCCTCCCTGGTTGGCAGGTCGATCCAGGACATCGCAGACGAGCGGGGATGCGATCCCGAGAGCGTGGTATTGGACATTCTGCTGGAACAGCGGGGAGATGTGAACATTGTGGAGCACGCCCAGTCGATGGAGAATCTTCATGCCCTTCTCACCCACCCTCTGGCTACGATCATTACCGACGGGGTTTATACCAGTGGGCGTTCGCACCCCCGTCTGTACGGAACATTCCCTCTCTTGCTTGGCGACGTGGTCCGTGAGCGCAAATGGTTGAGCCTTGAAGAAGCTGTCCATAAAGTCACAGGTAAACCGGCGGCAACGTTCCATCTGAACGACCGAGGCCGAATCGCAGAGGGTTATGTCGCAGATGTCACGGTGTTCAATCCAAAGACTGTTCATACGGATGCCAGTTATGACAGGCCTGCCGTTGCACCTGTTGGAATTAAGTCAGTATTGAGGAACGGCCGCGTGGTCGTTGATTCAGACGCGGTTGTCTAAGGTTGCGCGAGGCCCGCACTATGAACATCCATGACTTAGACACACCTACAGTTCTTGTCGATATCGACACGCTGGGCCGAAACCTCGGCGGGATGGCGGGCTATTGCCGCGTGCACAATCTCACGCTTCGTCCGCACACCAAGACCCACAAGATTCCGCAGATCGCTCGGCTCCAGATGCAATATGGTGCGCCCGGAATTACAGTCGCCAAGCTCGGTGAGGCGGAGGTTATGGCGGACGCGGGCATCAATGACATCCTCATTGTTTATCCGCTCTGGGGTGAAAAGAAGTGGATGCGACTGACGGAACTCGCCAAACGGGTCCGGATCTCTGTTGCAATGGACTCCTTGCAAGTGGCAGCGGGCATTTCGCGAGCGGCTAGATTGGCCGGCGTTGAAGTTGGAATCCGATTGGAGTTCGACACAGGGTTGCATCGCTGTGGCCTTAGCGCAAACGAAGAATCAATCGCTATTGCAAAGAAAATCATTGCACTGCCCAACCTTAGGTGGGAGGGTATCTCTCTCTATCCTGGCCACATCATGGGTAACCGGGAGATTCGTGAGCACGACATCCCCGTCGAAAATGCCAAGCTCGATCGGCTTTATGCGTTGTTTGACTTGGCTGGCATTCCGTATCCCGTGGTCAGCGGCGGCAACACACCTGCCGCTTTTCAAAGTCATCGATTTCATGGCGTCACTGAGATTCGGCCGGGAACGTACATCTTCAACGATCGAAATACCGTGGATGCGGAGTCCGCAACCTATGCCGATTGCGCAGTGACCGTGCTTGCCACAGTGGTGAGCACTAGCGTTCAGGGCAACGCTGTCATCGACGCTGGCAGCAAAACGCTGTCGGCTGATACCTTGCTTTCGGGGGAACGGAAGCACTTTGGGTACGTCCAAGGCCGCCCGGAGTTGATATTGCATGATTTGTCTGAAGAGCACGGTCACTTGATCGTTCCCGGAGATTCCCATGTAGAAGTGGGCAACCTACTTAGAATCATTCCCAATCACGTCTGCCCTTGCATTAATCTGCACGACCACGTCTTCATTGTTTCTGGAGAGAAGGTTGTCGATCATTGGAGCGTTGCCGCCCGAGGAAAGGTCACATAGACCGTTGCCCTTGACACTCAGCAACTGGCATCCAATATGCTGGACGCAAACGGCCGGCGACAGGGGATTGCACTTGATCCAGGCAAAAGGTGCGGATGAAACTGATTTCGGTTGGTACGCTGCCACTGTGCCGGAGGTTTGGCCGGACATGTTACTAACTGCCTCAAGTAAACGCCCTACATTATTAGGACGAAAGGAATTCAATGGCCCGGATACAATTAATCGTCTTGCTGTTATGCATGTCTGTCGGCAATTGTGCGTATGCCGGCCATAATCCTCTCCTTCCGCGTCCACAACAGAGTAATTACGGTGCTGATTCCGTCTCGTTGACGGGCATGACGATTACCTTTTCGTCCGCGCCCAGCACGGAAGATCGCTTTGCGGCCGAGGAACTGTCAAAGTACCTGGAAGAGCGCACGGGAATCCGGCTGTCAATCAGCGATTCCGGCAACACCGGAACACCGGAGCTGGCCATCATTCTCGATCGGACTGGAGACACAGATCAACCGCTCGCGCTCCCCGGAGATTTGCCTGGACCCAACTCAAATGAAGCATACGATTTGTCCGTGACCTCGCATGGAGTCAGGATCCATGCGCGCTCGTCGGCGGGAATCTTCTATGGGATCCAAACGTTAAGACAACTCGTCGAAGGCAGCGGTTCCGCCGCGGCTCTGCCGAAGGTCGAGATCCACGATTGGCCCTCTCTTGCAATTCGCGGAACCATGATCGATATCAGCCACGGTCCATTGCCTACCGAAAAGGAAATTGAACGCCAGATTGACTTTCTGGCGCGCTGGAAGACGAATCAATACTATATTTACACCGAAAACAGCATTGAGTTGAAAGGCTACCCGCTTCTGGACCCTGATGGCCGGCTTACGCAGGATGAGGTGCGGCGGATTGTCACATACGGGCGCCAGCGCCATGTCGATGTCATCCCCAATCTGGATTTATATGGCCACCAGCACGACCTTTTTCGGACAGAGCAATATTCCGAGCTCTCTGACGAGGCGCACGGGACCGAATTCGACCCCCGCAATCCAAAGGTAAAGCCTCTCTTGACTGACTGGGTGAACCAATTAGCGGACCTATTTCCCAGCCCCTTTGTCAGCATCGGGTTTGACGAGACATTTCAAATCGAGCAGGCCACAAAGGCATCTGGTGCCGCCGCGGCTCCGGCAGCTCTTTTTGTGAAGCAACTTACCGACGTCACGCTGCTGTTTCAGAATCACGGCAAGCATGTGATGGCGTATGACGATATCATCGTGAAATTTCCGCAGATCATTCCACAGCTTCCTCGGGGGCTAATTGCTACTGCTTGGTATTACACCTCAGAAGATCCAACCTATAAGCGCTGGCTTGGCCCATTGATCGCCAACCATATTCCTCACATCGTGCAACCAGGGGTGATGAGTTACGACAATATCGCTCCCGATTACAACACAACATTTGAAAACATCGACACGTTTCTGGCTGCGGGCCGGCTTTCTGGCGCACTAGGCTTAATCAACTCAGTGTGGGCAGATGATGCGCAGTTGCTCTTTCGCATGTCGTTTCCTGGAATGGCCTATGGCGCCGCGGCGCCGTGGCAATCGACTCCAATTGATCGAGCGCATTTCTTTTCAGAGTATGCAAGCGTGATGTACCCCGCTGCCATAGCTCCAGATATCGCCTCGACACTCAGCAACATGTCCGACGCCGAAACAGACCTGCAAAAGGTGCTTGGAAACGAACAGACCATGTTTGCGCTATGGGAAGATCCGTTCTTTCCCCCGTATTACGCAAAGGCGGCTGCGCACCGAACGGACTTACGCGAAACCCGGCTCCACGCAGAGCAGGCGGAGACATCGCTTTATCATGCCGAAAGCCTTGGAGCAGATCCTGCAACCGTTGACAGTCTGATGTTTGGGAATCGTCTTCTCGATTATGCCGGGCAGAAGTTTCAAACACCTATAGAGATTTCGGAGTTATGGAGTAAGCTTGGTCCTCGACGTCCTGATCCAGACCGTTGGTGGAATAACTGGGGCTCTCAAATTACGTACCAGGACCACTCGCGCCTTGTCGATCTGATGGACAGTATCACCGAGCTCCGGCACGTGTACGAGACAGACTGGCTGCAAGAATTCACGCCATACCGCCTGGGATCAGCTCTGGGGCGATGGGATGCCGAATATCAATACTGGCGAGGCGCACAGGAGAAATTGCAGGAATTCGACGATAGTTCCCATGAAGGAGACATTCTTCCATCTCTCGACAAGGTTATAGAAGGCACCGTGACTTCGCAGGCCGTTACCAAGTGACGATCATTGTGGCTGGATAGGGAGCGATCTTTGTCCGACAAGCCGAGGAAAAGGAGTCCGATGAAATTCGAAGAATTGTCACGTCAGATTGACATTCAAGGCCAGGTTTCGCGTCGGGCTTTCACTAAGTCGACGGTAGCATTGGCCATCGCATATGCAGCCATGAGACCGGCGAAGGACCTTTTGGCTCAGCCGAACAGGCGCAAAACGCTGGCTTATGTGGGCACTGACACCAGCCCGGTCGACGGCACGGCGAACGGGAAGGGGATTTACCTGTTTGAAATGGACCCGGTCACGGGTGAGTTGTCGCAGACTAAGCTGGTTGCCCAGAGCTTCAACCCGACCTGGCTCACTCTTCATCCTTCTGGAAAATTCCTTTACGCCGGCAATGAGGTTTCCGATATCGACGGTAAAAATGGCTCGGTGAGCGCCTTTGCGATTGACCGGACCACCGGTGGTCTTGGATTTCTGAACGCCGTGAGTTCGCAGGGCGCGGGTCCAGCCCATCTGAGCATCGACGCTACTGGCAAATTTGCGTTCGTGGCCAATTATTTCGGCGGAAACATCGCGGTACTTCCAATTCTGCCCAATGGTTCTTTGGGCTCAGCCGTCGACGTTCATCAGGATACCGGACATCTGGGAAGCGTCGATGCAACCGACGCGCCCCACGGCAGCTTCGCAATTAGCGGACACGATGCACCCCATGCACACATGATCCATCCTGATCCGATGAACAAGTTCGTACTGCAAACCGATCTAGGTCAGGACCGGATCTACGTTTACAAATTCGACGTAAATACCGGCAAGCTTATGCCTGCCGATTCGCCTTTCATTTCACTGCCGACCGGAGATGGCCCCCGGCACTTTGCATTTCATCCGAATGGGAAGTGGATGTATTCCATTCAAGAAGAGGCGTCTACGGTTGTATTTTTTCTCTACGATTCCGGAACCGGCGCACTCGGACCGCAACAGACGGTGCCCACCCTACCAATTGGATTTACGGGAACCAATTTCTGTTCGGAAATCATGCTGTCGCTGGACGGGCGCTTCCTCTATGCCGCAAACCGGTTTCACAATTCCATCACTGTGTTTGCGGTAGGAGGGGACGGCAGACTGGATCACATTGATAACACTATGACTCTGGGCGACTATCCGAGCCAGTTCAATATAGATCCGGGAGGAAACTTCCTATATGCGTGCAATCAGCGCAGCGACCAGATTACCTCGTTTCGAATTGACAGAGTAACGGGCAAGCTGGCCTTCACCGGTCAATACACGCCCGTCGGTACGCCGCTATGCATTGTTTTCCTGACGTAATCCTGCTGACAGTTCTCCCTTCATTTTTAAAATCAAGCCTGATTGATATTCAGAATTGAAGGCTCGTAGATCGTATGCAGATGCTGTTCAGCATAATGGACGGATTGGTAAGTGAGTCGATTGTTTTCATCGACGCAACCATCAATCAGGACTACCTTAGCTAATTGACATGCCTTTGTCATTCGGAGGAATCATGGTGCTTTATTCCCTGTTGCGTTCTTATTGCTTCGGTCCATTTGAAGATGAGATAAGGAGCCGCCATACGCTGAGATCGAATGTCCAATCGACTGGACTTATACGTGCAATTCCACAGATTCTGCTAGTGTTGGCGGGCGCAGTGTTGATCTCATCGGCACTTTCATGCTGGGGCCAGGCGACCTCGGGGAGCATTTCGGGAACCGTGACGGACGCCACGGGAGCTTTGGTTCCACGGGCTGCCATCACCGCAACAAACACGAGTACCGGTGTTGCCAGCCACACAACGGCGGATTCCTCAGGGAACTACAACTTTCTGTCGTTGCCGGCGGGCTCCTACACCGTGTCAGCCACCCAAACCGGCTTTGACACTACGACACTCACCGGCATTTCTCTCCGCGTATATCAACAGATTACGATGAACATCTCGCTGCAAATAGGTGCAGCGACCCAGACGGTCACGGTGCAATCATCCCCCCCGCTTGTTGATACGACAAATGCTAGCCTCGGCACTACGGTAAGTCAGGTCGAAATCCTTGAGATGCCGCTTAGTTTGCGGGAAGTAAGCTCTCTTGCACTGCTCGTTCCCGGTACCGTGAACACGACGGGGAGATCCCTGGCCACAGGAGCAGCCAATGGTTCCGGCTTCAACGACCTCGGCTTCAGCGGCTCGGGTGGAGGGTCGGGTGGAAACCTCCTCCTGATCGATGGGATGATCTCAAGATCGCTGAATAATAGTAGTTTTGCTTTAGCACCGCCTCCTGAAATGGTCCATGAGTTCAAGATCCAAAGCAATATCTACGACGCTTCCTTCGGGTTGGCCTCAGGTACGGTGATGAATTTAATTACAGAGTCCGGAACAAGTGCGATACACGGCTCTGCATGGGAGTACGCAAGAAATAGCGTAATGGACGGGATAGGCTATTTTGCGCTCACCAAACCAGCTCTCTCTCGAAATCAATTTGGCGGCGCAGTAGGTGGCCCCATCATCAAGGACAAGATCTTCTATTATGGCGCCTATGAAGGTCTGCGACTCTCGCAGGGGGAAGTCTCGCCCAGCGTTGTTCCTACAGACGCTGAAAAGACCGGGAACTTTAGCTCTTTCCTAACCGGAACGACCGCGAATCTATGTGCATCCAGCGGAGCCGCTGCACCGCCCAGCATGAATTTCGATACCGGCCAATTGTTCGATCCTGCTTCCGAATACAACTACACATGTCCCGCGGATCCGGCAAACCCCAGCGCTGGACAGGCGACAGTCCTTGTGGGTACGCCGATAAAGGGGAATATCGTAACCACACTCGATCCCGTCGCACAGAAAGTGCTAAATCTATTTCCAGAGCCAAATACTTCCGGTTACGTCAACTATACAAATGAGACGCCAGGGACACAGCAAAACGATCAATTTGACGGCCGGGTTGACGCTACCTTATCGACAAAAGATACGGTATTCGTCCGTTATCTGATTGGTAACTCAGACATTCTGTTCCCGGGCGCACTTCCAGTATTCAGTGGTTATCAGCATTTTCGGGGGCAGAATCTGGTTGGAGGATGGACACGTGTGCTGAACCCCTCGACCATCAACGACGTGCGGATAGGCTATCAGCAGGACTATCTGTCCTATTCATGCAACGGGTGTCCCCGCGCCGCGGGCACACTTGCCAGTTTTGGAATCGCCGGGCTGACGAACGTGTTGCCACAATTCAATCTCTACCCGAATGTTGTTTTCTCGAACTTTCCCACCTGGGGCGATGGCTTCCCGGGCTACTTCCCAGTTGCAGCCCCAGATTCAATCGAACAGTTTGAAGACACTTTTACGAAAGTCATTGGCCGGCATACGATCGCCGTTGGCATCAATTGGGACTTCTGGCAAACCAAGGGTGTGAGCGACCCGTTGCAAGCAAATGGAGAGTTCTTCTTCAATGGCCAGTACTCATCTCTTGCCGGCGAAATACCTGGGGTTAGTAATGTATCTGATCTAGCGGACATGGAACTGGGTTTCCCTTCCGGGGGAACATATACCAAGAATGCAATTATCACCAATATGGTGGGCGGACGTTTGATCAGCTTGTTTGTCCAGGATAATTTCAAAGTCAACTCCCGGTTTTCCGTCCAGTCTGGGTTGCGCTGGGAATACCGCCGTCAGCCTATGGATACAAACAATCAGCTAGCTGCATTTTTCCCCTTATCGAACGCCTACGCGCCGGGGGATGCGCTTCTCCTCACCGCGTTGCCGGATGCGGCCAACGATGCCCTTTGCTCAAATCCGTACTTTATCTCGGCCACTGGGCAGTGTCTTGTGATGACATCCAGCATGAGAAAAGCCAAGGGATTGACTGGCAATAAGGTCCGCGAAGTAAGCTTCGGGCCCGGTCCAGGATACTTTGCTCCACGCCTCGGCGTGTCCTGGCAGCCCACGAATTCAGACAAGCTTGTAATTCACGCAGGCGCGGGAATCTTTATGGATTTACCCGACACAAACCGCGTTGGTTCGTTTGCCAACAACAACCCAGTGTCTACTCAGACTCCTGTGTATAACACAGCCTTCGGCGCGCCACCTCCGCTGACGAATGGGGTTCCGACCAAAACACAAAATATATTCGCCAATGCGCCTTCCGTATCTCTGTCGGGTATTACAGCGCAACTCATGCCGAGCCCCTACTATAAGACGCCTGAGACTTATGAATGGAGCTTGAGCGTGCAATCTCAACTGGCAAAAGACTGGGGAGCCGAGGTCGCATACGTAGGCAATCGCGGTTTGCACCTCGACTATGAGCATGAATTTGGCAACCAGCCTAAGCCTGGGGTTGGGGACTTACAACCTCGTCGGCCATTTCCCGACTTCAACGCGCTCAATTATGACGATGAGACAGCATATTCGAACTATGAATCTGTCTATGGAAAGCTTGAGAAAAGAGCCTCTCATGGCCTCGCTGCGTTGATTTCCTACACCTTTTCAAAAGGCTTGGACGATCAGGGCGGCAATATAGGTAATCAGTCCCGCACTCAGAATGACAATAATCCCAGTGCGGATTACAGTCTGACTGACGAGAATATCACCCATACCTTTGTCGCGAGTCCCATTTACCAACTGCCGTTTGGAAAGGGGCAGAGATTTCTGGGAGACCGGCGCTATGTAAATCTGTTGGCTGGAGGGTGGGAAGTCAGCGCAATCGTCACCGCACACTCCGGTTTTCCATTCACCGTGAATTCGACCCAGGATTATTCCAACACGAATTCTATCTCGCCACGACCCGATCGCACATGTAATGGGGCTGGATCGAAGACAATTCCCGAGTGGTTCAAAACTAGCTGCTTTACCACAGACGCCCTGGCGCAAGCTTTGGCAAATGGGACACCGCGGTTTGGGAACTCCGGGCGCAATATCCTGACTCAGCCAGGTGTGCAGAATTGGGATATTGCCTTTATCAAGCAGGCACCGATCAACGACCGGATCAAGGTTGAATTCAGAGGAGAGTTGTTTAACGCGTTCAATCATACGAACCTTGGTACTCCAGGGGCAACAATCGGTACCGGCAATTTTGGTGTGATCTCGTACAGCTCAGGGCCCAGGGACATTCAGCTAGCCGTAAAAGCGAAGTTCTGACGCGGCACTGCGTCATTACCGGCGGTACGCAGGGGATCGGACGCGGGATGCTGAAAAGGCCGTTTACCTTAGGGGCGTCGCTTTCACTTTAGGGCGCCACTGAGATTCGAGCGGAAACGGAAGCCGATGAATTAGGCACAAGGGCACGGTAGCATTTCGCGCAGAGCTTGTGACGGTCAGTTGCATCACTTCAGGAGTCGCACGGAGGTGGCTGTTCAAGCGGATAACCAAGGAGCACATCGACTACAAACTAGCAAGAACTCCAAAAAGCCGATTGGGTAGGGTAGGGGAGATCGCTTCCATGTTGGCGTGGTGAGCTACAGAAGAGGATTCTTGCTTGACCGTCGCCGTCTTCGAGTTGACCGGAGGGCGGGCCACCCGTTATCGAAAATCAGCCGGTTCATCGTTCATCTTCGGAATCCGCCTCATGCCCAAGATGTGCGGAGATCTCACATGCTGTGGCTTTCACGGCAAAGGCCAGTTTGGCAGCGTTCTCTTTGGGAATTTGGACCGATGTGCCAGCCACACTGACAGCAGCAATTACCTTGTTCGCGGCGTCGTAAATCGGAGATCCAATGCAACGAAACCCTATTTCGCCCTCTTCGTCGTCGAAGGCGTATCCAAGTTCACGTATTCTCTTTAATTCACGAGCGAGCTTATCTGGGGAAGTAATCGTGTTTCTGTTGTGTCTGGCATAAGCACGTCCAATAAGCCGTTGACTCATGTCTAGATCTGGATCAAATGCTAGTAGGGCCTTTCCCAAGCTAGAACTGTTTGCGTCCAGTCGCCGCCCCACCCAAGTTGCCAGGCGCAGCATGCCAAGTGCCTCGACCTTTTCAATGATAACCGCCTCTGCACCTTCGAGAATTGCCATATGTACCGTGAGCCCGGTCTTGAGCATTAGATCCTGTAAGAAAGGTCTGGCCTGTTCACGCAAGTCGAGATTCTCGAGGGCGGTATTACTCAGGCTGATAAGCTTAAGACCAAAGTGATATTTTTTGCTTATCCGGTTGTTCTTCAGGTAGCCAATCAACTCCAGCGTCCGGACCAGCACGTGAACTGAACTCTTTGGCAGCGCGAGCTTCCTGCTGATATCAGATAATGTGAGGCCCCGCTTGGATTGCGCGAGCAACTCCAGAATTGCAAGCGCTCGGCTAACTGAAGGTACTGCGTACACCTTTTGCATAGATGTTGGACCCGCCCCCATCCAATATGCTGGACGCTAATGAGAAAGACTACCATTTTGTCATCGATTTGAAAAGAGCGCCTCTTGCGGCAGTTGGCGCTGGATGGGCCGCGGCTAACCGGGGCGATATCTGGAGTTTTTCACAAACAATAGTCATTTTACGGTGGAGAAAATCTCCCCCAAGAGTACTTATCTAGTCGATCCTGAAAAAGTGATGATTCAGATTGTCTCGCAGGACATCGCGAGGCTGATTGGGGCCGGGATGAGCTGAAATCGGCCGCTGGCATCCAGCAGGGCGCGCAGAAAACAGAGCCA
>Ga0182013_10002320_pt1 | contig 24977 bp, 21 predicted proteins | sample 612S2MmetaG_FD_120487 | JGI IMG/M metagenome (GOLD analysis project Ga0182013, IMG submission 120487) | Permafrost microbial communities from Stordalen Mire, Sweden - 612S2M metaG | ecosystem: Environmental > Terrestrial > Soil > Wetlands > Permafrost | place: Sweden: Stordalen | collected...
GCTCGATGACTCGGTTCGAGGTATGGCCGGCGCCGCGGCTTCAGAGCGGCGCCACTTCCGAACCTTTTTTGCGGCCGCAGTATCGCAACACAGATGCAGCGATGTTTCTTCCCCCACCAGACTGGCCCCCCAGTCTAAATGCTCCGTGGTGAACAAAGATCTTCTTACCGAAAGCCCCAAGGACGCGGAGACCCGAGAACCCGACATCTCAGCGATCTCTGCCCCCTCAGCGGCCTCCGGTTTTGACTTTGCCTTATGTCCTTCTCAGCGTCTCTACGCCTCTGCGGTGAACATCTCGACCCCCTTGACACATCACTCGGATTCCGATATAACGGAAAGCGAATGACCGAGGATTACACTCCGTTCCTGCCGTTATCCCCGGCGGCGCTCCATATCCTGCTCTCCCTCGCCGGCGAAGACCGCCACGGCTACGGCATCATGCAGGAGGTCGCCCGCCAATCCGAGGGCCAGTACAAACTCGGCCCCGGCACCCTCTACGACAACCTCCAGAAGCTCATGACGCAGGGCCTCGTGGAAGCGTCCCCCAAGCCGCCGGCGCATGACGATCCGCGCCGCCGCTATTTCCGCCTCACCTCCTTCGGCCGCGGCGTGCTCTCCGCCGAAGTCGCCCGCTTGGAGAGCGTGGTCCGCGAGGCCAGGGTCCACTTGCGCGCTCCCCGGAGGGCGACATAATGCGCACCTGTTATCGCTGTTTACTGTGGCTGCATCCCCCGGTTTTCCGCCGCGAGTATGCCGGCGAAATGCTCTGGATTTTCGACCAGTCCGCCGGGTCGCAAGGTGTCGCGGCGCTCTTTTTCGATGGTCTGGGCTCCCTGGCACGACAGTGGCTGCTGCGCTCCGGCTGGTGGAAAATCGCGCTGGCATTAAGCCTGGCGGTGCTGCAAGTCGTACTCGGAGGCTTCGCCACCATGATCTTCGGGCATCGCCACATCGTCGAACCGGCGCAACACCCATCGGTGATCAACATGGGGGAGTTCGCCCACGGCGGCTCCATCGCGCATCAGCCGCTCACCGTCGGCATCGTGATGTATCTCGCCGTCTTTATCACCGGAGGTCTCACCGTGATGGTCATCGGGCTGACGTTTTGGATGAAAACCTTCGGCGCGCGGCGGCGGCACGCAGCCCCAAGGGTGCGCTGATGCTGGAACTTCGCAGCATTACCAAGCGCTATTCCGGCATTCCCGCCGTGCAGAACGTCAGCTTCGTGGCGCCCGCCGGCGAGGTCACGGGCTATCTCGGGCCCAACGGCTCGGGCAAGTCCACCACCCTTAAAATGATCACCGGCCTCATCGAGCCCACCGACGGCGAGATCCTGTTTCGCGGCCAACCCATCGATCGCGATCCCATGGCCTACCGCCAGACCATCGGTTATGTCCCCGAGGAGCCGCATCTCTATCCGCACCTCACCGGCGCCGAATATCTGGAGATGGTCGGCCATTTACGCGGCTTGCCCGAGCCGGCCCTAGCCGAAAAAATCGCGGGCTTCCTGCGCCTGCTCTCGCTCTACGGCGATCGCTACATGCCCATCTCGTCATACTCCAAGGGCATGCGGCAGAAAATTCTGCTCATCGCGGCCCTGCTGCACAATCCCGAACTGGTGCTGCTCGACGAGCCGTTTTCCGGCCTTGACGTCAACTCCGCGCTGGTGCTCCGCGACCTCATCCGCGCGCTGGCAGCCCGCGGCAAGGTGGTGCTGTTCAGTTCCCACGAAATGGAAATCGTGGAGCGCGTCTGCTCCCGCGTGGTCATCCTGCACAAGGGCCGCGTCGTGGCCAACGACTCCATCGAGCAACTGCGGGCGCTCATGTCCCTTCCCACGCTGGAAGAAATCTTCTCTCAGCTAGCCATCGAGCAGGACACCCCCGCCATCACCCGCCAGCTCGTCGAACTCATGGAGCAGTCGTAGGACTTGCTTCAGCTTGTCCAGGCGAGCGCAGTGAGCCGAAGGGAACGCAGCCAGTTCCGCTTCCTCTATCGCGATTTTCTATTCCGCATCGTAGACCTCGAACTGCTCGCGTCGCGCGGCGATGCGCAGCGCCTGCTCTCGCAGTTCGGTGCGCTCCTGGCGGCATTCAGCTTCACGTTCGCCATCTATTTCGTGCCGCGCTACGGCCTTTCCACCCTGCCATGGGACAAGCTGAGCAAGCTCGGTTGGGTGGACCAGGACCTGCTGATCGCCACCACCATGGCGATCGCCGGCATGTTCACCATACTCGCCTGGAACAACGTACTGCCCGACCGCCGCGATTGCCTCATCTTCGGCCTGCTGCCGGTGCGCACGCGGACCATCTTCCTGGCGAAGTTAGCCGCGCTCGCCACCGCCCTCGGAGTCGCAGTCGCGGCGCTCAACATCTTCACCGGGCTCGCCTACCCGTTCGCCATCGCCGCGCCCGGTACCGGCACGCTGGCGGTGGTGCAAGCGTTCTTCGCGTATTGGGCCACCATGTTCGCGGCCGGCCTGGCGGTCTGCTGCACGCTGCTCGCCGTGCAGGCCATCGCGGCCAACCTGCTCAGCTATCGCCTCTTCCTAAAGCTCTCGAGCTTTCTGCAAATGGCCGCCTTCTTCGTCATCCTGGGAGTCTATTTCCTCAAGCCGCCATATCGCGCCGGCCTCACCTGGGTGCCTTCGTTCTGGTTTCTGGGATTGTTTCAAAAGCTCAACGGCGCACCCGGTTTCGACCGTCTGGCAGCCATGGCGCTGCGCACCGTCGCAGTGGTTTGCCCGCTGGCATGCGCCGCCTTTTCACTGGCCTTCCATCGCTACAATCGCCGCATCGTGGAGCAGCCCGATATCGCACCCTCCGACCGCTCGCGCCCCGCCATGCGCCTGGTGAGCTGGTTCGCGGCCAAGCTGATTCCGCGCACCATCGAACGCGCCGTCGTGCTCTTCACTGCCCGCACCATCGCCCGCAGCCGTCATCATCGCTTGCTGCTGGCGGCCTACGGCGGCATCGGACTCGCGGTAGCGCTGGCGTACGCGCGCGACTTGCTCTACGGTTCGCGATCGTACGAGCGCATCTGGAATCGGCCGCGCTGGGACCAGCCCAATCCCGAACTGCTGGTGGGCAGCCTGGTGATGCTCTTCTTCGCCGTGATGGGCGCGCGCGCGGTTTTCTCGCAGCCCATCGCCCTACGTTCCAACTGGATTTTCCGCATCACCGCCGTCACGCGCTCCGCTGCCTATTTCGGCGCCGTCCGAAAGTCACTCTTGGCGCTCGTGGTGCTTCCCATTCTGCTCGCCTGGACGGCACTGTTCTTCGCCATCTGGCCCGCCGGCCCTGCCGCGCGCCACATGGTCTTCCTGGCCGTCGCCGGATTCCTGATGGTGCAGTTCTCTCTCAAAGGCTTCCGCAAAATTCCGTTCGCTTGTTCTTATCTCCCAGGCAAGGCCAACCTGCACGTCAAGCTGGGGCTGTTCGCCATCGGGTTTCTCTTTATCACCTCGCAAGCCATCGAGTTGGAATACTGGTCGCTGAGCGACACCAAAACGTATGTCATCTTGCTCGCCGTTCTGTTGGCGATGTGCGCGTGGGCAACCTGGCGAAATGTCTCTGAGGACGATTCCGAAATTCTGTTCGACGAGGTCCCGCCGGCTGACGTCGAATCGCTCAATCTGAGCGATCGCGGCCCGCGTGGCGGCAAGCCGATACAGTTGCCGCCTCCCGAAATTCCCCGCGCGCCATTCTCGCTGGAACAGTTCTTCCACGATCTCGCGCAAGCCACCCGGATCCTCACCAAAGCGCCGGGATTCAGCCTCGCAGTGATCGCGCTCATCGCTGTCGGCATTGGCGGCAATGCCACGATTTATTCGATGGTGCACGCAGTGCTCAGCAAACCCGCGCCTGGCATTACCGCCGAGAACATGGTGACCTTCGGCGCCGCGCACAGCTATCCCGAATATCTCGACTACGCCACCGCCAGCCGCACCATGCAGTCGATCGCGGCCATCAAGCCCGAGCGCTTCAACGTGACACTTCCAGACGGCAGCAGCTTCCATCTGCGCGGCCAACTCGTGACGCGAAATTATTTCCGGACCATCGGTGTATCTCTCGCGCTCGGCCGCGAATTCACCCCCGACGAAGCCCGTGGCGCCGCGCCGCTGGCTGTCATCGTCACCGATGCCGTGTGGCAGGCGCAGTTTCACCGGGCCGCCGGCGTTCTAGGACAATCGGTCCTGCTCAACGGGCTGCCGGCCACCATCGTCGGTGTCGCGCCACCGCGATTCCATGGCACCAGCTTCGCACCCAATCTCGAAATCTGCGTGCCGGTGGTGACTTATTCGCATCTCCGCGGCACGGAATCGCAACTTACCGACCCCACGGTTCTCGGCGTCGAGATCATCGGACGGCTCGCTCCCGGAGCGTCGCTGGCGGCCGCCCGGAGAGAGTTCGCCGGAAGAGCACTGCTCGCGCCCTATACCGCGACCGCGTTCGGCCCGAATTCCGGTCCGCAGGCGCGCCGCTTCATGACCATCCTGATGGCCGTCGCATTGCTGACGCTGCTGGTGGTCTGCGCCAACGTCGCCAACCTGCTATTGGCGCGTTCGGAGACGCGGCGGCGCGAAATCGCATTGCGGCTCGCGCTGGGCGCGCCGCGGTCGCGCATTGTACGCACGCTGCTGGCCGAGGGCCTGATGCTTTCGCTCGCCGCCACGTTAGCGGCCTTCGCATTTGCCGCCTGGGCTACTCGCGCGGTGGGCGCCCGCTTCGGCGTCGACCTCGCGCCGGATTGGCGGGTGGGCGCCAATGCGTTGCTGCTGGCGGTGGTGTGCACGGTCGTCTCTTCCATCGCCCCCGCCTGGCGCGTTTGGCGTCATGACTTGTCATCGTCGCTGAAGCGGCGGTCCAAATTCGCCAGCCTCCTGATAGTGGCGCAACTCGCACTTTGCGTCGTGCTGCTCACCGGCGGAGGGTTGGCGTGGCGATCGCTCTCGCTGATCGACGCAACCGATCTCGGATTCTCGCGCAAGCATTTGCTGCTGGCCAACGTGGGCGGCGCCGACGGTGCCGACCTCGAACGCCTGCGGCGGAATCTGCTCACCGTGCCGGGAGTGGAGTCCGCGTCCTGGGCGATCGCGCCGCCGCACAGTCACCCCTGGATGGGAATCGCCGCCCAAGCCACATCCGGCGGCCCGTCCGTCCCCACCGACGGCACGCACGCCGGTCCGGAATACCTGCGGACCCTTGGCGTGCCGATTCTCGAGGGACGCGAAGCTTTGCAGGCAGGATCGGCGGTCATCAATCGAAAGCTCGCACAAGCGTTATGGCCGAACCAATCCGCTGTGGGCCGCACCTTCTTACTGGGGACGAACATCACGCCGCTCGAGGTTGCGGGTGTCGCCCCCGATGCCGCTTTCAACGGCGTGGGCGAAGACGGATCGTTCTCCGGCCTGGCAAAATCGGAGCGACGCCCATTCATTTTTGTTGCCGACGCGCAGAGGATCTCCGCCAACCAGGACCGCACCTTTCACATACGGTATCGCGGCTCACTCGCCGATCTCGTGCCCGCGGTGCGCGCGGCCATCCATCGATCCGATCCGCGGCTCACAGTGTCCTCCGTGCGGACCATGCAGGCCGAGTGGGAAAGCTTCACCGCGCCCATCCGAATCCTGGTGAAGCTGGTGGCACTCTTCGCCATCGGCGGGCTGCTCGTCGCATCTGTCGGATTATATGCGTTGATCGCGTTCTACACCGGGAAGCGCACGCGCGAATTGGGAATCCGCACGGCTTTAGGCGCCTCACCGGCGCAGGCCGCCGGCCTGATCGTCAAAGAAGGATTGCTGCTGACCGCGCTTGGCCTCACGGTAGGATTGGCGATCTGTGGAATCTCCGGGAAGGCTTTCGCTCATCTGCTGTTCGGGGTGACCCCCACGGACGCGACAACCTGGCTTGCCGTAATCGCGGTGTTGACCGCGGTCTCACTATGCGCCTGCTGGCTGCCGGCGCACCGCGCCGCGAGGGTCGACCCCATGCTGGCTCTGCGCCAGGACTAACTTACTTGCCTTCTTTTTCCCCCAATGCCGCCAGCACTTCTTCGCTGTGCTTCATGGGGCTGACTTTGGTCCAGACTTGCACGATCTTACCGTTGGGATCGATGAGGAAAGTATTGCGGCTTGCCACTCCATTGGGCGATAGCGAGCCGTATTCGTCGACGACTTTCTTGTCGGTGTCGGCGAGCAGCTTAAAGGTCAAACTCTCCTTGGTGCAGAACTGTTGATGACTATCGGCGCTATCCACGCTCACGCCCACAATGGCGGCATTCAGCTTGTCGTACTTCGGCAAGTCCTGTTGGAAATTGTGGGCCTCGATGGTGCAGCCTTGCGTCATATCTTTAGGGTAAAAATAGAGCACCACCCACTTACCGTGGAAGCTTTTGAGATCGACCACGCCGCCATCTTGCGAGGGCAGCGCGACCTCCGGCGCCTGTTGACCCACGGCAGGCATTTCCGCCGCCGAAACGGCGATTGCCATGACAACAGACAGCGCCAGACCATTACAAATGTTACGCAAATTCACTCTGAGTTCTCCTTTGGTGACCAGCATAACTCATTCGTGGGACATGCTTCAGCTTGTCCAAACCGAGCGAAGCTCACCTTCCGTCTACGCGAGGTCTTCGGGACGGATCGGCAACTGGCGAATGCGCTTGCCAGTAGCCGCAAAAATCGCATTGCATACCGCTGGGGCGATGCCGGGCGTGCTGGCCTCGCCGATGCCGCCGGGAGCGGCCTGGCTGGGGACGATGTGGACTTCCACCTTGGGCATTTCGTCCATGCGGACCACGTCGTATTGGTGGAAATTGCCCTGCTCCACGCGCCCGTTCTTGATGCTGACGCCGCTCTTTAGCGCCGAGAGTCCGAAGGCGATGCCGCTCGCGATCTGCTGCGTGACGCCGGCGGGATTCACCACCGCACCGCAGTCGACCGCGCAAACCACGCGATGCACCTTCACTTTGCCCTTCTCCACCGAGACTTCGGCAATCTGCACGGTGTTGCTGCCGATATTGTTGACCACCGAAACGCCGCGGCCATGCCCGGCGGGCAGCGGCTCGCCCCAATCCGCCTTCTCAGCGGCGAGTTCAAGCGCCGCCAGGAGGCGCGGATTCTTAGCGAGGAAGCGGCGGCGCACTTCCACGGGATCTTTTCCGCCGGCATGCGCCATTTCATCGAGGAAAGACTCGGCGAAGAAGCAATTCTGCGAGTACCCCACCGACCGCCAGTAGCTCACCGGGATTCCGGGATTGACGTCGTGATAATCGACCGCGAAATTGGGGATGGTGTAAGGGTTGTCGCGCACGCCTTCGGTCGACGTGTTGGCGCCGGCGAACGCGGGGCAGGCGATGCTCGCGGTCCAAGCAACCGGCCAACCATCGGCATCGACGCCACCCGCGAAACGGCAATAGGAAGCCGGCCGGTAAGTATCGTGCCGCATGTCGTCTTCGCGCGACCACGTCACCTTCACGGGCACGTCGACCGCTTTGGCGACCTCGACCGCCTCGCCGATGTAATCCACGCCGCCGCGGCGGCCGAATCCGCCGCCCATGTATTCGGTGTGGATCTCGACCTTCGCCGGCGGCAGCCCGCTCTTCTGCGCGGCGATCTGCTGCGCCATGCTCTGCATCTGCGTCGATGCCCAGACGTCGGCGCCATCCGGCCGCACCCAAGCGGTGCAGTTCAGCGGTTCCATGGGCGCGTGTGCCAGGTACGGCGTCTGATAGACAGCCTCGAGTTTCTTCGACGCCGACGCCAGCGCCGCAGCGGCATCGCCGACATTGCGCAACGGCGGAGCGCCGGCCGCGACGGCATCGGCAAACGACTTGGTAATGTCGGGTGTGCTGTGCGCCGCCACTTTGCCTTCGTCCCACTGGACGGTCAGTTTGCGCCGGCCTTCCATCGCCGCCCAGGTGCTATCGGCGATGACCGCAACACCGTTCGAAATCTTCACTACGCTCTTCACGCCGGGAGTCGCCTTGGTTTTCGAATCGTCGAAGCTAGCCGCTGTGCCGCCGAACACCGGACAGCGCTCCACAACGGCGTAGAGCATGTTGGGCAGGCGGACGTCGATCCCGAAGGCAATGCTGCCATCGACCTTGCCGGGTGTATCGAGGCGCTTACGGGACTTGCCGACGATCTGGAATTGCGCGGGGTCCTTGAGCGCGACGTTCGCCGGCACGGGAAGCTTCGCGGCGGCCTCGGCCAGGCTGCCGTAGGTGAACCGCGCGTTGGTCGCGGTGTTAACGACCGTGCTCTTCTCAGCACGGCAGGCGGATTTGTCGACGCCCCACTTCGCGGCAGCGGCGGCGATCAACATCTCGCGCGCCTGGGCGCCGGCCTGGCGCAGCGAGACATAGGAGGAGCGAATACTCTGGCTGCCCACCACGCCCTGAAAGCCTCCGTAAGCGCGGTCGACGCCCGGGAATTCGGTGCGGATTTTGGACCAATCGCACTCCAGTTCCTCGGCCAGTAGCATGGAGAGCGAAGTCACGGTTCCCTGCCCCATTTCGGCCTTGTGGATATAGAACGTGACGAAGTCGTCATTGCTCACGAGAACCCAGGCGTTGAGCTTGTTGACCGCGACGGCGGTATCGGCCGCGAGCTTGCGCCGTTCGGGAAGATAGCAGCCGATCAGCAGACCGCCGATGGCGGCAGCGCCGGTGCGGAGGAAGTTGCGGCGATCCACGGCGAAGGCGCTCATTGTGCGCCTCCTGCGCGCTTGATTTCGGCGGCGCGATGCATGGCGCGGCGGATATCTTCGTACGTGCCGCAGCGGCAGATATTATTGCGCATGGCCTCGTCGATATCGGCATCGGTGGGATTGGCGGTCTTGGCGAGAAGGGCGACGGCGGTCATGATCTGGCCGGACTGGCAATAGCCGCACTGCGGAACATCCTCCTCGATCCAGGCCTTTTGGACGGGGTGGGTGCGGTCGGCGGAAAGGCCCTCGATGGTGGTGACCTTGCGGCCGGCAACGGCCGAGATCGGCGTGACGCAGGAGCGCTGCGGCTGGCCGTCGATGTGGACCGTGCAGGCGCCGCAGAGCGACATGCCGCACCCGAATTTCGTGCCGGTCAGGCCGAGGGTGTCGCGCAAGACCCAGAGCAACGGCATGGCTGGAACGGCATCCACGGTTTGCGGTTTACCGTTGAGAGTAAATTTCACTGCTGGCACAGATCGCCTCCTCAGAGTGCTTTGACTAGAAGTATAAGCGATCGTGCCGATATGTGGGAGAGAATGGTGTCACGAATTCCGCTTCTGCTTATCGTACTGGTCTCGACTCCCGCGATCGGGCAGGAACGGCGGGTCGAAAGCGTAGTGCCGGCGCTGGCCTTCGGGGGCAAGTGCACGTCCACCGTGACGATGCAGAATATCGGCAATCGGGTGGTGTTGGTGGACGTGGAAGCGCACAAGCCCAGCGGCGCGCTGGCGCCGATCGCCGGAACCTCGTCCATCGGTATCCGCCTGAGCCCGGGTGAGCGCTCGAGCTACAAGCCGCAGATCGCGGATGAGACCGAGAGTGGGTGGGTGAAAGTGCGCGAGCGCGTTCCGGCCCCGAGCCTGTCGCCGGTGCTGGCCGTCAGCGGGACCACGGAATGCATCGTCGGGGACGAGCTAAAGAGCGTCGCGCGCGACGTGGTTTACCCCACGCGGAATCCCTGGTTCTCGGGCGATGTGGCGGAGTTGAGCGGCGCCCTGGTGTCGATGATTAATACGTCGGAGCGGGCGGTGACAGCTTCGCTCTGCTACTCGGCTGGGAATCTGTTTTACGTTCCCGGAAGCAAGCCCTCGGCGGAACTCTCGCCCCTGTGCAGCGCGGCCTTCGACGTCCAGGTTCCGCCGTTCGGCGCGCGCGAATTTCCGGTGGCGCGCGATGGCAGCACACACTTCTCGCTCAAGACGGAGGGTGGGGCGATCGTGCTGGCGATGCTCCGGCCGCTGGGCGCCAGCATCAAGATGTACAAGGTGGATTCCACCATTCACTTCGGCGGCGAAGTGACTACCGGCCTCAAGCCTTGACTCTCCGCCTGGCTAAGGATACGCTTGGCCTCGATGTACCCGACGGCCACAACCAACCGCCGCCTAGGCCGTGCCGCGGCGCCGGGCAAGTCCGGCGATGTCACCCAGGTGAAGGAAGACGATCGGACCACGTGGAGCGTAGTCTGGTTTGAGCAGTGGATCCAGGATGCCCGTTACGGTATGGGGATGTTGCGGCGCACTCGCGGCTTCAGCATGGCCGTGATCCTGAAGCTGGCGTTGGGAATCGGTATGAACACCGCCATGTTCAGCGTCCTGGATGCGGTGCTATTGCATCGTGTCCCTATCCGAATGCAGACCGGCTGATGTCAGGGCTGGTAGATCCCATTATTGCGCTGCGATGCGAATGAGGTTAGAGGACCTCGGCGCGGCGCCGGGATTCCGCAAGCCGTTCGAGTATAATACGTCCGGAGGAACTCAACCGTTGGCGCTGGATCCCTGGATTGAGCACCTGCTCACCGAGTACAAGATCCTGCAAGACAAACTCGACAAGATCGGCTCATTCCGATTTACGATCAAAGGCTGGTCGGTGACGGTGACCGTCGCCTCGCTGGCCGCTGCAACCGCCACGAACTCATCTGCTTTCGCGGCGGTGCTTCCGCTGCTCATCGTGCTGGTTTTCTTTCTGCTGGAGTGGCGACAGCACAGTTTGAGCGCCATCTATTCGGACCGCTTACTCGATATCGAGACCGCACTCGCCCGGCACCGGTCGGGGACACTCCCGGACCTAAGTTCGATACGGTTCATTCCGGGGATCGCGAATTCAGTAACACGCGTCGCTCTACGAAAACGCAATCTCGTCCCGTGGAAGAAAGTGAAGTCCGATTCGGACTATCTGATCTACGTCATTCAAGTAGTGGTGATCCTGGCGGTGGCCGGGATTCAATTTTTCCGCGCGCCTTCCCCGGCGACCAAACCGGAGGCGAATTACGTCTTTATGTCACCGGCGGCGGAGAACGGGTCCACGCCGTCTGCGAAGCCGGGCGATAGCGGAGTGCCAGGACAGGAACCCGGATTGAAATCCACGAAGCAAGCACCGGAAAAGGCCGCGCCAAAACAGAAACAAGACGCCGGGAAGGGTACACGAAGATGAAGGCCGCTAAGAAGGGCGCTTCGATAGACTGCGGCGCGATTCGCCGCGCGATCCTGGAAATCAAGAATCTCGCCGACGACTTCGGGGGTTCGAGCCCGGAAGACGTCTGGAAACGGATTGAGGCCTTCGCGTCGGCGCTGAAGCAGAGCGGACTGGTGCAAGAAGAGGAGCGAGATAAGAAAGGGAAGGTCCTGCTCTCGGATCTGATCGAGGTTCTGCCGACTAACGAGTTCTCCAAGTACATGGCCGAGGTCGAGTCGTTTGAACTGCTCACATCGGAGTACAACGATCCCGACAAAGATGCGATGGAGAGGGCCGGCGAGTTGTTGGAGAGTTTCGGCCCCAAGTTGATCGAGGAGTTGGAGAGAATAGAGAAAGAATGCCTCCAATCGAAAGCCACATCGTAGCGCGCGCGGCCGATGCCGCCGCGGCAGCGGGGCAGGATTGGAATCGTCTTCTGGACGAGGCTTCCGAGGTTGCAGTCTTTGGGTCCACCGCAGCGGCGATGGACGGTCCGTTTTCGGATGTAGATCTGCTGGTAACCGGTCCACTACAGCCGCGCAAGACGCGAAGCATGGACCTCGTCGTGCGCCCCGCGAGCGACCTTTGGACTCCTGGTTGGCTGGGATCGGAGCTGGCGGGCCATATCGCTGCTTACGGCGTGTGGCTCAAGGGAACGCCCCTCTGGACGCGTGAAGCAAAGCTGCAGGAGTTCGCATTGGACCGGAAACTCGCACGGATTCAGCGATTGCTTGCGGCGGCGCAGCGGCACTGGCGCCGGCTCGACCCGGAGTTCAGACAGCGATCGCTCACTACGATTCGGCGCGAGTTGCAGCGTGCTTCCCTGCTGGAAAGGAGCATCGCCATTCCCCCTACCCCAGAACTCGACAGGCAGGCGACGAGCGAGCCCACGCCGAAGTTGTCGGAATGGATCCGCGAGCTGCAGGTAGCGAACGTGCGAGACAACGACACCTCTGTGCTGGCGCATTTGGCCGAGGAGGTTCCGCGGCCGTCGACAGCGTATCAGCCTCGCTGAGGGAGCTTCTCTTCACCTGGACCGATAGGTCCGACAGCGCGGCGCCAGCCAACTCTCGATCTTCCAGAAATGTCTAGATTCGGTAGCGCTCCGGCGCTCGTCCTCGCACCCGCGAAGACGGTCGCTCAAGGCTTCGCGATACCGTCCGATAAGGCTGAAGAAGGGCCTGGAACGCTCGTGAAGAAACAAGTCGCACTTGGAACAAAGCTATTGATCGGCGTCGGCGCACTGCTCCTGATGCTGATCGTTTTGTCGGCAGGGGCATTGTACTCGATCGGCAGTATGGAGACCGCGCTGGATACTTCCGCCGCCACCGGGACAAAGATGGAGATATCCGGCGAGTTAACCAGCCAGTTGCACATGTTGCGCGCCAATGCCAGAGGCATGATGATGTACGCGGCGGTCAAAGACACCTCGCGCATGATCGCGGAGGCGGACATGCTCAACCAGAGAGCCAGCGCTGTGAGTCAGCTTCTTGCCGATATCAAGCCGCTGCTGGTGAGCGGACGCGGCCGGCAACTGGTAGATATCATGCAAGAACAATTGCCGCGGCTCATGCAGGTTGAAAAAGGAGATGCGGGAACTCTGTGAGGCGGGAAAAACCGACGAGGCGATGGCGGCCATGCGCGACCGCGCCGTGGCGGCCTCCGATGCCATTCTGAAGGCACTTGCCGAACTCAAAGTGCTGCAGCGGGCACGCGTCGACCAGGCGTCTGCCGACGGCGTTACGCGGGCTTCGCAGGCGCGGTGGATCACTTGGGCCATGGCGTTGCGGGCGCTGCTGACGGTGGCCGCAGTCACCAGGATGATCACGGGCCTGATTCGTCAGCTTCGCGGCTCTACCGCGCAGCTCAATGAAGGCATCGCACAGATTGCCAGTGCGGCCTCGCAAGTCGCAACCTCCAGCCAGACCATGGCGCAGGCTTCCTCGACGCAAGCCGCCTCTCTGCAGGAGACATCCGCCTCCACCGAGGAAATCACTTCCATGACGCGAGGCAACGCGCAGAGTTCGCAATCGGCGGCGCAAGTCATGACCACCGTTCACCACAAGGTAGGGGAGGGAAACCATGCTCTGGAAGAGATGATGAAATCCATGGAACAGATCAACACCTCCAGCGACAAGATTGCCAAGATCATTAAAGTGATCGATGAGATCGCGTTCCAGACCAACATTCTGGCGCTGAATGCCGCCGTAGAGGCTGCGCGCGCCGGCGAAGCGGGAATGGGTTTCGCGGTGGTGGCCGACGAAGTTCGCAACCTGGCGCAACGTTCGGCGCAAGCGTCGAGAGACACGGCGGCGTTGATCGAGGAATCCATCGCCAGTTCCCGCCAGGGCAAGGCGCGGTTAGGGAATATGAGCGGCGTGAGCCGTTCCATTACGGCGAGCGCGGAGGAGGTGAAGGCGCTAGTGGACGCAGTAAGCGCCGGCAGCCAGGAACAGGCTCGCGGCATCGAACAGATCGCCAAAGCGGTAGCGCACATGGACCGGACGACGCAAAGCACGGCGGCAACCGCGGAGGAAGAAGCTTCGGCGGCCGAGGAGCTTTCCTCACAGGCGCGGAGCATGACCGCTGCCGTCCTGCAACTTCGTTTGCTGGTGGATGGCAGCAGCGAGTGAAGCGGGCTCTTATTCCATCCGCAGCGCTTCAACTGGCGCGATGCGCGTGGCGCGATAGGCCGGGATCCAGCATGCCGCGAGCGCGACCGCAATCAGGAGCGCCGCGACCGCGAAGAGCGTTGGCGGATCGGTTGGCTGGACTCCGAACAACAGGCCGGTCATCAAACGCGTGACGTACAGCGTCAGCGTCATTCCGATGGCTGTGCCCACCAGCGCCAGCTTCAGTCCCTGGCCTATCACAAGCCGCAGCACGTCGCCACCTTGCGCGCCGAGGGCGATGCGAATTCCGAACTCGTGGGAACGCTGGCCGGCGGAATACGCCACCACACCGTAGAGTCCGACCGCGGCCAGCAGCAGCGCCAGACCGGCGAAGAGTTCGAACAGGAGAAGGTTCAGCCGATGGGGTGCGATGGTCTCATCGATCCGCTCCGACATCGTCTTAGCATTGTCGATCAGCAGCGCCGGATCGAGTTTGCGCAACGCTCCCTGAACCGCTGCCAGAGCGCTGCCGGCATCGCCAGCGGCGCGCACCGCCAGCTCGAATCGCGATTGTGGATCGGATGCCAAAAGCCGGTAGGTGGAAAAGGGAGCGGGGGAATCGAGCCCGATCTGGCGAACGTCGCCGACTACCCCGACGATGGTCTGCCACTGTGCCCGATCGCGAGCGCCAACCTTGAAGCGCTTGCCAATGGGATCGGCGCCGGGCCAGAAGCGCTGCGCGAACCCCTGGTCGATGAGCACCGGATTGAGGGTGGAACCTTCGTCGCGGTCCTCCAGCACGCGGCCGCGCACGAGAGGGATGCCCATCACGTCGAAATAATTCGACATCACGTTGCGGAACGTGCTGGCGCCCAGTTCGCCCTCGGCGGAAGGCCGGCCTTCGATGGCAATGTCGCCGTTTCCCTCGCCTCCGGTGATCGGAAGTTGGCTGGCGATGGTGGCGGCGCTAACGCCGGGCAGTACGGACAGGCGATCCTGCACCTGCCGGTAGAACGTATTCACCGACGCGTCGGAATCGTAATTGAGGGGCAGACCGATACGGAGGGTGACCAGCCGCTCGGTGCGGAAGCCGGGACTAACTTCGAACAAGCGGTGGAAGCTTCGCATGAGGAGGCCCGCTCCGGCCAACAATACCAGGCAAAGGGCGACCTCGACGACGACCATGGTTTGTTGCGCGAAAGCGTGTTTGCGGGAGGCGCCGGCGCGGTGTCCGCTGCGGAGCGCTTCGGCGGCGCCGGCACGCGCCGCGCCGATGGCTGGGACGATGCCGAAGAGAATGGTGGTGGCCGCGGTAATGGCCGCGGCAAAAGCCAATACCGAACCATCGATGGGGACACTCTGCAAGCGAGGATCGCGGGTGAGAAGCCCGAGCGATCGGGTGGCGAGGAACGCCAGCCCGATTCCTGCCGTGCCGCCGACAGCGGCGAGAACGGCGCTCTCGGTGAGCAGTTGACGCAGGAGCCTTGCGTATCCCACTCCGAGCGCCCGCCGGATGGCCATCTCTCTGGCGCGAGCGGTTCCGCGCACCAGCATCAGACCGGCGATGTTGCCGCAAGCGATCAGCAGCAGGAAGCCGACGGCGCCCAGCAATACCAGCAGCGCGGGGCGAAGATCGCGGCTTAGTTCGTCGGGCAGCGGCACGGCCCGCACTACCAGCCCGCGCCTGGTCTCGGGATGATCCTGACGGATTTGAGCGGCGATGGCCTCCACTTCCCGGGCCGCGGTTGCGGGAGCTATTCCGGAGCGGAGGCGTCCCACGGGATCGAGCACCCAAATATTGCGGTGGGTCAGGCTGGTGGGGTCCAGTTCCTGCTGCAGCGGCGTCCAGAATTCAGCCTGACGATATTCGAATCCCGCCGGCATAACGCCGATCACCGTGTAGGGAGTTCGCCCGAAACGGAGGGAGCGGCCGAGAACAGCGGGATCGCCACCGAGCAGTTGCGTCCACATGCGATGGCTGAGCACGATTACGGCGGGCGCGCCCTCACGGTCCTCCGCTTGGCCGAAGTAGCGCCCCATGAGCGGAGCGACGCCCATTACCTGGAAGAAGTCGTAAGAGACAGCGGCTCCGGAGATGCGGATGGGATTGGGGCCTTCGCGCAGAATGTGCTGGACGTGCATGACGCCGGCAAGAAGTTCGAAGGAAGTGGCGCGGCTCCGCCAGTCGACGAGGTTGGGCCAGGAGGCGCCCCAGTAACTGTCAGGATCGTGAGCGTCCACTTCTCCCACCATCACCAGACGGTCGGGATGCGGATACGGAAAGGAGCGCCAGAGCACCGCGTGGGCGACGCTGAACATGGCGGTGTTGACGCCGATTCCCAACGCCAGCGTGAGCAGCGCGACCACGGTGAAGCCGCGGCTGCGCAGCAGGGTACGGGCGGCGAACCGAAGATCCTGCAGCAGAACGGTCGTGAGCTTGTCTCCTTGGGGGTGTGGAACGGGAGCGGCGTGGCTGGAGAAGCGGACCTGCAAGGCGGCCAATATCAGATCCAGCACAGTGCGCGTGGCCAGGCTCCAGCCGGGCTGCTCCTGCCAGCGTCGGCCGAAGGTGGCGAGCATTTCGGCGGCGAACTTGCGGCGGAACGCAGGCGGAAAAAGGAACAACAACGCGCTGACCAGCCGACGCATCAGGCGCGGCCCTCGGGCAGTAGTTTACGCACACGGGAGAGTTCGACCAGACCGGCGAGGCGCGCGGCTTCGGCCTTGAGCACGCGGCGCCCCAGATGGCTGAGGCGATAGTAACGGCGGCGCTCATCCTCGTCAGCCTCCTGGATCAGGCCGCTGTCGAGCAAGCGCGCGAGCAGGCGGTAGAGAGAACCGATCTCCAGGCGGACACCGCCCTGGGACTCGCGCTCGACTTCCTTCATGAGCGCATAGCCGTGACGGGGCCCCTGGGTCAGCGCCATCAGGATGTGAAAGTCGGCAGGCTTGAGAGCGTCCGGCATATAAGTATTCTGAGTATATGTAATCTGCCTGTATTCAGTCAAGCGGCTACCTCCCGATCCCGGGGAATCGGGATGAGCCTCTCCTCGCATGGAGGTAAAGACAAATCAACCACCGATGAACGCAGCGCGGCACAGCCGCAAGAGGATCTTCACCGCAGAGACGCTGAGACGCCGAGAAGAACAAAATTCAAAATCGGAGGGCGCTGAGGTGGCAGAGGAAGCTGAGGGGCGGCTGGCGCACTGTGAACGCCGGCACAAGATTCGGACGCGTTTCGGGAAATCATCGCAGCGCACGAAGATTTCGAACATTAGTAGTACGGATAAGAACGACCTTGGTTTTATCCGTGTTCATCGGTGGAACCGATCAGGAAACCGGTAATTCGGTATCGATGTAGAGCACGTCGGCGCCATCCGTGACTGCTGAAAACGGCCCTCCGGGGGGCGGCGCGGAGTCCGATCTTCACAAACGGAGAGTTTTGGGCGGTCAGGTAATCGATGAGTCCCTGGCGTGGAATGGTGGGCCATTTGGCACCGAGGCCGTAGGGAATCATGGCGCGAACCTTGCCCTTGATGTACCGGTTGGCAAAGCTGACCGGGGTTGCATTGTGGCTGCCATGGTGCCCAACCTTGTAAAACGTCAGGTTTTCGAGAAGCCTGGATCTGGACGCGTCGGTCAGGATGGAGTTCCAGGTGCCCCACTGCGCATCGCCGGGGAATAGCATCCATGCGTCGCCTACGCGGAAGAGGAGCACCAGGCTGGTGGAGTTTACGGCCTCTTCCAGACGCGCGGCGGCTTCAGTTCAGGGTAAATTCCCAAGAATTTGTTCACACGCTTTCACCGTCCGCTTCGTTATCTTTGGCCAGAGGTAGATATCACAGTCACTCCGGAGGGGCACCAAAAAAGCGTGCTGGAAGGATGCGGCTCGCCTGGAAAGGTCCTCGCACTGGCCGACGAAATTGACAAGATTTCAGGCGCGAAGCGTTGGGCCGGGAAAGTGCGTTCGATTGCCGTCCCGAGTAAACAGCGTAAATAAGGTAGGTTTCGGCAGGGGCCGGCTTTTGTCGAACTATGCCTTTGCGGCATCTTGCTGCGACAGCCCAGGCGAAGGTCAGAGAGACCCCACTTTCCCGGGAGGTGTTTCCGAGCGGCCCCCGGATTTGACTCCGCGAAGTCGGCGAGCGTCCCCGTACGGGGCGAACAATGCCAAACGACCTGGGATGATATAAACGAGGGATGACTCTGCCGCGCAGGTACGTTTTTTTCGCCGTTTTGGCTCTGGCGGCGCAGGAACGGCCGCAGATCTTTCGCATCGCCCCGGTGCGGCCCGTGGCTGAATTGCGCGCCGAAGCGCTGGCCGCTCAGCCGCCACAGGAGAAGGGCGACTTCCTACGCTCCGACCTGGTCGACGTGGCGAAGCTCGACCCGCGTATCAAGCTCGACATTCGCTATGCCACGAGCGACGACTTTCTCAGCACTCCCGTGTACACGTCGGCCCGCGCCCTCATGCAGCGTCCCGCCGCCGAAGCGCTCCTGCGTGCCCATCGCGAGCTGATGAAGCAAGGGTACGGCCTGCTGATCTTCGACGCTTACCGCCCGTGGTACGTCACTAAGATCTTCTGGGACGCCACTCCAACCGATAAGCATCAATTCGTGGCCGACCCCGCGCAGGGGTCGCGCCACAATCGCGGTTGCGCGGTTGACCTCACCCTTTACGATCTGCGCACCGGCCGGGAGATTCCCATGACCGGCGTCTACGACGAAATGTCGGAACGCTCGTATCCTAATTATGCGGGTGGCACCCCCGAGCAGCGCGCGCATCGCCGGGTGCTGCGCGACGCGATGGAGGCGCAGGACTTCAAGGTGTACGACACGGAGTGGTGGCACTTCGACTACCGCGACTGGCCGCGCTATGCGATCCAGAACGTTCCGTTCGAGGAGATCCGGTGACCCGCATTTTATACGGCCGTCACGAGATTCCGGACGCCTGAGGCCGCCCACAATCTTGGACGCGGCGGGGAATCAGACTGAGCCCCGGCTTCAGAAAAACAGATTTGGCCACAGATGAACACAGCGCGGCAAAGCCGCAACCAAAAGAATATTCACCACAGAGCTCCAGCGCCGGCCGGCGTCGGCATTCATTGTGCCAGGTAACTGTCGAACAACAAGATTCACCGCCGAGACACCGAGGCGCTGAGAGAAGACAAACAAAAACACCGGAGAGCGGTCCATCGAAAATCTCGGGGCGACTTCAGTGAGTTCGGAGTCTCGCCCCATCTGGCAAGAGCGCCTGCGCCACGAAGAGCCCCGCTATGTTCCCGTGCAGTTCTTACCCATTACCGCGTTGGTCACGATCTGGACCTCGACCACGTTGGTAACGCCGCCGTGATTCATGGCCGTGGCCGAACTCTGAATCCCGAGTGCCTGGCCGATCGCCATCTGGATATCGGACACGTCGACTTTGCCGTCCTGGTTGACATCGCACGGGTTTGCGGGGGCGGCCGGCTTGGCGGATGCTTCGTTCGACAGCGTGCTGGCGCCGCCCGTGTTCACCGCGGCCACCTTATAGAAATAGGTTGTTCCGTTGGTGAGGCCGGTATCGGTGTGGGTGACAGTCGTAATACCGGTCGCCACGGCGGTTGTGCCTTCGGCGCCGGCGGCAGTGCCGCGATAAACGTTGTATGTTGCCGCGCCGCTACTCGCGGTCCAAGAGAGCGCAACCTGAGCGTTGCCGGCGGTTGCGGCGAGTTGCGTGGGCGCGGCGGGCGCGGATGGCGGCACCGTCACGGTAACGGTCCCGCCGTTGCTGTTCCAGTAGTAATTGGTGTCCCAACCGGCATCGAAGACGCCGATCGTCACCGTGTAGGCACCGGTTGCCTGCGAGGCCGGCACGCTCCACGTATAGGTATATTGCTGCTGCTGGCCAGCGGTGAAGTTTTGGCCGCTGGCGTAGTTGGTGGAGACCGCCGTGCCACCGCTATTGAAGACTTGCACTTCCACGATGGAGTCGGTCAATGTGGCGGTTCCGGTGTCGGTCACAGTGGCGTGAATGGACGTGCTGCCGCCCTGCGCCACGGTGGATGGCGTGGCGGTTGCCGAGGACGAGAAGGTGAGCGAGGAAGTCACCGTGATGCTGCCCGCGGAGCTGTTGGAATACCAGGTTTGGCCGGTAGCGCTCAAGACGGCCACGTGAACGGTGAAAGTCCCGGATGCCGCGGGGGTGAACGAAAACTTGTACGTCTGCGTCTGATTCGCCGCAAAACTCTGGCCGGTAAAATTCTGCGAACCTGCGGTATTGCCGCTCGGATCGAGCACGACAACCTGCACGGCGCCATTAGTCAGCGTGTTGGCCGTGTCGGTAACGCTGGCGGAGACGGTGGTGGAGGCGCCTTGAACGTCCGGATTCGGCGAGGCGGTGGCTGACGAAGTGAAGGTGGGTGGCACGATCGGAGTGGCGGCGATTTCCGTGGAGTTACCGCTGGCGCCGGCCGCGTTCTTGGCCGAAACAACGTAATAGTAGGTCGCGCCGTCGGTCAATCCGGAGTCGGCAAAACCGTCCGCCGTGGGCGTACCAACCGTGGTGTACGGACCCCCAGTGACGTTGGAGCGCCCAACGATATAACTGGCCGCGCCGCCGCCGGCGTTCCAGGTGAGGGTCACGGCGCCGCTGCCGACCGTCGCCGCGAGGCCGGTAGGAATGGACGGCGGGCTGGATATGCTGCCCGCCGGAATTACAAACAGGGTAATGCTTTGCGAGGGAACGGTGGTGGCGACGTTGTTGTTCGCGATAGCCACGTCGGCCAGTTGCGCGATGGCAGTCTGCGAGGCGGAGCCAATCTGCCAGACCTGCGCGGTCCCGGTGGTGGCGAAGTTCGCCAGGCTCACCGTCACGGGAGTGCTGCCCTGCTGCTTGTCGATCACCATCACGGTGAGGGCGCCATCGGCGGTGCGGGTGGAGGCGAATGCCGAGAGGTTATCGGGATTGTCGACGGTGGCGGACACGCTGACATCGCCGAACTCCGAGTTATTGCCGTCGTAATTGCGATAGATCTGGCTGGCGAGATAAGTGGGGTAGTAAGTGGTGGGATTGGCGCCCGTATTGTCGGCGACCGTCCAGCGGGTCGCCAGGTCGAGGCCTTCTCGTCCATAGATGCCGAGCACGTCCGCCTGCGTGGTGGCGCCATTCAGGTTGGGCTCGTCGCCCCAGTTATATTCGGTGCAGCCGATCTCCAGGCCGGGATAATACTGCGCGACCATCGCCTTCAGGGTGGGAATCCAGTTCAGCACGCGGCCGTTGATTCCGATATCGCCATACCACGAGGGATCGTTGAAGTTGGGATCCCAGAGAATGCGGGTCTCCTGATTGCGCGTCTGCTGGCCGCTGAGGGAATCGTCACTGCCTCCGGGAATGGCGTTGTAGCAGTGGACGGTCAGGATATCGAGAAGCTTGGCGCCGGTGTTCTGCTGGTAGGCGTAGAGTTGCTGGAGCAGCCACGGGTAGTAGTAGGTATGGTTGTGGGTGTTGTAATCCGAATTCGCCGCGCTCGAGCCGTTGGCCTGGTCGAAGCCGCTGAAGTACATGGCCCACCAGCTCCACTCTTCGGGGCCGACGATCTTGGCATTCGGGTCGGCCGCGCGGATGACGCTGGCGTAGGCGACGATCTTGTTGTACATCTCCTGATAGTTGGCCGGATTGGGGTGGACGTCGCGATGCGTGGAGTACCAGAGCGACGGCTCGTTATCGAGGATGTAATACTTGATGCCCGTGGTGGTTGTCGACAGGCCGAAGGTGTCGATGAAGTGCTCGATCCAGGATTGCTGGATCGCAGTGCTGTTGGCAACGCCGGTGTCGAGGGGATTGTTGCCGGTGATGTTCTTGCCGGTGGCGGAACTCACGCCGTTTCCGGCATCGGAGTTGTACGGATCGGTAGCCGTCTGCGCGCCGTACTTTTTCACCGAGAATCCCTCCAGCGTGGTGCGGTTCGCACCCAGATTGGCGAGGTAATCGATCATGGGGATGGTGAACAGCGGTTCCGCCCCGTTGTTGGCCGCGCGGGTGGTGGCCACGTACTGGTCGGCCGATCCGCTGGCCGTGCCGCTGCCATCGGAGTAGGTTTCGAAATACCAGTCGGCGGCCGCGGAGTGCGCGTCGATCTGCCAGTTGTAGCGGGACGTCGAGTTTCCACCCCAGCGGTTGAGGGGCGCGTTCAGCTTTTGCATGTCGGAGGCGGCGCCGTACGCGATGCCGTAGATATTGGGATTGATTGCATGGCGGTTGGCATTGGCGTCGACGCTCACCGAAGTGGCGGGGTTTTGGGCGGAGGCGAGAGCCGCACAGAGGACTGCGGTGAGGAAGCGGATGAGCACTATCGATATCGTGCGGATGCGGGAGATAGGCGTCAATATCGACCTAAGTTAGGTGACCCACCGACCGTGCGTTTACGGACGCAGGCGCAGCAGTTCGCCGTTGGCGCGGCCGACGATCGCCTCGCCGGTCATACCGAGAAACAGGCCGTGCTCCATCACTCCCACCATGGAGTCCAGCCGCGCCTGCAAGGAGCGCGCGGAATCGAGCGATTGGAAGCGGCAATCCAGAATGATGTGGCCTCCATCGGTGATGAAAGGCTGGCCGGCGGGGGTCATGCGTTGGGTCCACTGCGCTCCCAGCGCGCTCAATCGCCGCGCGGTCGATTGCCAGCCGAAAGGCGCCACCTCTACTGGAATGGGACGGGCATTTTGGCCGATGCGGTCCACCAGTTTGTCGTCGTCGGCGACAATGACCAGGCGCTTGCTGACGGTGGCGACCAGTTTTTCGCGGAGCAGAGCGCCGCCCAGACCTTTCACCAGGTCGAGGGAGTCGCGCTCGATCTCGTCGGCGCCGTCGATGGTCAGGTCGATGGTTTCGCTTTCGGCCAGGGTGGAGAGCGGGATTCCGAGGGCGCGCGCCTGCTCGGCGGTCTTCTCGGAGGTGGGGACGCCGACAATGCGCAATCCGAGCGCGGTGCGCTTGCCGATGGCCGCCACGGCCAGCGATGCCGTGGACCCGCTACCCAGTCCGACCACCATGCCGTCTTCCACCAACTTCGCCGCTGCTTCCGCGGCCGCAACTTTTCTTAAGTCCAGATTCGCCATAAAAATCCGCGCTTTCCTAAGGTACAACGCGGCCGGAGCCAATCACCAGACGACCGTACCCACACCTATTTCAGGTGATTACCCTGTACCTATCGAAAGGAGGTATTTCTGTTCCCGATTTCGCTTCAATATGGAAGATGTAATTAATATTACATGTCCCCTGAAACGTTAGGTTCCGGAAAAAGCAGCACCAGCGACTTTTCCGGGGCTATATTATGGAGACTATGATCCGGAAAAGTGCGATCGTCCTGTCACTGGCGGTGCTGACGCTAGCGGCGAATGCCGCCGAGCTCAGCCTTGAGCAGGGGACCTTGTCGGCCGATAAGACCGCTTCCCTGAAGGTGACGTTCACCGCCGGTAAGGATGCGGCCACGGGTCTTCAGTTCGATCTGGAATTTGAACCGGCAGCTCTGGATATCACGGTCGAAGGCGGTCCGGCCTCGCAACAGGCTTCGAAAAACGTGCGATCGGCGCAAATTCGGCCGGGGAAAGTGCGAGTATTGATCATCGGATTCAATCGGAATACGATCCCCGACGGTGTGATCGCGGTGGTGCACGTCTCTTGCAAAGGCGCCGAGGGCGCCAAGACCTTTCCCATTCACGTCACGGCGGCGGACGGGACTACGGCGGACGCCGAACGCGTATCGATGACGGCCAAAGATGGCGGTGTAAGGGTGGAGAAGTGAGGGGAATGCTATCGGCGCCCCTGAAAAGTATGAAACGATCCGCTTCAGGCAAGGCGAGAGCCAAGGCGGAAATAGGCAGGTCACCTTGGTTTGCTAAGAATGCTATATTGGATGGCGATGTTTGGCGGCTCTCCCCGGTCTCGCGGGGAAGGAAGCTGGCGAGCCTTCCCAGTTCGGATGCGGTTTAGTCCGGGCCCCTACAGGCAAGTCGATGCCGGTGGGATCGGAACGTTGTGCAGGTTCGAGTAGAACGGAGGATCCGCAGTGATTCACTTTACACGCTTGAGTGTGTTATTGGGACTGGCAGCGAGCCTCGCGGCCCAGACCTTGTCCTTCGGCGAGATTTCGCTGATCACGCCGGCTGCCGCGCCAGCCGGCGCCTGTCCCACCAACGGTCCCTGCTACGCGGTCAACCTCGTCCTGTCGACGGCTGGAACGCAGATGGCGGGATTGCAGTTCGATTTGAATTACGCCCCCACTTCGCTGAACGTCACCATAGGGTTGGGCGCGCAAGCCAGCGCGGCTTCGATGGACCTCAATACGGTTTGTCTGGGCGTAGCTATCGGATCGTGCACGACGCCAGCGTCTAACAATCCTTCTACCAAGGTGGCGCAGAATAACGGGCCAGGACAGCGCGCCATCATTCTTGGCTGCTGCACGGGAAGCCAGACGACGCCCACCTCGAATCTCATTGCGGATGGCGTGGCGGCGACCCTGTTTGTTCAGGCGACGGCGAATCCGACGAACTTTAAATTGACGCTGCCCACATCCGTCAACTATATGGCGGCTACCAGCCAAGGCGGGAACAATCAAGCCGCGGCTGCGATTTCCCTGACGGTCGGCGCGGGCTCGAACGATCCTGCTGCGACCGGTGTGCTTGATATGTCGAAGATCTATCTGGTGGGCGACGTGTACCCCTTTACCGCCGACACGGTGGGGCATTTTGGGACCGGGGCGGTGAACGTTCTGGACGTGGTCCAGGTACTGTTTACCTCAGTAAACCTTCAGGCTCCGCCGACCGCTTGTTCCGACCGCTTCGACGCCATGGACTCCGCCCCGGCGGATACGGCCACGACGCGCGGTGGCGACGGTTTAATTAACGTCCTGGACGTCGTTGAGACACTGTTCCGTTCGGTGAGCCTGGACAAAACCACTCCGGAGCGCACCTCCTTGGGGGGCGTATGCGCAACTCAAATGAAAAGCAATCTCAGAACCGATCTGAGCGATGCGCGGCCACGGGTCGAGAATTACGGCACGCTGCGGTTCGGGCCGGCCGAGCCGGCGGCGAACGGAGGACAGCGAGTGCCCGTCTCTTTACTGGTAACCCGCGACGTGCCCCGCGTTGCGGTCGCGCTGGGAGTGGGCGATCAGCAGTCCCAACTGCACTTTGTCAGTGCGGGCGTGGCGCCGTCCCTGGTTCA
>Ga0182013_10002321_pt1 | contig 24972 bp, 17 predicted proteins | sample 612S2MmetaG_FD_120487 | JGI IMG/M metagenome (GOLD analysis project Ga0182013, IMG submission 120487) | Permafrost microbial communities from Stordalen Mire, Sweden - 612S2M metaG | ecosystem: Environmental > Terrestrial > Soil > Wetlands > Permafrost | place: Sweden: Stordalen | collected...
ACTCCGCCGGTAAAAGAGAGCGGAACCTGCTTGAGCGGCATGCCGGCTGCGACGCCAAGCGCAAGAGCGGCCACCGCAAGGGCCAGCGCCGGATGCAACCGCACCCGGGCAATCAGAAGCAGCAGAAGCAGAACCGCCCCGGCAGCGCAGGCGACCAGATACCAGCTGTCAGGCGTTGGGGCGACAGGAGTCACCGGCAGATTATTCCATATTCGGCCACGCGCGGAAGCGAAGCGATAAAACTTCTGTCCACATGCGGACACCGCACCACCGAAATCGAACGCTGAACGCCCGCAAAAGGCCTGTAACCTGAGGCAGATGTGCAATTTTTGTGGCTGCGAAATTGCTCGCGAGTCAGGGTGGACTTCTCCAAAGGTCTTTTGGCAATTCGTAACTCGTCGCGATCCTTTGTCCGGGCGCCGGCGCTGTCGCTCGCGCTTCTGTTCACCATTGCGCTTGGAGTGGGAAGCAATGCTTCAATCTATGGCTTCGTCGATGGGCTTACTCACCCCGAATTTCCCCTTCGTGGCCGGGGCTCGATCGTTTCGATACTGCAGCGCGACCGCGTGCGTGAGTCAGGCCCGCTCTCTCTGCGTGAATACCAGGTATTGAAGAACGCAACCGAGACATTTGATTGGATCGACGCAGCCCGCATTGCACCGGCCGAAATAACGCTGGGCGACCGCACAGAGATCGCGATCGTCGCCACTGTCGGACCTGATCTGGCACACGCGCTGGGGCTCCCCGTACAAAACGGCGCCGTTCTCAGCCATCGCCTGGCGCAGCGCGAGTTGGCCGAATCGCCCGATCTCGCTCAAAAGCGAATCCGTGTTAATGGCCTTGATCTTCCCATCGCGGCAGTCGCGCCCGATCCCCTTCGTGGCCTCTATAGCGATCAGCCTGTCGACCTTTGGATTCCGGCTACGGATAAGAACCCGCAAAGCAAAAATTCGGCCGCGAAAGATGTATGGGTGCTTGGTCAAATTCGACAGCCCGCATCCATCCGCCAGGCGCAGGTAGCTGTCCGCCGGCAACTCGGCAATTCCGACGAATTCAGCGTGGCTCCATTTACGGGCGTAACCCCCGCAACCGCCCTGGCGTTGTCGCACATTGGAATCCTTTTGCATCTCGCCGCCGCCGCTGTCTTCATCGTCGCTTCCCTTAACGTTGCTTCGTTCCTCTTTGGACGAGCTCTCAAGCGCTCGCATGAAACATCGCTTCGCATTGCGCTCGGAGCAACACGAACCGTCTTGCTGCGCGGCTTGCTGTCTGACAGCATCGTCATTTCCGTTGCCGGCGGCGCATTGGGCGCGTTGCTGGCCGTTGGTACCGTGCATATCCTGCCTGCGCTCCTGTTTGCCGAGGATGCGGAACACCTCGTCTTCGCACCCCATCTGTTCCCCATCGTCGCAGCTTCGCTGCTCTGCGTATGCCTTTCCATTCTCTGCGGAATGATGCCGGTCTTTGCTACGGACACTGACCGCCCGTGGGTCGTTCTCGGTCGAGAAGCCGGCCTGCCCTCCAAAAGAACAGAACGCATTCGCACCGCCATGGTGCTCAGCCAAATCACAGCCTGCTACGTGCTCATCATCTGTGCCGTTTTCCTCTTCCAGGGTCTTCACGCAGCGCTCAAGGCGAGCGTTGGGCGCCATCTCAGCCGTCCCATTCTTCTAACGGTCCAGGAACGACTGACGCAGCCCGTTGTTGAGGTAGATTTTTTCAACGCCGTTGAGCGCGCGGCAAAATCGATAGCCGGTCAGGCGCCCCAGGCCTGGGCGGCACGGCTTCCGGGCGACCGGCCCGTATGGGAATCGTTCCGCATCCAGCCAGCCTCCTCGCCGCTTCGCGATCTGCCTCTCGATATCAACTGGGTTGCGCCCGAAGGGCTTCAGTCTCTCAGCGAGCGCCTCGTCGCCGGACGCGTGTTCCGTTTCAGAGATCCTGCTCGAACCGACATCGTCCTCGATGAAGACGCGGCCAATCAACTCTTCGGCCTTGAAACGGTCGGCATCACCATACTCGACCCCGCGGGTCAGCCTGCCGAAGTCATCGGCGTGGTCAAGTCAAATCCTGCTCCTCCCTCGAAAGCTGGTCTCGGCACCGCCAATTACCTCACCGAAAATCTGAAAGGATCGAATCCCATCCTGGCTGCGCATTTTCGTGCGCCTCTTCTCTTGTCGCTGCCCGGCGCGGAACTCAACGCCAATGTTGTCTCTCCCGGCTATTTCAATGCGCTCGACCTTCCTCTCGTGTCCGGGCTCGGGTTCCCTCAGCATTCAATGGCCGGCCGAACGCGTATTGGCATCGTCAATCAAGAGGCTGCCGACCTCTACTTCGGCGGAAAACCGCTTGGCTCGGGTGTGATCGACGAGCAAGGAGTCAGAACAGAGATCGTCGGCGTGGTCGGGTCACGCGCGTTGGGTAGGTTCCAGCAGCATGCAGAACCCGCAATTTACTTTCCCATGCAGCAGGACTGCGCGCAGAGAATGACGCTGCTTCTCGAAAGCTCGCGTGGGGATACGTCCACGCTGGCCGGCCTGCGGTCCAGGGTTGAGGCCGTCCCGGGACGAAACTCGGCGCCCGTTGCAATCGAAACCCTTGATGCCCATCTGGCTCGCACCGCATTTGCTCCAATGCGCATCGCCGCCCTGCTCAGCGGCGCATTGGCCGTCCTGGCGTTAGGGCTCGGCGTTCTTGGCTTGTTTAGCGCCCAATCCGATGCGGAGCGGCAGCGACGCCGCGAGTTGGCTCTCTGCATTGCGCTCGGTGCCCAACGCTGGCGTATCGTTCTCAAGGTCATGGCCCGCGCCCTGCAAATTGCCCTCGCGGGCACCGTCATCGGTGCCCTGGCTGCTCTCGTCTTGTTCCGGATTTTGGCCGGCACGACCGCTCTCTTCACATCGCTGCCGCCCTGGATGTGGCTCACGGTAGCGCTGTTGCCGGTAACCACGGTCTTCATCGCCAGCCTGCTTCCCGCGATTCGCGCCTCCCATGTGAACCCTCTCACCATCATGCGCGATGAGCATTGAACTCCACCTGAGCAAACATCAAGCCGGAAACGCCCGCGCGCCGCACCCATCGGGCGGTAAAAGATCAGCAACTACACTGCCGCGCTGTGTCCTTCGGCACACTTCGGAATTGCGCGCCTCTGCTACCATAAGGACGATTGCGGTTCCTGCCGCTCGCGAGGCCGTTTTTCCGCCCTCAAGCGGGTCCAGCGCCACGGCGGCCACGCAAACCTGAAAAGGAGAGTTCACCATGCCATTAGTCTCCATGCGGCAACTACTTGACGAGGCCGCCAAGGGCGGATACGGCGTCGGAGCGTTCAATGTCAACGACATGGAACAGATTCAAGCCATCATGATGGCCGCCAAGGAAACCAAGTCGCCGGTTATCGTGCAGGCCAGCCGCGGCGCGCGCCAGTTTGCCGAGGACCTGTATCTGTTCAGGCTCATCCAGGCAGCGGCCGAGCTGAATCCCGACATTCCCATCGCCATGCACCAGGATCACGGCAACAGCTTTGAAACCTGCAAGAGCGCCATTCTTTTGGGCTACACCTCGGTGATGATGGATGGATCGCTCAAGGAAGACGGAAAGACCCCCTCCTCGTTTGAAGAGAACGTCGAAGTTACCCGCAAGGTTGTCGACTATGCTCACGAACGCGGCGTAACGGTGGAAGGCGAGATCGGCGTTCTGGGCGGCGTGGAAGACGGCCACGGCGCGGGCGGTTCGGGCCTCGATCACATCACGGATCCCGACCAGGCAGTCGAGTTTGCCGAGCGGACAGGCGTTGACGCGCTCGCCATTGCCATCGGTACCAGCCACGGTGCCTACAAGTTCACCAAAAAGCCGGATGGTTCGGTGCTGAAGATGGACGTGCTCATCGCGATCCACAAGCGCCTTCCGAACACCCACCTGGTCATGCACGGCAGCTCCTCGGTGCCCAAGGATCTGCAAGACGTCATCAACCAGTTCGGCGGCAAGCTGAAAGAGACCTGGGGCGTCCCCGTCGAGGAGATTCAGCTCGGCATCCGCAACGGCGTGCGCAAGATCAACGTCGACACGGATAACCGGCTGGCGATCACAGGCGCGATCCGCAAGGTGTTCGCCGAGACGCCGGAGAAGTTCGATCCCCGCGACTACATGAAGCCCGCGCGTGAGGCCATGAAGAAGGTTGTGGCGCTGCGCATGACACAATTCGGCCAGGCCGGCCATGCTGGCGACTATTCGCCGATTCCCATCACCGAAATCGCCAAAGGCTACGCCGACGGCTCGCTGACCACGCGGCCGCTGGTCGCTGCCAAGTAAGATTTTGCTGAAGTAAATCAAGAGGCCATCCGCCACGCGGATGGCCTTTTCAGTCTGCGAAAAAACTCGCTCAGACGGTAGGGTGGTGATTCATCCCCGACAAACCCAAGCAAACCAACGCGGGCTTCACAGTCTGCGGAAAACCCATTTGAAGCCTCAGTTTTGAAGGGTACGGGCTTTTCAGCCCGTACGTTCAGTCCATTGCACTGAAGACATGGGCTTTAGCCCCCGAGGGAACTCTTCCTCAAGACGCTTTTCGCCTGAACTTCCGACTTTTCGCGGAGCCCGAACCACCTACCACTCCACCGCCTGCCTGGCGAACTTCCAAGACTGCTCCACTTTTCTGCGCCCGGTTTGCAGGCAATTGCGCATCCCTGGCGCATAATCCATCTAGATTCGGTTCCACGAGAAGCGTTTTCGTGCAGGTGCATGAAAATTGCGCTCGAAACCTGTTCAACGAACAATTGGAGTCGTCAAGAAAGGCCCGTAACTCCTTTGTTGTCTAGATTCTGCAAATAAGTCCTTTGGAATCTAATTTTTAGAAGGAAGCGCCTCCTCTATCCCTCTGAAAACAGGGAACTTCTTTGCAGAGATACCCTTTTTTTCTTTTTCTCCCAAGGAAATGTTTTGCAGCTTCAGAAAGGGCGAAATCGCCTCGATCGGAATCGAGGCGATCTTGAGCACTACGCCCGCATGGCAATTGCTTTAGTGATGCGATCCGCTTCCGCTGCTGCTTGCGCCGCTGGAACTGCTCGAAGCACCGGAACTGCTGACGCTCGAGCCTCCTCCTCCGCCGTGCGATCCTCCGCCGCCGGAGCCTGAACTCCCACCGCTGCTGTGCGAGGCGCCGCCACCACCACCGCTGCTTCCCCCGTGGAATCCGCTGCTGGAACCGCCATGGAAGCCGCTGCCGCCACTGAAGCTCTCACCACGCGCCTGCAGCGAGCCGGAGTGATTGGTCATGGGCGCAAACACGGTCGTCGTGTGACCGCCGTGCGAAACCTGTTCGTGGGGCACGGTAAAGGAGTGCGATTTAGCGTCGAAGTGGATGGGGACACTTCCCTTGGCGATTTCAGCGCCTTTGGTTATGCCCTTCTCCCCCCCGGGGTGAGCGAACGAACGGGCTTCCATGTGCGGAATCTCCGTCAGTGCGAGAGGACGCATCGGCTCGCTGCGGTATTCCTTGGGAGCTTCCTTCAAATACTCGATCGGAAGGTTAGGCTCGAATCGCACAGGATGCACTTCAATCGCATTGCTCTTCCCGGTGACAACAAAGACCTGGTGCCGGGCATTGATGGCCGGCTGACCCTTTACGTCGTATGGATGGAGCGGCACGAAGCCAAGTTGATGCCCGCTCTTGACCCAGCGCACGGGAACTACGTGGTGGCGCTTGGTGCCCACACACCAGACGTAGTGTCTCTTGTGGCGGACCCAGGTACCGGCGTGGCAGACGCCCCATGCATAAGTCCGCGATGGCACGACCTGCCGGTCGATAATGATGTCCTTGCCGGTTGTCGGGTCTTTCATCTGCCGGTAGCTGACGCTTTGCGGCATGCAGGGGAAATCGATCTCATGCTCGAGGACCCGTGGGTTTTGCGCAGGAGCCTGGGCCGAACCGCGGGCAGGATCGAACGATGCCAATACCAGATGCGGCTGTGCGTTCCAACGCGGGCCCGGTTCGGCGCGCCGGCTTGCCGTATCGTCGTCGGCTGCGTCCTTCGGCTCCCAGCAGGTTCCATAGGGCGCGCAATCGAAAAAGGTGCCCTGGCCATCCAGCTCGGCCATGCCGGGAATAGGCGCAGTCAGGCCAGAAGCTTCCAGGACTGAGGCGATCGCGGCGTCGCGCTTGGCGACACGCTCGCTCACCCATTGGTCCCACGCGGAATGGCTTGTGTCCTCTGCTGGATTCGACTCGGCCCATAGCTGTCCTGGCCGATAGGTCCAGGAGCGTCCGGCTTGCAATTCGTCCTTCGGTACGCCCGGTAGATGCAGTTCCTTGCCTTCGAGCGGAGTAATCTGCACGGCATCGGTGAAGGCATCGATGCGCACATAGCTCTTGTCCGGATAGCGGGCGTTGAAGTCGGTTGTGGGCGTGTGCAGAACGAACTTCTCGCCGGCCACATAAGGTCGAACATGCAGGGTCACCGTACCAGAAAGTAGAGCAAGCTCAGTGAAGGGAACTCCGGCAGTTTCTTCGAGATCGTTGAAGGTCAGCACGGAGTTCTCTCCGACGTAAAGAGTGCTGGCGTTCTCAAGTTCGATTTCCGCTCGGCCTGAACCCGTGACCAGGCTGAAACCGGTTTCCAAAGGTAGATCGGTAACGGCCTTTTCCCAGGTGTCGCCGCTGCCTTTGCCGAGAGGCTCGCCGCGCTGCACGCGCACGTCGCCTTCAACGTAGCTGATGCGGACGATCTGTGCATACGTCACGTCGGAATAATGCTGCCCGAGAATAAACTGCGCTTCCTTCTTGAGGTGCTCGCTGGCGTCTCCGTTCAGGATGGCCTGAATGGCCGCCAACGCCCGCGGTTCATCCTGGCGCATCATCACATTCAGCGTCAGTAGCTTCACATCGTCGCTCTGTCCGGGCTCAATCTGGATCGCCTTACCGGTGCGTGCGTGAATCTCCACCTCAAGCGCGCCGCAATCGTCGATCCAGCGGCTGGTCGGGTACCCGCTGCGCAACGCCGCGCAGGTCTCCTGCGCTGGTTTCGATTGACCAAGCTTGTTTTCCGCATAGGCTTTCCAAAAGAGTGCGCCGTCGGCCTTCTCGCCGTGCTGGTCGGCGGATTCGCCAAACAGCCGCACGGCATCCGCCCAGCGCGATTCATTAATGGCGCGGGTTCCCTCGGCATAGGGATCGCTCTTGGGCGCATCGATGGCCGTTGCAGCGAGCGCCGGGCTGGGTTGGGTTTCCATCGTCGGTGCGGCCGTGCCGGGGCTGACAAAGCCTTGTGCGCCTGCGCCCGATCCTTGAAACAGGCAAAGGATTGCGGCAGCCAGGGAAACCTGAAACATGCGGCTCGTCCTCATATCGTTCCTCCCTTGGCGGTGTTGCTTCCGTCCTTCTTGTGGTCATCGATCCTGGAGCGCAGGACGCGTACTTCGAATAGCAGTCCGTCGCTGTTCATCTCCTGCTGAAGTTTGGAGATGGATTGCGTATTCAGTCCGCCGGGCGAATTGGCCGCCTGGGCCAGCAGGGTATCGAGATGTTCAAGTGCGGTGTTGAGTTCGGGATCGTCGCTCTTGGCCGCTTTCTGTTGGCAAACTTTATTCGCGGCCAGAAGGCTCCGCGCCTCGTCGCGCATTGGCTGCGCCATCTCCGACAAATCAACGTCGGCGTGTTTCAGTTGGACAAGAAAGCGCTCAGAGCGGTCCAGGTGCTCGTCGAGAACAACGACCACCACCGGTTGCTTCACAGGCGGATTCTTGTGTTCAACCTGGGCCATAGAAGGCCGCTTCGAATGTTCCCATTGCCGGCCCGCATAAAATGCGCCGGCCATCAGCAGGGCGCATGCGGCCGCGTATCCCAGGCCTTTAGCCCAGCCTGCATTCATCGAAAACCACGCAAATCGCTGCTTCTGGTGCGCATACAGCGGCAACGAGGGAGCGATCGAGCCCCAGACGCGCTCGCCGTAGTGCGCATCGCGCGGAGGGGCATTCAATCGGCTCACACCTGTCAAATCGTGCTCCAAATCAGCAAAACCCTCCGCGCACTGCGGACAGGAAGCGAAGTGCCGCTCCACGGCAACGATGTTGTCGCTCTCTCCGTATGCATGTTCAATCATCTCTTCTTCGGTCAAATGCTTCATGTAGCCACCCTGAGCGGCGCCAGCCTGCGCCGCAGCTTCTGGACAGCGCGAAAGACCGCCTGTTTTGCGGCGTTCGGTTCAATGCCCAGCGCTGCGCCAATCTCCACTGTGGTTCGATCCTCCATATGCCGCAGGATGAATGCCGTGCGCTCGGTAGCGGTCAGGCCATGCAGCGCTGTTTCCTGCATGGAGCCGATTTCGCCGCTGAGCAAGATCCTTTCGGGGCCGGCCGACCGGTCCGCCACCTGCAATTGATCCAACTCCGGGTCGTTCGCGTCACCCACCCGGCTGGTCTCACCACCGCGCCGATGCTTCACCTTGTCCAGCGCGCAATGGACGGCAATGCGATAAATCCAGGTGCCAAAATTTGCCCGTGACTCAAACCCCTCCAGCTTCCGATAGCCGCGAAGGAACGCCTCCTGCACTACGTCGTCCGCGTCGGCTTCATTGCCGGTGATGCGAAACGCCACGCGAAAGAGACTGTGGCTATGGCGGACGACTAATGCCCCATAGGCTTCCTTGTCTCCTGACAGAACCGCCTGGATCGTCTCGTGGTCGTTCCTATCCATGCGCACCATTAGACACCCGCCGCAGCGGCACGGTTAGGAGGATTATCGACGGAGAGGCAACAGCCCCGAATTTCTGCAGCATTTGACGCCTGAAAGTGGAGGCCCGGTTACAGGGCTGAGGCTGCCGAGGGCTGGCCCAGGTGAGCGTGCCCCAAGCCGTTTTCCTGGTCTTTGTACTGCAACTGGTAAAGCTTCCAGTAGAGGCCGCGCTGAGCCAGAAGCTGCTGATGACTGCCCATCTCGCGCAACTGCCCCTTGTGCATCACCAGTATCGTATCGGCACGCTGGACGGTCGAAAGCCGGTGGGCGATCACGACGCTGGTGCGACCTTCGACGAGACGTTCGAGGGCGCTGCGGATGCGCAGCTCGGTGTCTGTATCCACACTTGAGGTGGCCTCGTCGAGGATGAGGATTCGGGGGTTATAGGCCAGCGCCCGGGCGAAGTTAATGAGCTGCTTCTGTCCCGTGGAAAGGGAGTTGCCGCGCTCCTGAACCGGCTCGTTGAACTTGCCGGGAAGGCTGTCGATAAAGTCGAGCACATTCACGTCGCGGGCGGCCTGGCGCAGCTCGTCTTCGCTGATATCTTCGTTACCCAGTCGGATGTTTTCGGCCAAGGTGCCTGTGAAGAGAAACGGATCCTGCAAGACGACCGCGAAATGGCGACGCAACGCCGTCAGATCCTGCCGGCGGAGATCGATGCCGTCAACAAGGATTGCACCGGCAGTCACATCGTAGAAGCGCATCATGAGGCTGGTGAGGGTCGTCTTGCCCGCGCCTGTGTGGCCGACAATGGCGGCGGTGTGCCCTGGCTCAACGGTGAAGGAAACATCTTTAAGAATCCACTCAATGCCGGAAATGGCGGCGAGGGCAGCGGCTTCAGCAGGCTGGATCCCTTCGGGAACTGCAGCCGCGATCTCGGATGCACTTACCGCCTTACTACAAGCAGCGGCAATTGCGGCCTGTTGCTCCGGCGTCAGCTTCTGATAGGTGAACCAGACATGGCGGAACTCGATCCGATTGCTGCCGTCGCCGGCGATGGGGTGCGCAGGATTCACGATCTCCGGCCGCGTATCAAGGAGCTTGAAGATCCGCTCGCACGCGGCCATGGCCGACTGAAGAATATTGAACTTGTCGCTGAGGTCCTGAATGGGCCGCCAGAACCGCTGCGAATATTGGATAAACATGGCGAGCACACCGATGGTTACTGTGCCATGCAAGACACCGAAGCCGCCGCGCCAGATGACCAGTGCGATCGCAATCGAGGAGAGCACTTCAACCGCCGGATAGTAGAGAGCGTAGGCGAAGATGGTGTCTTTGAACGCAATCATGTGCAGCCGGTTCACATCCTCGAAGTCCTTGTAAGCCCGATCCTCGCGATTGAAGAGCTGCACAACCGCCATGCCAGACACGTGTTCCTGGGTAAAGCTGTTGATGCGCGCAATGGCTGCTCGTACACGGCGATAGCTCTCGCGGACCGAACGCTGGAATAGGCGCGTGACGACAAGAATCAGCGGCAGGACAGCGAATGCAATCAGCGCCAGCCACCAGTTTATTGCGAGCATGACGCCGGCCATGATGGTGAGGTTGAAGAAGTCGTCCACAATTGCGAGCACGCCCGCAGTGAACATCTCGTTGATGGCGTCGACGTCGGAGGTGAGGCGCGTGACCAACCGGCCCACAGCGTGGGTGTCAAAGAAGCCTATGTGCATGCGCTGCATGTGGCGGAAGATGTCGCGGCGCAGGTCGAACATGATCTTCTGGCCGACCCACTGCATCATGTAGGTCTGAATGAACTCGAAGAAGTAGGCAAACAGAAGCGCACCAAGGTAAATGGTCGCCAGAACGGTAATGCCATGCCATGGATCGGTGGGCAGCCTGCGTGTAAGCCAGTTGGTGGCCCGGCCGGGCGTGCCCGTGAGATAGCGATCAAGGGCGACTTTGACGAGGTAAGGTCCGGTCACATCCGAAAGCGACTTGAGACTGACGGCCAGCGACGAAATCGTCGCCTGCACCCAGTAGGGGCGCACATAGCGGCCCAGCCGTTTCATCAGCCGCGAGTCGTAGACCTTGCCGACCGGGTCTTCGTCGCGCTTCTGGATCTCCGGCTTCTTTTGTTCTTTATCCGCCATGCTGATTGGGGATTCAGGGCTCCGTTTTCATTGTACGGGCACGCCGGGGCTGCTATGCTTGCGGAAATGAGAGGTTCATCGGTGATCGAGAGGAAGCAACGGCGGGGATGGATGCGGATTGCGGTTCTCGCAATTGGCTGCGCCGTTCTCCTGCTGCTGGCCTTCACGTTGATTCCCAGCGGATCGTCGGGACACGCCGCGGATTTCGTAGCCATCCTTCCGCTGCTGCTCGTCGGCATCCTCTCACCGCTCAGCTTGTTGGGTTTGTCGGGCTCCACCTATGTTGGCCGTTTACCCCAGGCACCGGCACTCGTACCCTCGTTCCAGCGTCCGCCACCCTTCCGTCGCGGTTAATTCTTCCAGCAAAATTTAGTGTTTTGGCGTTATGGGCCTTTTTTCTGCCATGCGCCGAAGCTTACTTCCTGCGAAGTTTCCGCCGTGTTCCGGAAGGGTGTGTCTATGGTTTTCCACTCGCTCGTTGCGTGGTGCATCTATGCGCTTTACATCCCGGTTCTGATCATTGCCCTGATCTTCGCGGATTACGTTGTGCGGCGAGCGGTCTGGCGCCGCCGCAAACGCCAGGGAAAAGGCGGTCCCGGCTTTTGCCCATCCGTCTATGACATGGGAGCGACGCTTGAATTCCTTCAGGTTTTCTATCGACCCAGCATGGCCTATGTACAGGAGGCTAAACACGAAGCCGACGAGAACGCGGACCAGGACGACAATGGCGACCCGAACTCGCCGCAGGCCCGGCTGAGGCATTTTCACCGGCAACTCCGGCGAATCCGCCATGGCAAGCCGGTCGACACTCTGCAATGGCGATTGTGAATTGGCAGTGATCCAACCCCAAAATCCTACGCCTGCGAACTCATCCGCAAGCGACGATGAGGCGAAGATCAAACCCCTGCCATTTATACTGGTAAACGGAGATTCATGTGGTTTTCGACAAGGTACTGACAAAGGTTTTCGGTACGGCAAATGAACGCCTGATCAAGAAGTTATGGCCGGTGGTTGCCCAAATCAACGATTTAGAGGCTGCAACCAAGCAGCTCTCCGACGAGCAGGTGCGTGCCAAGACCCTGGAGTTTCGCGCCCGCATTGCCCACAACCTGGAAGGCATCACCGAAGCTGAAGAAATCAAGAAGGCCGAAGATGGGGCTCTCGACGAGCTTCTTCCTGAGGCGTTCGCCGTGGTTCGCGAGGCGGGCTGGCGCGCGGTGCAGATGCGCCACTTCGACGTGCAGTTGATCGGCGGAATGGTGCTGCACCAGGGCAAGATCGCCGAAATGAAGACCGGCGAAGGAAAGACGCTCGTCGCCACGCTGGCCTGCTACTTGAATGCGCTAGCCGGCCATGGCGTTCACGTGGTGACGGTGAACGACTACCTGGCCAAGCGCGACGCCGAGTGGATGGGCAAAATTTACGAGTTCCTGGGGCTGACGGTCGGCGTCATCGTGCACGACCTGGACGACAGCGAGCGACGCGCCGCTTACGCCGCTGACATTACCTACGGAACCAACAACGAGTTTGGTTTCGACTACCTGCGCGACAACATGAAGTTCGAACTCAAAGATTGCGTGCAGCGCGGACACTACCACGCCATCGTCGACGAAGTCGACTCGATCCTGATCGACGAGGCGCGCACCCCGCTGATCATCTCCGGACCCACTGATCAGACCACCGATAAGTATGCGCGCGCGCGTCAGATTATCCCCAGCCTCGTAAAGGGCGAAGAGGTGGAGTGGAGCGATCACAAGCGCCAGCAGGAACTTGGCATCCAGCTCAACGAGGGCCAGAAGTTCTTCAGCGGCGACTACATCGTCGACGAGAAGCAGCGGACCATCGGCGTGACCGACGAAGGTTGGGAAACGATTGAGAATCTGCTCGGGATCGGCAACATTGCCGACGCGGAAAACTGGGAACTGAAGCACTACGTCGAGACCGCAATTAAGGCAGAGGCCCTTTACAAACGCGACGTGGAGTACGTGGTCAAGGATGGCGAAGTCATCATCGTGGACACATTTACCGGGCGGTTGATGCCGGGACGGCGCTGGAGCGACGGCTTGCACCAGTCCATCGAAGCCAAGGAAGGTGTCAGCATCCGCAAGGAAGACCAGACGCTGGCCACGATTACATTTCAAAACTATTTCCGCCTGTACAAGAAGCTGAGCGGCATGACCGGCACCGCCGAAACCGAAGCCGCCGAATTCGAGAAGATTTACAAGCTCGAGATCGTCGTCATTCCAACCAACAAGCCAATGCTGCGATTGGAAAACTCCGACGTTGTCTTCCGCACCGAGAAGGAAAAGTACAAGGCTGTCGCCGACAACATTGCCGAACTGCACGAGAAGAAACAGCCGGTGCTTGTCGGCACCACGTCCATTGAAAAATCGGAACGCCTCTCCGCGATTCTTCAGCGCAAAGGCGTCCGCCACGTGGTGCTGAACGCCAAGTTCCATGAGCGTGAAGCAGAAATTGTTGCCCAGGCCGGCAGGCTCGGCATGGTGACTATTTCCACGAACATGGCCGGCCGCGGTACCGACATTCTGCTGGGCGGCAATCCAGAATTCATGGCCCGGCAGGATCTCGTCAAGCAGGGCCACGCGCGCGCCATCAGCGTAGCAGAAGGCACCATCAATCCCATGGCTCCGGCAGGGTTTCTGCGCTTCTATTACCAGGGCCAGGAGTTTGAAGTCGCCGAGCCGGAGTGGGTCGAGGTCTACAAAGGCCACGCTGAGACGGCGCGTCTCGATCACGAGCAGGTGATCGGCGTTGGCGGGCTCTTCATTCTGGGCACCGAACGGCACGAGTCGCGCCGCATCGACAACCAGTTGCGTGGTCGCGCCGGCCGTCAGGGCGATCCCGGTGAGTCGCGTTTCTTCCTTTCTCTCGAGGACGACTTGATGCGCATCTTCGCCAAGCAGTGGATATCGACGCTGCTTGAGCGCTTGGGGATGGAAGAGGGCGTGCCGATCGAATCGAAGATGATCTCGAATCGCATCGAAGGCGCGCAGAAGGCTGTCGAAGCGCAGAACTTCGAGTCGCGTAAACACCTGCTTGAGTACGACGACGTGATGAACAAGCAGCGCGAAGCTGTGTATGGCATGCGCCGCCGCCTGCTCGAAGGCGTAGACCAGCGGGAGCTGATTCTCGAAGAATACGTGGGAGGAATCCTAAGCTCGACGCTGGACGAGTTTGCAGCGGAGAATCTGCATCCCGACCAATGGAACGTGAAGGGCCTGGAAGACCGACTGGTCGGTCAGTTCGGACTCAATCTGAAATCGTCAGGCATCAACGCCCAGGAGCTCGGCCGGCATGACCTGGGCGATGCCATCTTCGAAAAGCTCAAAGAAGACTACGAAGCCAAGGAGAAGATTCTGTCTCCTGAGACCATGCGCTACCACGAGCGCATGGTGATGCTCAGCGTGATCGACGGCCTCTGGAAGGATCACCTTCTGGCCATGGATCACTTGAAAGAGGGAATCAGCCTGCGCGGTTACGCGCAGCGCGATCCGCTTGTGGAGTACAAGCGCGAGTCCTTCGAAATGTTCGAGGCCATGATGCTCAAGTTCCAGGAAGATACAGTCCGCTTCCTGTTCCGGATGCAGATTCTCGGGCCCGACGGCCAGCCGATCAATGCGGCGCCTGAGCCGCGGCGGCCAGTGCCGCCCGCTCCTCCCGTGGCCAGCGCAGCCAAACCAGCGACTCTTGAGGCGGCTCCGCGAGAGATCGCGATTCCGACCAGGGCTGCTTCAACCACGATCGATGCGCTCGAGAAAGAATTTCAGCGCAAGAAGCAGAAAGAGCTTGAAGCCGCGCAGTTCGCGGGCTCAGGAAATGGGAGTGCACCTGCGCAACGCCGCACCGGCGAGAAGGTGGGCCGCAACGACCCATGCCCTTGCGGAAGCGGCAAGAAATACAAGAAATGCCACGGGGTCGAGGCCTAGAGCGATCCCGCGATCGGGGATTTCTCGATCCGCTCAAGGCCTGAAATCGAATCGCACCGGGCCATTTCCTGCAGCGCAGCGACCCAAGATTGCTGCATTTCCCTTCACGATTTGGCGTGATCGGGATCGAGAGTGGTGATTGAAGGCAGTGCGGGTTCCCGTTCCGTTGTACCCTCTCCCATTTTGCTGAAGCCGCGCATTGCCCATCCAAAAAGCTTCGAACGGCCGGCCTTGGGATCCTCTTCGGGCAGGCCGCAGGCTTTGCGCGCCATCCGGCGGATGGCCCGGGAGATGGCCGAGTCTTCCATGGCGAGAGGGGTCGCCGCGTTCTGCGTGCGCCGCGCAGTGGCGTAATCGTCGGGAACCTTCCAGTCAATTGGCCGGGTTAGAGCCTTATGAATCTGTTTGTCGTCGAAGATCAGCGCCTGTGGCGTAAAGCGGTTCACCACGACCTGCAATTTCGAACGGCGAGAGACGAAAAACTGGCCGATCATGCGGTTCGAGTTTCGCAGTTCGGTCACGCCAATCTGCGTAATCAAGTAAAGGACAGACGATTCGTCGAAGAACCGAGCATCCTTCAGGTCCATGCGGGTTCCCGCGTCCACGACCACGTAGTCGAAGGTTTGGCGGGCGACTGCAATCATCCGGTCGATGGCTTCCAGCGACGGTTCGTAGGCGGCAAACTCTGTTGGTGCGGCAAGAATCGACAGGCCAGAAGAGTGGCGAGCTAGCAATGTCGACAGAAAACTGGCATCGAGACGGGTCGAGTTTTCCAGCGCATTAAACGTCGAAAACTCTGCAATCATACCCAGGTTCAGTGCCGCATCCCCGAGCGGAAGACCAAGGTCGATGAGCAACGTGCTTTGCCCAGACTCTTGTGCCAGCGTGACAGCGAAGTTTGAGGCAATGGTCGTAGTGCCGACGCCACCCTTGGCTCCAAGGAATGCGAACAGCTTTCTGGCCGTCTTTCTAGCGGGAGGCGCAGCGGGTCCACGCACCGCAATCCGGGTGAGGGCATTGGAGAGTACCGAAGGGTTCAGTGGAAACGTCAGGAACTCGCGGGCGCCGGCTCTCATGCATCGGACAGCAAGGTCGAGATTGGCCATGGCAGAGCACACAATGACCGTTGCGGTGCCGGAGGCGTAGACGCTCTCCACCACATCGACGGCCAGGTCAGGGTTGCCGTCGAGATCGACAATCAACACGTCACAGCGCTGGTCCAGCATCCGAGGCAGATCGTCAAGATCGGAAGGATACGAAGAGATCTCGCGAATCAAGGCAACCGGACTACCGGAAAGTGCCGCAGCAAGGGCCGTTCGATGTTGCTCATCCGGGCCCATCAAGACAATGGACAAAAGGCCCTGCTTGGAGGGCTCTCGCGACTCTGATTGTGATGACATTACTGATTCCCCAAATGAGTGAATCCCCACAATAAGTTTAAATTCGACTTGGATTACTTTGGGGTATATGTCTCGAAAATAAGTAATCTAAAGTAACTAATGCCTTTGGGTCACTAATTCGCCGCTGTACTTCCAGCGACGGCGGAGAACGTCAGATCTTGGGCAGTTGACGCATGTTTCTCTCGCCATTGCTCGAAGAGACGGCCGTAGCTCAGGGTGATGTATTGGGCGCGGTCAATACCGAGACGACGGGCCGTCCTGTCGATCCATTCCGGGGAGCCTTCAAGTTCGGCGAAATTGCCGATGGGGGTTTCGTCGATGACGCAATGGCCCTCTCCGTCTTCCCATTCGCTGCGCCACTTTTCATAGCGAAAGGCAGGAACAAGTCCAAGGGAACGGAAAACCTCCGCCAGGGACTCGCCGTCCGAAACGTTGGTCTCGGTTTCGATGCGGTGCTTGTGGGTATCCTCGCCGGGCCCCTGGTCGGGAAGGCGTTTATGGGTCAGCATCCATCGGCCGGCGTAGCTGCGCAGGCGCAGAATCTCAGTCTTGGCGCGCATTCTGCGGTCGGCGGTGTCGTAGAGTGTGTTGCTCTCAAAGCTCCGCGGTGTTTGCTGGCGGAATCCGGAAGACTCAAGCTGTCGGGCAAAGGCGATGGGGTCTTCGAGGCGAAATTTGATTTCGGTTTCGACTGCCATGATCAGGAGTGAGTATACGGCAGCGGACGCGAATCAAGTGCGATCGGCGTTCGCGTGCGCGGCGGCGGCAGGTGACAATAAAGGAGTGAAGAAGACGCTGAGACTGACCGTGAATGCGCAGGACCTGGAAGGCATCGAGGCCAAACAGGCGCTGGAGCGCTGTGCGAAGATTCTGCGCGCGGGTGGGTTGGTAGCCCTGCCGACAGAGACGGTATACGGCCTGGGCGCGAATGCACTTGATCGGCAAGCGGTGGAATCGATCTTTCGGGCGAAACAGCGGCCCGCCTGGGACCCCGTGATCGTGCACATTGCCGATCGCGATGCCGGGCAAAGGATGCTGGAAGGCTTGGTCGCGGACATTCCTGAGCGCGCACGCAAGTTGATGCATGCGTTCTGGCCGGGGCCGCTCACCCTTCTGCTTCCACGGAGCCGCGCGGTTCCAGATGCGGTGACCGCAGGCAGGCCGCTGGTAGGCGTGCGCATGCCCGCGCATCCGGTAGCGCTCGCGCTGATCCGCAGGGCAGGCGTTCCGGTGGCGGCGCCCAGCGCCAATGTTTTCGGACACACCAGCCCCACTACGGCGGATCATGTCCTTGAGGACCTGGATGGCCGGATCGATGCGGTTCTGGACGCAGGACCGACGTCCCATGGCGTCGAGTCCACGGTTCTGGATCCCGGACAAGACCCGATGGTAATTTATCGCCCGGGAGCGGTCACTGCCGACCAGACTCGCGACGTCGCAGGCGCGGTGGAGATGTACCAGACCGGTCAGGTCTCGGCGGCGCTGCCGGGTGAGGCGCTTCCCTCGCCGGGGGTGGGACTGCGGCACTATGCACCGCGGGCACGGCTGCATCTGGTTGAGGCTCCTCCGGCGGAGCTGGCGCGCCGGCTGGCCGAAATGGCAAAACTTCTTGAGGGGGAGCGAGTTGGAATGCTTCTGCCTGCCGAATTGCAAGCCAGGCTACCGGGAGTGAACGTTTTTCCCTGGGGAAGCTGGTCGGCCCCTGAAGAATTGGCGCGAAACCTCTACGCCGGTTTACGCAGTCTTGACGCTCTGGGATGCTCAGTAATTCTTTGCCCCATGCCGCCAGCCGAGGGGCTTGGGGCCGCCATTAGGGACCGGCTGCTGAAAGCCGCCCAACCAGCCAAGTAGACCATCGCGGCTCAAGCCAGAACGGGGCGGAAAGAGAGAATCTGATTAGCCTTGTTCGCCCAGCTTGTACATATACTTGATCGCGGACTTATAGACGAGAGTCTTGAAGCGACCGCGTACCTTGAGACAGTTGCGGTCGTACCACTCAATGCAGCCGTTCACGTGTTCCCCGTCCTCGAGCACGATGACCATGGGCGTTTGCGACTGAATCTGCTTTTGAAGGTAGAAAAGCTCTGCCTGGTGGTAGGGATTATCTTCGGCGACGCTCTGAGAAGGCATGTGGACCGGAATCGGTCCTGCATTGTAGCGGCGGGTATGCAGCGGGTTGCGTATCTGCGGCAGAGCATTTGCGGCAGACGGAACAGGAGGAACGATGGCGTGAATGCTCATATAAAGCGATCTCCTTGCAAATCAAGTGATGCGTAAATCGCGAATCAAGTCTCGTTTGCCCTTGGGCGGCTAATACAAACGACGAAGATACCCATCGATGCCGCTCAATCCTTGGTTAATCGATCTGCGCGTTGAATGGAAAATTCTCCTCGGCTGACGGGAAGACGGCAGTGCCGCGGGGAATCGAATCCCACGGAGAACAGGCATCGGGTCAGTCTGCGATTGCTTATACCATTCCGATGCTCGGATGCGCAGACAGGTTGCCAGTTCTTTTTCAACAGGAAGGATTCACAGGGCTTTAACAGAAACGGGCCCGCCCGCGGTCGCGGGCTCAAGGACGGGTCGCAACCCGCTCCATGCCCACTGCCATGGCATCGAGCGACAGCGAGCGCAGCAGGTTGCGGCGCATGCCGCTTTCGACCTGAACCATGGCACGCGCGGCGCCGTCGATCCAGTCGACGGTAAGGCCTTCGGCCAGCCGTGCGAGCTCAGCGGTCATGTCGACGTTGCGCACCAGGTGCGGCGCGCCCGCCAGGACCAACAGCAGGTCTTCAATGAGGCTGCCGAGGGCGCGGAGCAGGTTAAGGGTCTTCTCCTGGCCGTCGGCGCCGGCGCGATAGCTCTCCGTAGCGTGGAAGAGTTGCGAATAGTCGGGGTCGCGGAGCGCAGTGCGCAGAAGGATGAGTGCATCCTGCCGGCTGGCGAGATAGACGGCGAGGTCGATGGTGAGTGCGCGGCCTACGGCGCCCTCGGCGAGCCGTGCTGCAAGGGCGCGATCGGTGGGCTTGAGTTCTGGCCGCCGGACGGCGAGTAGATTTTCGAGCTCGTCCGGTGGCAGGGCGCCCAGACGATAGGTCACGGCGCGCGAGCGAATGGTCGGGAGTAATTCCTGGGGGTTCTCGGTAAGCAGAATCAGCGATGTGTGCTCTGGCGGCTCCTCGAGAACTTTGAGCAGGCTGTTGGCTGCCTCTTTCATAAATGCTGACGATGTGAAGATGGTGAAGGTGCGGGCGCACTCCACAGGCGGGCGATAAAACGCAACGTGAATTACCTGGCGGACCTGGCCGAGCTTGATGAGCAATTGCGGCGGGTCGGGCGGAACGATGAGTACGTCGGGGTGCGTCTGGATCAGGATGCGGGTTTCCTTTTTGTCGGTTTCGCGCAGGCCTTCGCGCGCTTCAACGGCTTCGGCCACGCGCTCTTCAAGGTTGGCGGCATCGCCGATGCGGGTGCAGTTGGAGCAGACGCCGCAAAAATCAGGCAGACCGTCGGATTCGGCGGACTCGAGGCAATTGAACGCGCGTGCCAGCATCAGGGCAAGTGTGTATTTGCCGGCGCCGCGTGGTCCGGCAAGGATGAGCGAATGAGGAAACCGCTCGGCTCCGATGCTCTCGCGCAGATGCGTGACAGTTTGCGTACTGCCAAGAAAATCCTGAAAGCCCACGAATTGAGTTTAGAGCATAGCCTTGTGGGCGTCAGTCCGCAGCCGGTGAGCTCTTCCCACCGCTCGCCTTGAAGTACTTGGTGGCGAGAATTAGAGGTGCAGCCACCAGCGTAATCACGCCAATTACGTGCAAGGTGTCCATGAATGCAAGCAGGTGCGCCTGCGTCTCGAGTTGGACGTTGTAGTGCGCATAGGCCGCATGGAGTGCATCCGCGCGGGAGAGCCCTCGGCTTTTCAGAAAGCTACTTGCGCGGGACTAGAACCACGCGGATTCCATCCTTCGGCCGCAGCGTGATCTTCGGCTGGGGTTCGATGGTCTGGCCCGGCACGAGCGCGAGGCGCCAGCGCTGGGCGATCGTCGCCAGGGTGAGTATGGCTTCCATCCACGCAAAGGACTCGCCGATGCACTGGCGTCCTCCGCCGCCGAAGGGGAAGTAGGCAAACCGCGGCCGCGCTGCCTTGGCCTCCATCGTAAATCGCTCCGGCATGAACCGTTCAGGGTGTGGGAACCAGCGTGGATCGCGGTGCACGATGTACTGGCTGAAGAAAACCATGGTTCCCTTGCGCAGGCGATACGGTCCAATGGCCACATCTTCCAGAACCTCGCGGCCCATCGCCCATGCTGGCGGGTAAAGCCGCATCGACTCGGACAGCACCATGGCGGTGTATTCGAGGCGTGGAATGTCTTCGTTTGTGGGCACGCGGCCAGCGAGCACAGCGTCGAGTTCGTCGTGAAGGCGGGATTCGGCGAGGGGATTCTGTCCAAGCAGAAGCCAGGTCCATGCCAGCGCGTTGGCCACGGTTTCAAAGCCAGCAAGGAAAAGCGTGAGCACCTGGTCACGGAGTTCTTCGTTGTTCAGCTTCAGACCGTCGCCTTCCTCGTCGCGAGACAACAGGAGCATGGAGAGCAAATCGCCGCGTTGCGCGAGACTGGAGACTTCGCCAGTGCGGGCCTCGCTGCGATGAGCTCGAATCATGCTATCCACTGCTGCATCCAGCGTCGCCTTGGCGCGGCGGAAGCGGCGCATTTGCGGCAGAGGCGAATTGAGCAGGAGTTCGGCGCGCGGCATGGCGACGAGATAGTTATAGAGATCCATGATCACGTTGACCTGGTCGTTGATGACGTGGATCTCGGGCGTAACTTCGGTGTCGAAGAGAGTGCGTGCGGTAATCTGGAGCGCAAGGCGCATCATGGCGGCGGAGACGTCGACGACCGTACCCGCCTCCCATTGCGTGCTTAGCGCGCCGGAGAGTGCGACGATCTGCTCCCCGTAGCGCTGGATGCGTTGCCGATGGAAGGCCGGTGCGGCGATGCGGCGTGCGCGCTTATGCGTTTCTCCGTCAGAGGTGATCAGCCCCTCGCCAAGCAGAATCTTCATGCGTTTCTGCGTGCGGTCTTTGCCAAAGGAAGCGGCCTTGTCGATGAGGACTTCGCGGATGTCGGCGGGATCATTCAGAAGGACCACGTCGTTGAAGAGAATGCGGTAGTGTGCGGCGCGGCCGAATCGGCGCAGGTGCTCGAAGAGCAGGATGGGATTCCCCGGCTTGAAGAATTTGCGGAAGAGATAAAAAGGCAAGTTCATCCGCAGGCCGGGCGGATATAAATAGCGTCCGCGGCGCACGAGCGGAGCGGATGGTTCAATATTGGAAGTTGGGACGGTCTGTTGGAGTGAGGCCACGTTTCGAGGATAGAGCATTCGCTCCTGGCGCATAAACAGCGTAGATCATCCGATTTTGGCAGCATCCTTTGGACCTGACCGCGAATCTCTCGAAGGGCGGTTCCTCCCGCCAGACGCAAACACCCGACTCCACGGTTGGGAAAGAATTACGAAAGGACGAGCATGGAGAACAACAAGGCTCTGCACGAGCATCTCGAGAAGCTGTTAGTTGGCGGCGATGCCCATGCGACATTCGCGCAGGCGGTAGCCGATTTTCCCGCGGAGTTGCGCGGCAAGACCCCTAAGTGGGCGGAGCATTCGCCGTGGCAACTGTTGGAGCATTTACGCATTGCGCAGTGGGACATTCTGGAGTTTTCAACCAATCCCAAGTACAAAGAGCGGAAGTGGCCGCAGGAGTACTGGCCTGAGACTGCCGCACCGCCAGACGCGAAGGCCTGGAATCGTTCCGTGCACGGTTTTTGCGAGGATCGGAAGGCACTTTGCGCCCTGATCAAAGACGAAAAGATCGATCTTTTCGCGAAGATTCCTCACGGAAATGGGCAGACGATTCTGCGCGAGATTCTTGTCGTGGCGGATCACAATGCATACCACATCGGGCAATTGGTGTTGCTGCGCAGAGAACTTGGGGCGTGGAGCGCGAAATAACTCTCACTGGTGTCAGACAGCGATGTGGGCGTTCAAGAGAGTTGCAACGGCTTCGACAATCTTCTCAAAGACAGCATCGATGCTCAGATCACCCTCGATGAGCGCGACGCGATGCGGTTCGCGTGCCGCGATCTCGCGGTATTTCTCCCACACGCGCCGATAAAAGGCATCCTGCTCCTTCTCGAAGCGATTTTCGTCCTGGCCTTGAATCTCAACAGCGCGCTGGTTGCGGCGCCGGGCACGCTCCAGAGAAGTCTCGAGCGACGGCAGTAGCAGCAGGGTCAGGTCAGGCTGCAGGTTGTCGCAGAGCAGCCGATGGAGCGCGAGGACGACCTCGGATCCGATCCCGCGTCCGCCGCCCTGGTAGGCTTCGGTGGAGTCGGTGAAACGATCGCAAAGAACAATCTTACCCTCCACGAGCGCCGGCTCAATGATCGCCGCTATCGATTGAGCGCGGTCGGCGAACATCAGCGCCATTTCAGCCATGGGCGCGATAGCTGATTCACGTGAGTCGAGTAGCAGGGCGCGCAGACGGTCACCCAACTCGGTCCCGCCGGGCTGCCGCGTCAAAACAGGTTCATCGCCGGGAAAGCGGCTGGCGAGCCATGAGGCTAAGCGGCGGCACTGCGTGGTTTTTCCCGATCCATCCAGACCTTCAAGTGTGATGAACAGACCGCGCGGCATGGGCTGAGTCTACCATCGCATCGTGCGGCGTCCGAGCCGGTCCGCAGCGGCGGTGGGAAGACGACTGTGTTGCGTTTGTGTTACAAAAAGATGGCTTTAAAGTTCGAGAGGTCGCACGAGAGATCCCTCGTATGGAGTTGAACTTGAACATCGCGTCGTTCCGCAAGCTTGCAATTTCCTTCCTTCTGCTTTTATTCCTCTCCACAGTCAACCGTGCTAAGGCGCAATATCTCACCCTCGAAGGACAGACGGGCGGGTTCCTGACCCCCACCGCATATGTCGTCGAATCGGCCAAGGGGCGGGTTTTCTCCCACCCGGCAATCGGATATCACTTCATCGATGCGAAGCAGGTGATCGGCGATTTTCAAACCTTCAGCATCACCGAGGGCTTTGCGAACCGGGGCGAGATCGGCTACACGCGCAGTTATCACACGCTGGGCGACAGCACCGTCCCGGCGGATGGCGCATTCAGTAATCTTTGGAATTTCAACGGCATGAATATCTTCCACGGCAAGGTCGTTGGAATCCGCGATGGGCAGTTCGGGCCATGGACACCCGGGCTAGCCGTGGGCGGCGTGGTGCGTACCGGTGACAAGTTTGTCTCGGGCGCGATTTTGTCTGAGGTTGCGGCGCTTGAAGGGGCTTCAGTGCCGGCAAAGTCATATACGAACGGCGATCTTTATGTCGCGGCGACGAAGACATGGGCCAAGCCGCCGGTGCCGTTCTTGTTGAACCTCGGATTCAAGCAGACCAACGGGACGATCTTCGGCATTGGTGGCCAGAGCACGCGATTTGGCGGACGCTTCTTTGGCGGGTTGGGCATTCCGTTGCCGGGGCCGTTCAAAACCGTTTGGGTTCCATCGGCTGGATTTACTCAGGAGCCGCACACCGCGCAGAATCTCAACCTGCTGCTCCCGGCGGGCGGACATCTACCCACAACCTTGGATTACGCCGTGCGTGTCACCCAGCGCGAGCACCCGCATTTCGCCTTCGACATTGGCATCGGCCAGGTAGCCGGCAATATCGGGACCGCCGTGCTGCCAACCGGATATCCGCCACCGTATCCGGCCACCATTGCTCTTCCGGTAAATCTGCAGGCGCGCCATGTGGTAGGAATGGGAATTAGCATTCGCCCGTAGACGGTTCACAGAACAAGGTTTAACCCATTTTCCTATCCCAGCGAAAGGCATGCGCTGGTTTCCATGCGATCAAAGCCGAGCATCCTACTTGTTCAGTCCCAAGTCCTGCTTCAAGAGCAGGAATCGGTCTTTTCCAGGCGCGTCCGCCGCGGAACACAAGTTCTCTGCGACGCCGGCTGGATCAAAACAGGAGGATCATTCCCATGGAGCGCATTCGCTCTTTCTGCTTTCTGCTTCTCGCGTTTATTTTGCCCGCGCTAACAATTCCGGTCCAGGCGCAACTGAGTTTTGGCATCAGCATCAACGTTGGCATTGAGCCACCTGTGCTCCCGGTATATGAAGTTCCGGTATGCCCCGAGGCTAACCTGATGTGGACTCCGGGCTACTGGTCCTGGGATTCGGGCTATGGGGACTACTACTGGGTTCCTGGCGCGTGGGTGCCGGCACCCTATACGGGAGCCTTGTGGACTCCGCCTTACTGGGGCTGGTACGGAGGGCATTACGGGTTCCACACCGGATATTGGGGCCCGCAGGTGGGCTATTACGGAGGCGTGAACTACGGCGGCGGCTACCTGGGAATGGGATTCGCGGGTGGCGAATGGCGAGGCGGAGCGTTCGCGTACAACACGGCCGTCGTCAACGTGAACACGACCATCATTCACAACACCTATATCAACCGGACAATCATCGAGCAGAACACGGTCGCGAATCCGAATCACGTTGCCTACGCAGGCGGTCCGCGCGGAATTCAGCATGAGCCTTCGGAGCATGAGATAGCGGCAACCCACCAGCAGCACACGCCTCCCACCCACTACCAGACGGCGCATGTGGCGACGGCGCGAGCCGATAAGGCTTCGTTCTCAAAATCGAATGGCGGCCACCCGCGAGAAGCCGCTGCAACGAGGCCTTTGGCAGCGGCGAGGGTCGCCCCGCCGGCAGGGATGAAGTCGTCAGCTGGCGCGCCCAAACCAGAGCCCC
>Ga0182013_10002322_pt1 | contig 24964 bp, 20 predicted proteins | sample 612S2MmetaG_FD_120487 | JGI IMG/M metagenome (GOLD analysis project Ga0182013, IMG submission 120487) | Permafrost microbial communities from Stordalen Mire, Sweden - 612S2M metaG | ecosystem: Environmental > Terrestrial > Soil > Wetlands > Permafrost | place: Sweden: Stordalen | collected...
CCGTCGCGCGCCGCGCCTTCGCAAGGAAATCGACGAGGCCGGCAAGCCCGGTGTAGCGGCGCTCGAAAGCGAGGCCGATGCGCGCCGCCGCGCTTTGCGCGAGCGCGGTCAGGGCGGGATCGTCGCTCTGGGCGAGATAGACGAGCCGTTGGTAGGCGCGAAAATAGTCATCACGCAATTGCGGGAAGCGATCGAGGCCGAGGCCCTCGATCACCAGGCGTTCGAAATGGCGGGCGAGGAAGTCGGTGACGAAGAACGTCCCTGGCTCGTCCTCCATCATCGCCGCGATAGTCTCTTCGCCGGCGTAGAAGGCGTAACAATGCGGCCCGGCGATGCGCGTCACTTGTTCTTCCACGAGTACGGCGTCGAGCGCGCCGCCGGTTCCGCAATCGCCGTAGAGGACGAGGATTTCGTCATAGCGCGCACGGTTGGCGCGGATCTTGGCGCGCACCGCGTCTAGGCTTTTCGGAGGCGGGGCCGGGGCAATCTCCACATAGTCGCCGGGCCCGACGCCGAGGCGGCGGAAAGCCGGCAATGGCAAGCCCACTTCGTCGGCGGCCAGCAGGTCTGGATCGTCGGCGATCATGGGTATCGCCAGGATGGTCAGGCCGCGCGCCTTCACTTCCAGACGACGCGCGCCGACCAGGCGCTCGGGCCGTAACACAGCGTTGTTGCGCGCCAGCACGACCACGTTCTCGCGAAAGGTATCGAGTGGCAGCGGCCGGGCCTTCAGCCTTCCGGCGCGGGCGGGCGGCGGACTCATAGGCGGTCGCTGGGAGTGTCGATGACGAAGTTGGGGGCTTTCTTCATCGTTTCCTCCGGATTGGTGCGCCCACGCTCGAAGCGGGGACGATCAGCGACTTGAAACTCATTATCGAAATCGGAGGCGGCGGCATTGACGTCGGTCAAGCCACCGAGCTCAGCCGTATCGGGCGCTCTCCCGCGGCGAGACGTCAGCCGATCCAGCTGACCTCGGGCGGCTTGCGAGCAACAGCGGGCGCCGGCGCACTTGGATAGCCGACGATAATCGGCGCCACCGGCAGCCAGCTGTCGGGAATGCCCACCGCCGCCCGGCCCTCAGGCGTATCCAGCCATCGCTGGGCGAGGCCGATCCAGCAGGAGCCCAGTCCCGCGCCCCGCGCCGCCAGCATCAGGTTCTGCGCCGCCAGCGCGCAGTTCTCCACCGCCCAGGCGCCGCGATGGGTGCTCAAGATCAGGATCAACGCCGGGGCGTGGTAGAAGATCTGGAAATCCGGATTGTCCGCCATTTCATGCAGATGCCGTTCGGAGGCGGCGTGGGCCAGCAGATGGGCCTTGGATGCGTCGGAGATGCGCGTCAGCAACGCCTGGTCTTGGAGAATGCAGAAGGCCCAGGCCTGTTCGTTGACCGCGCTGGGCGCCTGGATCGCGGCGTCGACGAGGTCGTCGAGCAGCTTGCGATCCAGCGGCTGTGGCGCATAGGCGCGCACCGCCCGCCGCGTATAGATCGCTTCTCTCAGATCCATGGAGTCCTCCACCCGCCTGGGCGTTTGCGGAGCTACGCCCCTCCCCGCCTGCTTGAATCGGCGCAATCTTGAATGTCGCCAAAGGCCACCGTCTCTAGAATCTGCTCGTAACGCTTTGACATCGCGCAAGTCCTTTGCTCGATGAGGGTCGAGGCGCGAGGCGTGGTCATTTGAGGGCTGTCTTGCGGGCCGCCAGCGCCATGGCCGTGAGCGCGCCCCCGGCGAACATCATGTCGATGCCCACGAGCAGGCCAAACGCCCATAGGAGCGTGCCTGGCAGGCCGCAGACGACCACGCCAGCGAGAAACAGATCGATCACGCCGTTCACCAACATCCATTCCCATTTGGCGGACAGCTCGCGCCGGTGGCGGAGGGCAAGGGCAATCATAAACAGGCCGTCGATGATGAAGAAGGCGGTCAGCACATAGGTTAGGATGACCAAGCCAGCCAACGGATTCCACAGCAATATCGCCCCAGCGATGACGGCCACGATCGCCGAAAGCAACGACCAGATGAAACCTGGGGCGCTCCGCGTTTTGAACGTGATGATCAGGCCGGCCACCCCGGCTATGAGAAAAAGCCAGCCGAAGAAGACGGTGGTCGCCAGGCCGGCGAAGATGGGGGCGAGGATCGCGGCCAGTCCGAGCAGGCCCAGCACGATCCCCTCGATCAGAAACAGACGCCAATGATCGTGCATCGATAGTGCCAAGGCCCCAGATGCGCTTGAGTTGGATGATAGCGTCATTGGGCTGTCTTTCTTGCTGAAGTGAGAATTCCCGCTGTCTCAACTTGACATCTATTCGCGCTCCGGCCTTGCGCCAAATCACTGTCATGAACCCACACGCTACGGAGCGACCGATCTACGCAACCGCCTTTGCCGAACGCCGACCGTCATCGGCGCGATCTTGGACTTGTCGCGATCAGCGTGGGCGTTGCCGCCTTGTCCAAGACGTTGATCACTGCGCCGGTGACGGCGACCAACGCCAATCGAGCACCTCCGGCATATCCTCGCCGTGTTCGCAGACATAGAGTTTGTGGCGCTCCATCGTCGTCCAATAGCGGGCCTGCGCCTCCTCGATCCGCGCCTGCAATCGTGGAACCCGCTGGATGGCGTCTAGGGCCAGTTGATAGCGATCGAGATTGTTGAGCACGACCATGTCGAACGGCGTGGTCGTGGTCCCCTCCTCCCGATAGCCCCGCACGTGGAAATTATCGTGATTATGCCGGCGATAGGTCAGTTGGTGAATGATCCCGGGGTAGCCGTGGAAGGCGAAGATCACAGGCCGATCACGGGTGAACATCGCATCGAAATTACGGTCGTCCAGACCATGGGGATGCACCGTTTGTGGCTGCAGCGTCATCAGATCGACGACATTGACCACCCGGACACGCAGATCCGGGACATATTGCCGAAGCAGGGTGACGGCGGCCAGGGTTTCCAGCGTGGGCACATCCCCTGCGCAAGCCATGACCACCTCCGGATCGTCCTGGCAATTGCCGGCCCATTCCCAGACGCCCGCCCCCACCGCGCAGTGGCGCGCGGCGGCTTCGATATCGAGCCACTGCCATTGCGGGGCTTTACCGGCCACGATCAGATTGATGTAGTTGACGCTGCGAAGGCAGTGATCGGCCACTGAAAGCAGGCAATTAGCGTCCGGCGGCAAATAGATGCGCGCTATGTCGGCCTTCTTCTTGGCGATGTGGTCGATGAAGCCGGGATCCTGGTGGGAAAAGCCGTTGTGGTCCTGCTGCCAGACATGGGACGTCAAAAGATAGTTGAGCGAGGCGATCGGCTTGCGCCAGGGGATCTGACGGGCCGTCTTCAGCCATTTGGCGTGTTGATTGACCATCGAATCCACCACGTGGATGAAGGCCTCGTAGCAGGAAAAGAAGCCGTGACGGCCGGTCAGCAGATAGCCTTCCAGCCACCCCTGGCACAGGTGTTCACTCAGAACCTCCATCACGCGGCCATCGGGGCTGAGGTTGACGTCGACCTCTTCGACCTCGGCCATCCAGGTCTTACCGGTCGCCTCGAACACCGCGTCCAGGCGATTTGAGGCGGTTTCGTCCGGACCGAAAAGGCGAAAGTTGCGGCTGGCTTGATTGAGCTTGATCACATCGCGAAGAAAGCCGCCCAGAACCCGCGTGGGTTCGGCGTTCACGGTTCCCGGAGAGGGCGCATCGACGGCGTAATCGCGAAAGTGGGGCATCGAAAGCCGCGCCAGGAGCTCGCCGCCGTTGGCGTGCGGGTTGGCGCTCATTCGACGATGGCCCGTCGGCGCGATTTCAGCGAACGCCTGGCGAAACTTGCCGTGCTCGTCGAACAGCTCGGCAGGCCGGTAGCTTAACATCCAATCCTGCAGCTGGGCGACGTGATCGGGATTTTCGAAATTGGCCAAGGGCACCTGGTGGGCGCGCCACGTGCCTTCGACCTGAAGACCGTCGACGAATTTGGGGCCGGTCCAGCCTTTCGGCGTCTTGAGTACGATCATCGGCCAGCGGGGCCTTTCAGGCTCGATTTGAGCCGGCCCGGCCCGCGCCGCCGTTTGGATCGAACGGATGTCCGCGAGCACCTGATCGAAGGCGCCGGCCAGATCTTGATGCACCCGCTCCGGCTGATCGCCTTCCACGTAATACGGCTCGTAGCCGTAGCCGCGCAGCAGGTCGGTCAGGTCTTGACGGCTGATCCGCGCCAGCACGGTCGGATTGGCGATCTTAAAGCCGTTCAGGTGCAGGATCGGCAGCACCGCCCCGTCGCTGCGCGGATTGAGGAACTTGTTGGAGTGCCAGCTGGCCGCCAGGGGGCCGGTTTCGGCCTCGCCATCGCCGATGACGCAGGCGACGACCAGGTCGGGATTATCGAACGCGGCGCCGTAGGCATGGACCAGAGAATAGCCCAGTTCTCCACCCTCGTGGATTGAGCCGGGGGTCTGCGGAGACACGTGACTGGGAATGCCATAAGGCCAGGAGAACTGCCGAAACAGCCGCAGCAGGCCGTTACGGTTGCGCTCTATATCGGGATAGCGCTCGCTGTAGGACCCTTCGAGATAGCTGTGCGCGACCGGTCCCGGCCCGCCATGGCCGGGACCCATGACGTAGATCATATTCAGGTCGTGCTCGACGATCAGCCGATTCAAATGGACATAGATGAAGTTGAGGCCGGTGGTCGTGCCCCAATGGCCCAGCAGGCGCGGCTTGATGTGTTCGCGCTTCAGCGGTTCTTCGAGCAGCGGATTGGCCTGCAGATAAATCTGTCCGATCGACAGATAATTCGCGGCCCGCCAATAGGCGTCCATCTTGCCGAGTTGTGCTGAAGAGAGGGGGCCGGCCATTGGCGATTCCTTATTGCCCATGACCAACGCGTGTCGCGGCCGATCGATCAAATTGGCCCGTGCGGCTTAATGCCCGTTGTTCCGCTTCAGGCTGAGAATGTAGGCGATGGCGTCATTCGATTGGCGATCCGAAAGAACCAGGTTGGGCATCGTCGGATGAGGCGAGCGGAGGAATGCGGACAGCGCCATCGCCGTCGTGCTCGCCTCATTGGCGATGTCGACAAAATCTGGCGGCCCGCCAATGCGGCGCCGTGTGAACTGGCGCGGCACAACGACGTGGCACTCCGAACAGAGCGTTATCGCCAATTCTCGACCGGCGCGAACGGCGCCGGCTCCGCTGAAATCCTGCGCATGGACGGGAAACGCCGGGGCGATGGCGATGATCGCGGTGGCTGTCAGAGCGCGTTTGAGCATTCCGCCGATATGTTCCATCAGTGCGACTCCTCCAACGTCGGCATATTGTTCGCGATCGCCATTGGTTCCTTGATCGGTGTCAACGGGCAGACCCTTATTCCCCGAGACTGAGCCCCCCCTGCCCTTCGTGGCCAACCCCAGCGACCGCCCGGTTCCTATTCGTAGTGCAGCGCGTCGATCGGATTGAGGTTGGCGGCTTTACGCGCCGGATAATAGCCGAAGAAAATGCCCACGGCGGCGGAGAACAGAAAGCCGCCCAGCACGGCGGGGATCGACACCTGGATCGGCCAATGGGCGACCGCGGAAATGACGAACGAGACCAGCACCCCGACGACGATGCCGGCCGCCCCGCCGGTGACGCTCAGCAGCACCGACTCCATGAGGAATTGCAACAAGACCTGCAGGCGGCGCGCGCCGATGGCCATGCGGATGCCGATCTCCCGGGTCCGCTCGGTCACCGACACCAGCAGGATGTTCATGATGCCGATGCCGCCAACCAGTAGCGAGATGGAGGCGACCATGGCGAGCAGGTCGGCCATGACCGCGCTGGAGCTCTCCTGCGCCTCGGCGATCTGACTGAGATTGCGCACGCTGAAGTCCTTTGGCTGGCCCGGCTGGATCATGTGCCGTTTGGTCAGGGTCGCGGTGACCTGATTGATTGCCGTCGTCACCAAGTCCGGGCCGCCAGCCTGGACATAGATGCTGTTGACGTAGCCGGTGATGACGGGATTGAGGCCAAACGCATTGGTCGCCGGCGGATAGGTGGTGCTGATGAGATTCTGCGAGGCCTGCGGCGTGGAGACCCCCAGAACCTTGCGTTCGGCGGTATTGAACGGAATCAGCACCACGTCGTCCTGATCCTGTCCGTAACCGGTCTGTCCCTTGGCGACGAGGAGCCCGATCACGCGCATGGGCACGCCCTTGACAAGGATGGTGGCGCCGATCGGATCCACGCCAGGTCCGAACAGGTTCTGGTAGACGGTCTGGCCGAGCAGACACACCGTATCGGCGGAATTGTTCTGCTGGTCGGTCATGTTGTCGCCTTCGGCGATGCGCCAACTGACGATATCCATATAGCTGGGCGTCACCCCTTGGATGGCCGTGCTCCAGTTCTGGTCGCCATATTCAACCTGGGCGGTCTGGCGTGTCAGGTAGCCGACCCTCTGGACGGCCGGGTCGTCGTGCAGGATGGCCGCGGCGTCGGTCACGGTGAGGGTGGATGCGCTGCCCGCCCCGGCGCGGACGCCTCCCGCCGTCGTGGCGCCCGGTTGGACCACCACCATGTTGGTGCCCAGGCTTTCCAGCTGCTTCTTCACCGCCGCGCTGGCTCCGTCGCCCACCGCCACCATGGCGATCAGGGCCGCGACGCCGATGAACACGCCGAGCATGGTCAGGGCCGAACGCAGCTTGTTGCGCGCCAGGGCCTGCAGCGAGGCGGAGAAAATCATGGCTAGGAACGCCAGGCGGAACTCCGCGCCGGCCTTAGCCGCCGGCGCCGGCGGCGCTTTGACGCCGGCAGGCTGGTTTGCGTTGTCCGGCGCCGTTCCGTCAGCCGCTACCGCCTGCTGCCGTTCGTCGGAAACGATCTTGCCGTCTCGCATGACGATCATGCGGTCGGCATAGGCGCCGATATCCGTCTCATGTGTGACCAGGATCACCGTGACGCCCTGCTCGCGATTGAGCTTGCGGATGATGTCCATGATCTCGTGCGAGGTGCGCGTGTCGAGGTTGCCGGTCGGCTCGTCGGCCAACAGCACCGCCGGTTGGTTGATCAGGGCGCGCGCCAGAGCGACGCGCTGCTGCTGCCCGCCCGACAACTGACTGGGCGTGCTGCGTTCGCGCTGGGCCAGGCCCACGCCCGCCAGCCCTTCGCGTCCCCGCTGATCGCGCTCCTTCGCGGTCAACGACACCGCTTCCCCGTACAGCAGCGGTAAAACGACATTTTCGAGCGCGCTGGTGCGGGCCAGCAGGTTGAAGCTTTGAAACACGAAGCCGATCCGGCGGCTGCGGATGTCGGCTAGCTCCGGCTCGGATAGGCGCGCCACGTCGCGCCCTTCGAAGATGTACTGACCGCTGGTCGGCCGGTCCAGGCAACCGATCAGGTTCATCAGAGTCGACTTGCCCGAGCCTGACGAGCCCATGATGGCGACGAATTCGCCGCTTTCGATGCGCAGGTTGACCCCCTGCAACGCCAACACCTCGGTATCGCCAAGATGGAAGGATCGGGTCAGGTCGACCAGGCTGACGACGGGCTCGGCCATGTCAATCGCGCCTCTAGAGGTGCAGCGAAGGCGTGGCGGACGCTTGAGGCTTGCCCGCCTTGCCCGGTGCGGCTTGCGATATGACGACCTGATCGCCGAGGGCCAGATCGCCCGCCTTGATCTCGGCGAAGCTGTCATCGTCGAGTCCGACGGCGACCGGAACGGCGACCAGCTTGCCGGCCTTTTCCACCCAGACCAGTTTTTGCTTGGGATCGGCGGGCTTGGCGCCGCCGGGGGGGGAGAATCGCAGGGCCTGAGAGGGTACGCGCAGCACGTTGCGCGATTGGCTCTTTATGATCTTAGCGGTCGCCGTCATGCCCGGCTTGAGCGCGAGGTTCGGATTGGCGACGTCGATTACGGCGTCATAGGTGATCACGTTCTGCACGCTGATCGGCGACTGCCGGACCTGGACCACGGTCCCTTGAAAGGCCTGGTTCGGAAACGCATCCACCGTGAAGCTGGCCCCGGTCCCTTGCCGGACGCCAGCGATATCGGACTCGCTGACATTGGTGTCGACCTGCATCTTGGTCAGATCGGTGGCGATCAGGAACAGGGTCGGGGTTTGCAGGCTCGCGGCCACGGTCTGACCGGCCGTCACATTGCGCGTCACCACCGTGCCGTCGACCGGCGAGACGATGTTGGTGTAGTTCAGGTTGATCTGAGCGGCCTTCAGCAGCGCCGCCTTTTGGTCAACTGTAGCGGCGTCGAGGACGACCTGAGCCGCGGCCTGATTATAGGCGTCGAGCGCCGCGTCGGCGGCGTCGCGCGAGCCGGAGTTCTCCTTGAACAGAAGCGCAGCGCGGTCGCTGGCGAGCTTGGTGTAGACGGCGTTGGCCTGATCCTTGACGAGCTGAGCCTTGGCTGTCGCCAGATCGGCCTGATCCTCGTCCACGACAATTTGGTAGGGGGCCGGATCGATCTTGGCGCACAGCTGCCCCTTGTGGACCACGGTGTTGTAGTCACAGGTCAGGGACGCGATCGTACCGGAAACGTAGGTCCCAACCTGGACGGTGATCACGGGATTGACGGTGCCGCTTGCGGAAATGGTCGTTGTGACGTCGCCCCGCGTCACCGGCGCGGTCACATAGCGTATCGGCGGAGCCCGCAACGCGAACCAGACAATCGCGATGACGACGACCAAAACGGCCGCGCCCAAACCTGCGATCATCCGCCATTTTAACGGCTTGATCATGCCTACCCTTGCCGGGGCGACGGGGTGAAGACCTTGATCCGCCGCAACGGCCGGCCCGGCGAGGTCGGCCCTGGCGTGCGTTGCCAGCTCGTAACACTTACGATCAGCGTCAAACTCCAATTCATAGCTGCAGCCCCGGCCATGGCGAACAACGCAACCGCCCCCGCGCGATGGAGGCAACACCGGCCGCGTTCGGTAACTGACATCTTTGCTTTGCGTTCCCTTCGAAGCGGCTCCACCTTGGAGCGGCTGGTCGGTTGCGCATTGACCGCGCGCAAATCGCGCGCGCCGCGGACTGTATCGTGCTTATCAATTCTGGGCCGATCGATCAGTTGCGCCCGCGCTTGGTTTACTCTCCCCTACGGTGCGCATGGGCTGATGATCCAGCTCCGGCGGGTGAGGCGGATCGGGCGCTCGTCTTCTCGGCGCCCTGATCGGCACGAACCTGTCGATCCTTGAGAAGACGCGTGGCCTCGCGAAATGAAACAAGGCGGTTCGTCTCCGCATCCCACAGCGACAGGCTCACGGTCGCAAAGCTGGCGCCCAGGGTCATCCGGCCGATATCTCTCAACCGCGGAAAGTCACGCAGCACCTCGTCCATCCGATAGAAGGGAATCCCGCTGTTGAGGTGATGCACGTGGTGCACGCCGATGTTGGCCGTGAACCAGCGGAGCACAACCGGCAGGTCATAGTAGGAGCTGCCGTATAGGGCGGAGTCGTGGACGTTCCAGTCCGCCTGTCGGGCCCATGAGGTGAGTTCGAATTGGTGCTGCACATAGAACAGCCAAACGCCAAACGTCGCGGCGATCGCCAAAGTCGGAATGTAGATCAGCAGGAAAGGACCCGCCCCGAAGAGGATAATTCCGGTTGCGACAAAGCAGGCGATCGCCAGATTGGCTCCCATGACGCCCACCCAGGGCTCGATGCCGGCGCGCATGAACCCCACCGGCAGCCTCTGTTGCAAAAAGAACAGATAGGCCGGGGCCAACCCGAACAACACCAATGGATGGCGATACAGCCGGTAAGCCACACGCCGCCAGGCCGGCAGGGCGGCATATTCATCCACCGTCAGCATCTCGACCGCGCCGAGCCCCCGCCGATCGAGATTGCCGGAGGTCGCGTGGTGGATTCCATGGGTCCGCCGCCAATTGCTGTAGGGGGTCAACGTGATCACGCCAATGCAACGCCCCACCCAATCGTTGGCCGCCCTGCTGCGGAACAGGGAGCCATGACCGCAGTCGTGCTGGATCATGAACAGCCGGACAACGAAACCCGCTGCGGGCAGTGTCAGTATCAGCGCCCACCACCGCCCCTGTCCTAGAGCGACCCAGGCCACGGTCCAGATGGCGCATAAAGGTGCGGCGGTAATCAGGATTTCGAGGATGCTGCGGACGGTGCTGGGCGTCTTGTAGTGCGTGACAAGCTTACTCCATGCCTTAGAAGGCATGGTCTCAAGCGCTTGATCGACGGAACTGACCGTTGAGCTATTAGCTTCCGTTCCCATAGTCGGCTCTTGCTCTTGGCATGAGGAAAAACTCGCACGAGAGAACGCGCGCGGCCTTGACACCGATCAAGGCCGCGCGACGGACTGGATCGCGGCGTAACAAGGCGGCGGGTATTTAGTTGCTTGACCCGCCTCAAGGCGTCGGGTGCGTGGCCGGACTAAGAGAACCCCGCGCCGGTTTCCTCGGTCGTTGTCTTGCTTGATCAAAACCATGTCGCAGATAACACACTTGGACGGAGATGAAGGGACGCCGAAACGGTCCGTCCGCGCTCGGGCCGTCCTGCTCGGAGAGCGGATAGCTATAGACCGCTCGGAGCAAGCGGGACTGGTGTCCACCGCCCCGCTCTGTGTTCGCCGGGAGGACGGCTTTTCGGTCGTCTTTCGCTATGGAGCCGTGGTGTTGGTGGGCCTGCGCCCGGCGTCCGAAGAAGCGTTCTTGGCTGATCTGGCTGGCGAAAGCGCCCTGATCGGTCCGACCGAAGAAGAACAGTTCAGAATTGATCTTCGGCCGGACCGCGAGGAGGGTCTGACCCCTGGCGGCATCGTGCAGCTGAAAGAGCTCAGCGCCGCCCGCGTCCTGGTGCTCGCCGATGTCCTGGGCAAGAGCGTGGCTCTTGCGCGCTATGAGAAGGACATCGCGCTGGTCTTCGACACCATAGAGCCGCTCGCCCGAACCGTGGCCGCCACAGGCAAGGTTCCTAGCGGCCGCAGGGCCCTCATGCGGTTGATCGGATCGGCCCTGCTGGTGCAGCATCGCATGTCGAGCAGGATCGCCTTCGCGGAGAAGCCAGATGTCCTGTGGGAGCATCCCGAACTCGAACGCCTCTATGCCAAGCTCGAAGACGAATACGAGATCATCGAGCGCGGCACGCTCCTCAACGACAAGATGGACGTGATCGGCGCCGCCGCCAGGACCTTCACCGACATGATCGACACGGCGCGGTCGGTGCGACTGGAGGTCCTTGTCGTTATGCTCATTCTCGCCGAACTCGTGGTCACGGCCCTGACCCTGCATTGGCGCTAGGGCGCATCGGAACTTCGGGCGCACGCAAATGTCCCGCTCGGCCTTCAGGGTGGGACCCCATCAATCTGAGGGGCGACGACATCCGGCCAGATGCGCTCGTTCTCGACGCCGTTGGGTGCATGCCGCCGCGGCGGTGGCTCTGCCGACCGCCTTCATCCTCCATCTTCCCCATGGCGCCTGTCGATGGGCGTGTCTTTTGGCGTTCGGACTCGAGCCGGACGTCGGGAAAACCTGATTCAGAGGACTTGGCGAACCACGTGCGGAACCTAAGCCGTGCTTATGTACTACGTTGTATGGACACGCCGCGCGGACTCCAGCCAAATGAAAAAACTCGTGACGTTCCGCTTCGATGTGGATGTGCTGGCCAGAGCTAGGCGCTTGGCTCAAGGGGAAAACCGCACCCTCACCAACTTCATCGAGACGATCCTCAAGCAATCCCTGAACGGAAATGAGAAGGCCGGAGGCCCCCTGGAGTCGAGGCAGGATAGGGTTTGATGCCGACAGAGTCGCAGCCGCAAGGCATGGATCAACTGCTGGAGACGCCTGACCTGGCCGTTGCTCTGGAAAGTGATCGCTTCAAACAATTCCTCGACCGGGTTCCTATCGCGGTCGCCGTGTCCGAACTCAGTCCGATTGAACGGGTAATCTACGCCAATCTTGAATTCGAGCGCCTGTCCGGCCAGCTGAACACCGCCGTTCTGGGCAATGGCTGGCAAAGCCTTCCAGGCGAAGCGACCGCTCCGCAAGGGCCGCGCTCTCTAGGCAAAGCCATCGTCGACGGTCGTGACTATCTCGGGTCGTTCAACGTGCCGCACGGCGAAGCCTCGACGACTGTGAACGCTTGGTCGAATGTCATCGACGACGACGACGGCAAGCCCGCCTTCAGGCTGGTGGCGCTCATTGAAGCGGCCACGCATAACGCCATGTTCCTCGATGAACTTGCGGAGCAGGTGCGCGAAAAGGACACCCAACTGCTGGAACTGCAGCACCGGGTGAAAAACAATCTTCAACTGATAACCGCGCTGATCCGGGTGGAGGCGCGCGGGGTCTCGGACCTCTCCACGGGCGAAGGATTCGATCGGTTGGCGGGACGGGTTGAAGCCCTGGGGCTCTTGTACCGCGCTCTTGGCGACATCCGCGGCGAGGGCGTGGTCGACCTTGGAATTTATCTGAGCGAAATCGCCGCCGCCGTCATGAGGGCGCACGCGGTGGAAGGCATCCATCTGGATCTGCAGGTCGATACCTGGCTAGTCTCCCTCGATGTGGCGATGCCGACCGGGTTGGTCGTCAACGAGCTTCTGACGAACACATTGAAGCATGCCTTCAAAGACCGGGACGGCGGCTGCATAACCCTGCACAGCACGACGGACGACACCGGTGGATGCCGACTCTTGGTGGCTGACGACGGCGTCGGCTTACCGGAGGGATATGACTGGCCCAAACCCGGCAAGCTTTCGGCGCTGATCGTCCGTTCGCTTCTGCAAAACGCGAAGGCGCGAATGGATGTCAAATCATCGGCGGGCCGGGGATTGACCGTGGAGATTACCTTTAGCCGCTCAGATGCGGCCGAGGCTTCCTGACCAGGCCCTGACCATGGAGTCTGAATTCAGGCTTCAAGACGCAGCCCTGGCGCCAGTTTCCAGGCGGCGGAAACCGCCAAGGCGGCTATACAGAGACGTCGTTGCATTCGGTGCGTGCTCCCACCGGCCAAGCCGGATCGCTAATATGCGCCCGATGCGGCCGCCAATAACCTGCTTGATTTAAGCGCACACGCCCATTCATCTCGGCCACTTGCCCGGCTTGGTCGTCACGCCCTTGGCTTCCAGGTTGGCCAGCCATGCGACGGCTTCCTCGGTCTTGGCCTCGGACGCTCGATGGGCCTTTGCGGCCTGGTGCTCGCTCCACGCCGTCATGGCCTTTTGCTCTTCGCGTTCCACATATTCGGCAATGGCCTCGCGCATCAGCCAATGCACCGTACGCCGGTGCGCCACGGCCAACTGCTTCAGCCGGTCCTTCAAGGCCTCGTCGAGCTTGATGCTTGTGGTCGTGGCGGCGCCCATGAGTTACCTTCCGGTCAGGTGTTACCTTTTAACATCTAATCACACCGCCCCTCGATGAACTAGGCTGCGCGGGTATGTCCAGCACCGGATCCTCTCCTAAGCTGCTAAGTCGAACGAAGTTGGCGCTCTACGCGGCGCCTTGTCTGCCGCTCGCGGGCGTCGGCCTGCCGTTGATCGCGCTACTGCCCGCCTATTACACTCAAACTCTGGGCCTTGGATTGGGCGTCGTGGGCGTCGTATTCATGGCCGTGCGCCTGGTCGATATCGGGCTCGATCCGCTGCTGGGCCTTTTGATGGACCGGACGCGCACGCCCTGGGGCCGCTTCCGGCCGTGGATGGCGTTGGGCGCGCCGATCATGGTGTTGGCCGTCGCCCTGCTGTTTTTCGCAAGGCGCGGCGTAGGACCGTTTTACCTCGGCGCCGGACTGACGATCGCCTACGCCGGATGGTCCATCTGCGTGCTAGCCCAATGCGCCTGGGGCTCACTGCTGTCAACGGGATTCCACGAACGATCTCGCATTTATAGTTGGTGGCAAGCCTTTAATCTTATTGGACTTTTAATGGCTGTTATAACACCTGTCTTGGCAGCCACCCTGGGCTTCTCTAGACAGGCGGACGGTATGTTCGCCGTGGGCGTCCTGCTGATCGCCCTGTTCCCCCTCACCTTCGCCCCGGCTCTTGCCTATGTATCCGAGCCTGCGCCGCAGGGCTCCCGGCCGCGCGCAAGCCTGGGGGACTGGCTGGCGCTGCTGCGGCGGGAGGCGACCTTGCGCATCCTGGCCGTGGACCTGGTTCTGGGACTGAGCTTCGGGGTGCAGGCCTCGCTGTTCCTGTTCTATTTCGAGGGGGTCAAACAGGTCGCTCCCGCCGCCGCCAACCTACTGCTCCTGGTGTATTTCCTGGCCGGGCTCGCGGGCGGCCCGATCTGGACCCTGCTGGCCCGGCGACTGGACAAGCACCGGGCTCTGGCGGCCTCGTGCCTGGCCTACGTCGTGGGGCTGGGCGGCCTCTATCTGATCCCAGCCGGAAATCTGGCCGCGGCCATGGCGGGCGCGGTGCTGGCCGGCCTGCCCTATAGCGCGCCCAATCTATTGTCCCGCTCCATGATGGCCGACGCGGGCGACGAGGAGCAGCTGAGCTGCGGGCAGGACCGCACCGGCCTGCTCTACGCCCTGCTCAACAGCAGCACCAAGGTCGGCACGGCCCTGGCCGTGGGCATGACCTTCGTGGGCTTGGATATGGCGGGATTCCATGCATCCGGCGCCGGCAATACGTCGGGCGCGCTGACGGGCCTGACGCTGCTGTTTCTGGCGGCGCCGGCGGCCCTGAACCTGTTGGGCGTCGCTCTGCTCATCGGCTATCCCCTGACCAGCGGGCGTCACGCCGAGATTCGCGCTGCGTTAGAGCAAGATGCAAACTTCAAGAGACGTCATCCGGCTCTGGACCGCGCAGGACCCTGACATGCCCTTCGACCCGCCCTCCCCCGATCTTCCGCCCCTGCAGCGTCTTTTGCAGGTCATGGCGCGCCTGCGCGACCCCGAGGGCGGCTGCCCATGGGATCGCGAGCAGACCTTCGCCACCATCGCCCCCTACACGGTGGAGGAAGCCTATGAGGTGGTCGACGCCATCGAGCGCGGCGACCTGGCGCATCTGAAGGAGGAGTTGGGCGATCTGCTGCTGCAGGTCGTGTTCCATTCGCGCATGGCCGAGGAACAAGGTGTCTTCGCCTTCGACGATGTAGCGCAGGCCATAGCCGACAAGATGATTCGGCGGCATCCCCATGTTTTTGCTGCAGAAAGCTATCGCGATGTGGAGGAGCAGACCGCTGCCTGGGAAGCGATCAAGGCCCAGGAACGCACCGAAAAGGGCCGGGGCGCCAGCCTGCTTGACGATGTGCCGGCCGGGCTGCCGGGACTGACGCGAGCGGTCAAGCTGACCAAGCGGGCGGCGCGGGTCGGATTCGATTGGCCCAGCGCCCGCGAGGTGGTGGCCAAACTGCGCGAGGAGCTTGAGGAGCTGGAGGCGGAGATCGAAGCCGAAGACGCAGAAGGCACACATCAAGAACTTGGAGATTTATTGTTTGTTTGCGCTAACTTAGCGCGTAAACTCAATGTCGATCCGGAAGCGGCGGTACGCTTTGCCAACGCCAAGTTCATGCGGCGCTTCGCCTATATCGAACAGCGACTGGCCGAGCGCGGCTCATCGCCCGCCCAGTCCGATCTGGCTGAGATGGACGCCCTGTGGAATGAGGTGCGCCGGGCCGACAAGCAGGGCCCAAAGACGCCTTAGAGCAAGATGCGATCAGCGAATGAGCTGATCGTTGAATCTTGCTCTAAATCATAATATTAGAGCCGGATTCAGACTTCGAGAAAAGTCATCCGGCTCTAAGCCCGCGCTTCCAGCTCCGCCTGTGGATATAGACGCGCGAACTGGCCAAGCGCCTGCGGATCCAGCCGCACCTCCAGGCCCAAGCCGCCATCGGGCCGCTCCTCCCGTCCGATCACGCGTCCGTGGCGATAAAGCCAAGCCAGGGCCTCGCCCTGACCCGGCGCCAGTTCGATCTTCAGCGGCGCTTCTTCGTCGACAAGGCCAGCCAGCAGCTCGCGCAGCGCCTCGCACCCGTCACCGGTGATAGCGGACAGGGCCACGGCCGGACGGTCCGATCCTTCGCGGCTGCGACGAGCCCGAGCCTTGAGGGTCTCCACCGCCTCCGCATCCAGGCGATCGATCTTGTTCCACACCTCGACCAGCACTTGATCGCCTTTGTCCACGCCCAGCTGGCCCAGCACCTGCGCCACGTCGGCCGCTTCCGCCTCGGTCTCAGGGCTGGACAGATCGCGCACGTGCAGGATCACGTCGGCCTGCTGCACCTCCTCCAAGGTGGCGCGGAAAGCGTCGACCAGTTCATGAGGCAGGTCCGAGACGAAACCCACGGTATCGGACAGGATTGCGCCTCGTCCGCCGGGCAGGCGCACGGTGCGCAAGGTGGGATCCAAGGTGGCGAACAGCATGTCGCGCGCCTCGACCTCCGATTCGGTGAGCCGGTTGAACAGGGTCGACTTGCCGGCGTTGGTGTAGCCCACCAGGGCCACGGAGCGGAACGGCTCCCTTTGCCGGGCCGAACGCTGCAGGCTGCGCGTGCGGCGCACCTCCTCCAGTTCGCGCTTGAGCCGGCCGATCTTGTCGGCCAGCAGCCGACGGTCCGTTTCGATCTGCGTTTCGCCCGGCCCCCCCATCACCCCGAAACCGCCGCGCTGACGCTCCAGGTGGGTCCAGGTACGCACCAGGCGCGAGCGCTCATAGGCCAGACGCGCCAGCTCCACCTGCAGGCGGCCTTCGCGCGTGCGCGCCCGACGGGCGAAGATCTCCAGGATCATGCCTGTGCGGTCGAGCACCTTCACGCTCCAGGCCTTTTCCAGGTTGCGCTGTTGCACAGGCGTCAGGGCGTCGTCGACCACGACCACATTGACGTCGTGCTCACGGACCAGATCCCCCAGTTCAGCGACCTTGCCCTTGCCGAACAACGTCGCCGGCGTGGCCGCGCGCAAGGCGACAACCAGGGCCTGCTTGATCTGCAGGTCCAGCGCCTGGGCCAGACCGACCGCTTCCTCCAGCCTGGCCTCGGGCGTACGCAAGCCGGCGCGCCCGGCGCGGGCCGGGTGGATCACCAGGGCGGTCTGAACCTCAGGGCGCCAATCGACGGAACGGTCTTGAGGGTGCGAACTCAATCGTCCTCGTCGGCCGAGGGCTCGTAAAGCTGTACCGGTTGCGAGGGCATGATCGTGGAGATGGCGTGCTTATAGACCAGTTGCGACTGGCCATCACGGCGCAGCAGCACACAGAAATTGTCGAACCAGCTCACCACGCCCTGCAGCTTGACGCCGTTGACGAGAAAGATGGTGAGCGGCGTGCGGGTCTTACGGACGCTGTTGAGGAAGGTGTCCTGAAGGTTCTGTTTCTTGTCGTTCGACATGGGTTGAGCCCCTTGGTTTCGTCGGAGGCCAATGCGCCTCCACACACGAGAATGATCTAAGCCGGCCTCGCGGCGAGGCGCAACCTAAGAGCGGTCTTAAATGGCCGTTTTGCGACCATGTTGGATATAGAGCGTCCGCAAACGGTTCGCCACAGGGCCGGGGCGTCCATCGCCGATCACCGCATCGTCGATCTGCACGATCGGTACGATCAAGGAGCCCGCGCCGGTCAGGAAGGCTTCGCGTGCCGCCTTGGCCTCCCCTACGGAAAAGGGCCGCTCGATAACCCGCAGCCCGTCTTGCCGCGCCAGCGCCGCCAAGCTGGACCGGGTGACGCCGCGCAGGATATTGGCTGCAAGTTCGCGGGTGTGCAGCGCGCCGTCCTGCCCCACGATCCAGGCGTTTGAAGCGGCGCCCTCCGTGATCATGCCCTCCTCGTCCACCAGCCACGCCTCATAGGCGCCTTGCGCCTTGGCCGCTTGCTTGGCCAGGACGTTGGGCAGCAGAGCCACGCTCTTGATGTCGCATCGTCCCCAGCGAATATCGGGCGTCGTGATCACCTTGACGCCCTGTTCCGCCCGCACGCGAGCCGCCTCAAGATCCCCGGAACGGGCCGTGGCCACCACCGTTGGCCGGCGCGCCGGACTGGGAAAGGCGTGGTCGCGCGGAGCCGCCCCGCGCGTGATCTGCAGATAGACCGTTCCGTCGCGAACACGGTTGCGCCGAACGGTCTCCTTAAGCACCAGCGTCAAAGCCGCCTGGCTCATCGGGTCGGCGATGCCCAACGCGTTCAGGCTGCGCTCCAGGCGCTGGAAATGGCCCTCGGCGTCCACCAGCTTGCCATCGAACACCGCCCATACCTCATAGGCTCCGTCCGACAGTTGGAATCCGCGGTCTTCGACAGAGACATGCGCCTCGGACTGACACACGAAGCGGCCATTCACATAGGCCATGCGCGCCATCAGTCTTCCTCGACCTCTTCGCGCAAGTTACCGAGGCCCAGGGACTTGAGCTTGCGGTGCAGGGCCGAGCGTTCCATGCCGATAAAGGCCGCGGTGCGCGAGATATTGCCGCCGAAGCGCATGATCTGGGCGTTCAAATACTCCTTCTCGAACACCTCCCGGGCATCGCGCAGGGACAGGGCGATGATGCGCTCGGGACCCACCGAACCGGCCGCGCCAGCGGCGTTCACCTCGGCGGGCAGCATCTCGGCGGTGATCACCTCCGACGGATCGCCGGAGGCCAAAATCAGCAGGCGTTCGATGTTGTTGCGCAGTTGGCGCACATTGCCTGGCCAGGCGTGCACCTGCAGGGTGGCGATGGCGTCTTCGCCCAGGATGCGCTTGGGCAGACCCTGGGTCGTGGAGATGCGCTCCATGAAATAATCGACCAGCTCCGCGATGTCCTCGCGGCGCTCGGCTAGGCCCGGAACGCGGATCGGCACTACGCTCAGCCGGTGAAACAGGTCCTCGCGGAACCGGCCTGCGGCAATCTCCTCACGCAGATCGCGCGAGGTCGAGGACACCACCCGCACGTCGACCTGCACGTCCCTGCCCCCGCCCACCCGCCTGAAGCGTTGTTCGACCAGCACGCGCAGGATGCGTCCCTGGGTCTCAAGAGGCATGTCGCACACCTCGTCCAGATACAGGGTGCCGCCATGGGCGCGCTCGAACACCCCGATCTTGCTCGGGCGGCCGTTTTCGCCTTCCTCGCCGAACAGCTCCAGATCGACCCGCTCGGGGGTCATGCCCGCGGCGGATATGGCCACGAACTCGCCCTGGATACGGGGGCTGGCGCCGTGAATCAGCCGGGCCGCCAACTCCTTGCCCGAGCCGGGCGGGCCGGAAATCAAGATGCGGCTGTTGGCCGGAGCGACCTTGGCGATCATCTGGCGCAGTTGCTGGGCCGCTGCGGAGCGGCCGATCATGCCGGTGGGCGACAGGGTCTGCATCTTCAGGCGCCGGTTCTCGCGCTTCAAGGACGCGGCCTCGAGCGCGCGCTGAACCACCAGCAACAGGCGATCAGACTTGAACGGCTTTTCCAGAAAATCGTAAGCGCCGCGTTTGATGGCGCTGACCGCTGTCTCGATATTGCCGTGACCCGATATGACCAGCACCGGCAGATCCGTATCCAAGGTCTGGATCAGATCAAGCAACTCCAGGCCGTCCATCCCCCCGCCCTGCATCCAGATGTCCAGCACCAGAAGCGCGGGGTTGCGCGACGTGATCTCGGCCAGCGCTTCCTCCGCGCTGGCGGCGGTGCGCACGGCATAGCCCTCGTCCGACAGAATACCCGCCACCAGATCGCGGATGTCAGCCTCATCGTCTACGACCAGGATATCGGCAGCCATACTCAGTCCTGCGTTTGGGTCTCAGCCGGCCGGGCGGCCGGCGGGTGATCGGGAACGTCCGACGCCATGAATTGAAGGATAACCTGGGCCCCACGATGGCCCGGAGCGTCCTGGATCGTCAGGGCGCCGCCATGCTCTTCCATGATCCGCTTGACGATGGCCAAGCCTAGGCCCGTGCCCTTTTCCCGGGTCGTGACATAGGGCTCGGTAAGCCGGTCGCGATCCTTGGCCGGCAGGCCCACGCCGTTGTCCTCGATGATGACCGAAAGCCGGCCGGTGTCTTTAACGATGCTGGCCTTGATCTCGCCCGGCTCGTGCGGATCCGCCGCAAGGCGCGACTGCACGGCCTCGGCGGCGTTCTTGAGCACATTAGCCAGAGCTTGACCAACCATGCGGGCGTCGCACCAAAGGCTCGCGCCCTCGGGCTCCGTCTGCAGATCGACGCCAATCTCGGGACTAGCCACACGGAGCGCGAAGACGGTCTGGTTCAGGAGTTCGGTCAGGTCGGCGGTATCGAACTTGGGAGCGGGCATGCGAGCGAAGGTCGAGAATTCGTCCACCATTCGCCCGATATCCTCGACCTGGCGCACGATGGTGTCGGTGCAGCGATCGAAGGTCTCGACGTCCTGGGTGATGTAACTGCGGTACTTGCGTCGCAGGCGTTCGGCCGAAAGCTGGATCGGCGTCAGGGGGTTTTTGATCTCATGGGCGATGCGGCGCGCCACGTCGCGCCAAGCGGCGTTGCGCTGTGCGGCCACAAGGCGGGTGATGTCGTCGAAGGTGAGAACCATACCGCCCTCCGCCAGGCGGCTGGCCCGGATACGCAGGCGCCGGGTCTCGCCATGCCGCACCACATCCGTCTCATCCTCAGCGTCGCGACCGCTTTGAGCGGCCTGCAGCGCCACGGCGGCCAGCTCAGGCGCCGCTTCGTTCAGGTCCTGCCCCAAGGTTTTGGCATGGTCCAGATCGAGCAGCGCCAAGGCGCGGCTGTTGGCGGCAGAAATGGCGCCCACCTCATCCACCCCAACCACGCCGGCGCTAACCCCCGCCAACACGGTTTCGATGAAGCGACGGCGAGATTCCGCATCCAGGCTGGCGCGTTTCAGAGCCTTCTGTTGTTCCTGAAGATCGCTGGTCATCCGATTGAAAGCACGTGACAAGACAGCTATCTCTTCTGGGGCTTTATGAAGGTCGACCCGGGCATCTAGATTGCCCGCAGCCACCCTGTCCGCGGCTTGCACCAAACGGCCGACGGGGGCGGAGATGCTGTTGGCTGCAGCCATCCCAAGCCACACCGCGCCCACCAACACCAGGAGCGCCGTCTCACCGTAGCTAAGAGCGAAAGCGGCCTGAATTGCTCTCCGGTCGACGTCTGCTTCGCGGTAATCAGCAACGGCGGCGGAGGCCGCCAGCAACTGGTTCAGGACGCCGGGCTGCACGAAACGGGCGACATAGAGGTAGGCGTCGGGGAAGGCGCGCAGCCGATAAAGCGCGCGAAACAGGTCCTGGGACTCGAAGGCGTGTTCGACGATATCCTTGTCCGCGGATTTCAGCGTCGCGGGCGGCGGCAACACGAACGTCGGCGCGCCCGGACCCTCCGCCCGGGCCAGCACCCGCCCCTCGCCGTCGATCAGATAGACGGCGGCGAACTCGTGAAGTTGAGCCTGTTGGGTCAGGTATTGGCTGAAACTGATGGGACTTTTCTGCAGGGTGGGCGCCACGTCGTTCACGTCGCCCGCCATCTGCAAGAGGTGGCGCGTGAGATAGGCTTCCTGGTCCTCGACGAAGGATTTGGCCACCTTGGCTGAATTCTCGACCACCGCCTCGACCCGGTGACTGAACCAGTTATCCACCGCGCTGGTCACCAGGGCGCCGAACGTTACGGCCACCACCACGGCCGGCGCTACAGCGACGAGGGCAAACAGGGTGACGAATCTCAGGTGCAGCCGTGCGCCGGCGTTGCGAGAACGCTCCCACACCAGCTTGAGCACCCGCCAACCGGCCGCCGCCAGGAGCGCCGCGATCAGCAGCAGATTCACGCCCAAAATCAGCAGAACGCGATTGGAGGCTGGGCCTACCGGGCCGGCGCCGGGCGCGGAGGCCATGTAGACAGCCAAGGCCGTGACCGCTGCGGCTAATCCCCAACCCAGACCGAACAGGCCCGAATTGACGCGGCTGCTAAGGCCTTCATCCGCAGCCCGAGCGGCATCTATCTGAGGCGCTGAGGATAGGACCGTAGGCGACATGCGAGTGCAGCCTAGGTCTCTGTGCCCCAAAATCAACAGCTATGTTGCGAATCCGCCTCTATGACTGAACGGCTCAGGCAGATGTGAAGACGGTTCTAGTGCGGCGATTCAGAAATTCGCCTGCGGCTTGTGGAGAGCGCGGAGCGAACTTCAGATCCAGCACACTAGCGCGCCGGGCGCACTTTCTCGATGCCGAGGTCTTGGATCTTCTTACGCAGAGTATTCCGGTTGAGGCCCAGGATTTCAGCCGCGCGCACCTGATTGCCACGGGTGGAAGCCAGAGTCAGTCGGATCAGCGGGGCCTCGACCTCCTGCAGGACCCGGTCGTACAGGCCAGGCGGCGGGCCGCCCTCGGGCTGCTCGGCAAAGTAGGAGATCAGCCGGCGTTCCACCAAGGCGCTGAGCGTGGCCGGCCCGTCGTCCGTCTGGGGCGTGGACGTGTTATCCTGCAGCTCGCGCTCGACGATGCGGGCCGTGATCACATCTTCCGCGTACAGGGCGCAGACACGGCGAATAAGGTTCTCCAGCTCGCGGACATTCCCGGGCCAGTCGTGGGCCTTGAGCCGCTCCAGCGCGCTCTGGTCGATGCTTTTGGCGGGCAAGCCCTCCCGGTGAGCGCGCAGCAGGAACGCGCGCGCCAGATCGGGAATATCCTCGGTCCGCTCGCGCAGGGGCGGAAGGCGCACCGGCGCCACATTCAGCCGGAAGAACAGGTCCTCGCGGAACAGGCCTTGGGCGATGAGACCGCGCAGGTCGCGGTTGGTCGCGGCGATGATGCGCACATTGGGCCGCCGGCCGGTCTTCGGATTGATCGCCGCCTCGGAGCCGTCGATCACCCGCAAAAGACGCGTCTGGGCGTCCAGCGGCATGTCCCCGATTTCGTCCAGGAACAGAGTGCCGCCGTCGGCCTCCACCAGCTTGCCGATATCGCTCTCGTTGCGCCCGAACAGTTCCTCCTCCACCCGCTCGCGCGGGACGGCGGCCAGGTTGATGATCACAAACTTGCCGTCGCGGCGACGGCCAAGATCGTGCAAGGCCCTGGCGACCAGCTCCTTGCCGGTGCCGGACTCCCCTAGAATCAGCACGGTCAGGTCTGCGCCCACCAGGCGCGCCACCGTGCGATAAACGTCCTGCATAGGGGGCGAGCGGCCGATCAGCGGCAGACGCTCGTCACGCAGAGCGCGAGCCTGGGCCTTGGCGGCTTCATTGTCAGCGGGGCGCGACAGGGCGCGCCGCGCCGCGGCCGTCATGTCGTCCAGATCGAAGGGCTTAGGCACATAGTCGAAGGCGCCGATTTCAGCGGCGTTCACCGCGGTCATCAGCGTGTTCTGAGCGCTCATGACAATGACCGGCAGCTTGGGGCGCTGCTTTTTTATGCGAGGCAACACATCGAAGACATTCTCGTCAGGCATCACCACATCGGTGATCACAAGATCTCCCTCGCCCTCCATAACCCATTTCAGAAGGGTGGTGGCGTTTCCGGTGGCGCGAACCTGATATCCCAGTCGGGTAAAGGCCTGACTGAGAACGAGACGGATCGAGGCATCGTCGTCGGCGATCAGAATTTTAGACTGCACGGTCATATCTCTGGGTTACCCGCCACCCTGTCATTGTTCGACCGGCAGAAGCACGCGAAATACGGTACGGCCCGGCTCTGACTCAAAATCGATCATTCCCCCGTGAGCGGTGACTAATTTTGCAACAAGCGCCAAACCAAGACCGGCGCCCATCGCTTTGGAGGTGACAAAGGGCTGAAAAACGCCATCGCGCAGGTGATTTGGGACCCCCGGGCCGTTGTCCTGGACCTTGACTTCCAAAGGAGCGCCCCTGGGCGACTGGCCGCCAGCGCTACGCACCCGCACTCCATGCCGATAGGCCGTCGTGACAGTAATTTCGCCGCGGTTATCTCCGCGTGAATGCGCCGCCTCTGCCGCATTTTTGACCAGATTCAAAAAAATCTGGATGAGCTGATCCTCGTCTCCCAAGGCCGGCGGCAAGGAGGGATCGTAGATTTCCTTCATGACCAACCCATCGGCCACGCCGTTCACGGCAAGCGCGCGCACCCTGTCGAGCACGACGTGAATGTTGACCGGCTCACGGATCGGCGAGGTCTCTTCCGAGAAAGCTTGCATGCGGTCCACCAAGCGGTGGATGCGGTCCGTTTCCGACATGATCAACTGAGCCAGAGGCGCATCCTCGGCCTTGGCGCCGCTTTTGAGCAGTTGGGCGGCTCCGCGGATGCCCGCCAGGGGATTCTTGATCTCGTGGGCCAGCATCCGGCCCAGCCCCACGACAGATTTCAGGCCGCCCATATCCACGCGGTCCAACGAGGCGCCGGCGACCTTGGGGTGCAGGGTCAGCAGCACCGCCCCGTCGCCCATGGGCGACGCCGCGCCATCCACCTGGATAGGCGGAAGGCCCAGAAGATTGATCTCCAGGCCGCGCTCGCGCACCAGGGCGTCTTCCGACAGGGCGCGACTGATCAGGCTGGCCAGGGTGGATCCCGCTGGCAGAGCGTCGACGAAACGCCCCCGCATCAGATGGGAGAGACCTTGGCCGAACAGCTCCTGCGCCGCCTCGTTGCACATGATCAGTTCACCCTGGGGGGAGATGACCAGGGCCGGTTCGGGCAAGACGTCGAACGCCGCAGCCCGCAGGCGCTCCGAGTGGGGCCGACCCATCATGTTCATGCGGCCATCCGTTCGCAATCGGACCAAAGACCAGACAGGCCAGCGACCACCTCGCGGGCCGTGGGCAGTCGGCACAGGGCGCTCTTGGCGGCCCGTCGCTGCGCGGCGTCCGCCGGCCACGGCGCCGCCTCGACGTACCAACCCAGATGCTTGCGGAACATGTTCAGGCCCAGGCGCTCGCCGTAGAAGGCGACGCTATCGGATAGATGCTCCAGCACGATCTGCAGCCGCTCGGCAGGACCTGGTTCTTCGATCGGGGGCTTGGCGTCCAGCGCCCTATCGACGGCGCGGGCGATCCAGGGCCGACCATAGGCGCCACGCCCGATCATCACCGCATCCGCGCCGGAGACGGCCAGGGCCTGGCGCGCACTGTCGGCGCAGACGATGTCGCCGTTGACGATCACCGGAATGGATA
>Ga0182013_10002324_pt1 | contig 24958 bp, 25 predicted proteins | sample 612S2MmetaG_FD_120487 | JGI IMG/M metagenome (GOLD analysis project Ga0182013, IMG submission 120487) | Permafrost microbial communities from Stordalen Mire, Sweden - 612S2M metaG | ecosystem: Environmental > Terrestrial > Soil > Wetlands > Permafrost | place: Sweden: Stordalen | collected...
GATAATGGCCATGAGTTGCTCATGCTCGTGTTTGCTTAATGCCACTTTGTATTTTATCATACGCTTTTTGGAACGCTAAAATACAACTTTATCCGACAAAACTAACTTGACATGACACTAGTGCAGCCAATTCGCCACGTTTATCGCTTAGTTTGGTTATATACGGGTTACGGTTAAACACCGTGGCTTTAAAGTTATCCTTAATGGTTTGTATAAACTTCCGCAACTCTTCTTTTTCGCTCTTATTACTCGCGTTTTTGTAGCTATCAACTGCAAGCAAATAGGTTTGCCGGGTAAACTTTTGTTTGCGGAAAACTTCGCTCAGGTCTTCGTCTAATGCAAAACGGCTTATTAAACTATTGCCGCACTTAATATTAATATCAATGTTGGGCAGGGTTTGCAGTTCGCGGTTTTTACCGGTAGTGTAGTAGGCATTTTTTAATAACTCCACCCACAAACGCAGGCGGCATATCATTACGCTTTTGGGGTTTATGTCTACACCAAAAAGGCAATTTTCAATTAACGCCTGCTTTTCGTGAAACAGGGTTTCCTGCACGCGCTGGCTTTCGGGGTCGGTGTAGTTGTAGCTAAAAAATTCATAGTCGCGCATTAGCAAAAGTTCGTCACGCTCAATGGTAATGCTGTAGCCACTTATCCGTTTGCCGGTTTTATCTACTAAAATTTTGAGGTCCTCTTTTATAGCAATCAATTCGTTAAGCGCCGAAACTAAAAAGTGCCCGCTACCTACTGCAGGGTCGCAAATTTTTAAGCTGTTTACTACCTCGTTGGCTTTTTTTATACTGATGCCTTTTTTATCCATTTGGTTAAAAACATCATTCAGCGTTTCGCATTTCCAGGTATAGGTATCATTAAACTTTTGTACCACCGCGCGGCGCAGGCTTTCGCGGCTCATATACATGGTAATAAAGCTGGGTGTAAAAAACGAGCCGTCTTTATACCCGTTTATCTTTTCAAATATTAAGCCCAGTACCGCCGCGTTAATAATGGGTTTGTTGTTGCGTTGTATTTCGTCGTTTTCATCGCTGCTAAAGTCGTAGGCATCTAAAAATTTAAACAGGTACTCCAGCGTATGCAGGCTTCCTGTCTTTGTTTTGGTGTTATCCTTTAAAATTGTGCTTTTTAATAAAGGCATTAATAGCCGCCCCTTTAGCCCTGATATATCAAAGGTGGCCGATTCCAGTTCGCTGGTCTCAAACAACGAACTATTCAGGTAAGGTATATTGCCAAACTTAGCCGTTACCGAGGCCGGGCGTCGTGCAACGGGCACTGCCAGCACATCAAAAAACAATTCATTTAACTCAGTATAGTCGGCAATAGATTCAGTATTTAAAAAGGCTACCTTTTCGTTTTTTGCTTTAGCCGTTGCCTGGTACCGTATTAGCTGGCCCTCCAGCAGCTTTAAAAACAGCACCCGGTTTAACCAACTTATACTTAATTCAAGGGCAATACTGAAAATCTGTTTCTCTTCATCATCTCCATAACTGCTAAGGTTACTTACATTTTTCCACCTGCCGCCGGTTTGCAGCTTGTTAATGGTATTTTCAATAATCGAGCCTTCAATACGCGCTTTAGCTTCGGGGCGGTCAATCAGTTTTTTGCTGCCATCTTTCTTTTCTTCCAGCCCTAAAATGTACAGCAATTCGTAATAAAAATCTTTGTTAAGCTGGTTGCTGTCGTTGGCAAAAGGTTTTTTAAGCAGGTGCTCAGGCGCAAACAATTTATACAGCGCTTTAACTTCTTTTTTGCCGGGTAGCCTGCCTTTAAAAATTTCCTCAAGGTTTACATAAGTGCAGGGTATTTCGCCATCGTAATTTTTTAAAAATACGGCTGCAATGCTGTCATAAAAATGCCTGGTATCGTTACCGCTTGCGCTAAATTCCAGGTACGCCTTTTTTAGTCCGGTATCCCTGAAAATATTTTTCTCAAACCAAACCTCATCAAAAATATACCACTCGTATCCGTTAGTGGCTATCAGGTTTTTTATGCCGTTTTCATTGTGTGTATAACGTTCCTTCAGGTAATAAAAAATAAGTTCGTGCAGGGCTTTGGCATTTGGCTTGGTTGCACTTATCATTTCGCCCTTATTAGTGCGCTTTTTAGTTTCAATTATAACGGCAACCGCACTATCGGTTTTTTTATCATGATGTATAACAAGGTCATCCTTCCCTTTGGTATTAACGGCGTATTTATCGTGGTAATAGGTTTTCAGTAAAAAATCGCGTACCAGGTTTTTGTTATGCTCTTCGGTTTCCTTATCGTTAAAATTATCCAGCAGGTTTATTACGTTAACGGTAAAGGCCTCTAGCTCGCCGTCGGTAACGGTTTGTTTAAAATAAGCCTTGCTTAACGAATCAATGGGTTTGGTCAGTTTCAGTTTCACACCGGCAATATATGCCATTGTGTTTTGATTTCAAATTAAATACGGAATACCGGATATGATATTCCAAGCAGCAACACAAATACCGTATTACGCCCTTACAGGGCTGTATAAAATTAATTTCATATACACAGGGCTGACACCCTGTGCTGATATATTACGCCGCTTTCAGGGCTTAATACAAAACAGCCAACCCGCCTTTGCCCAATGGTTGCTCCTGTATTCCCCTTCTCTTTTTTTCAAAGAGAGGGGGGTGTCTGTAGGACGGGGGTGAGTTTGTATTTTGTATTAAGTCTCCCCTTCGGGGTGGTTTGGAAGGGCCACCGTTGTTCCAGGCCTTCCCCCACAGGTGGGCAACCATGTCCATAAAAACAAATGCAAGCCCACGGCTTGCATTCTATTTAGTATTTGCATAAAGTCTCCCCCCTTCGGGGGAGATTTAGAGGGGGCTGGGGCTTTATTTGTTAGACTCCTTTAAGTAATGATCCAGCGCCACCATAATGGTAAGCGTGTGGCCCAGTGGCGCCATTAAATGCAGGGTTAAACCTTTATCCAATACCGAATCAGCTGTTATTTTTCCGTAAGCGGCTATGCGCAATTTACCCTGCTCAAATTTAGGATAGTTATGAAACAGCGCATTAATGCCTGTAGGGCTGAAAAGAAGCAGCATATCAAATTTATGCGGATCTGTGGCTGTAAGGTCAACCGGGGCGGTTTTATACATTACACCTTCTACATAATTAAATCCGTTAGCCGCCATAAATGCAGGTATCTCGTCTTTCTTGGTTTCTGCACAGATATATAAAAACCTGGTGGCCTCTTTATGCTTTATCAGCAGCATGCGTAACTCCTTGTTATTATTCATGTCTCCGTAAAATACTTTGCGCTTTCTGTACTGGGTGTACTTCTGCAAATACAGCGCAATGGCTTCGCTGGTACAAAAGTACTTGGTCTCCTGGCTCATCTTTACGCGCAACTCATCACATATTCTGAAGAAATGGTCAATGGCATTACGGCTTGTAAAAACAATGCCGCTGTAATCGTTTAGTACTATCCTTTGTTTTCTGAAATCTTTTCCGGCAACGCCTTCCACTTTTACAAACGGAACAAACGTAAACTTCATTTTGTATTTTACTTCCAGGTCGTAGTAAATAGATTTAGGGCCCTCGGGTTGAGGTTGGGCAACCAATATGGTTTTTACTTTTGTTTTAGGCGCCTTGGATATAAGTTCGGCGTAATTCCTTTCAGGGCGGTGGGGAATAATGATTTGCGGTTTACCTGACTGGGGCTTGGGCAAAAAAGAAGCAGTACTCTTTTCAGGTGATATCACATCAGCCTTCTTTTTAAGAGTACTGCTACTGTTGGATGTTTTGCTGCCTGAATTTACCCGCTTTGATTTCTCAACGGGCTTTCTGGCAGCAGGTTTCTTTGATGCAGCTTTTTTAATTACTTTTTTTTTGCTGCTTTCTTAGCTGCTTTTTTAGGAGCGGCTTTCTTAGCTGCTTTTTTTGGAGCAGCTTTCTTTTTTGTTGCCATGGTTAGGTAATTGTTTTGGTTAACAATTTAAACAGTAAAAATATCGTTGATATTTCTACAACACAAACATAAATAAAAAAATGATACACGTTGCTGTACAATAATTTGTATGCTGTGGATAACCCCCGCCAAATGAAGATTGCAAGCATGCAAACAAAAATTAAAATTGTGATAACAAAAACAAAATTGAAAAACTTTTGTGGTGCTGTATAAAATATAAATAACGCGGGAAGCAGCGTCAATCCTATGGTTTTACACACAATAGTAAAATTGAAAATATATTCTTCGCATGCATCACTCACTTCAAACAACACACCAATAAGCTTAACTACAGCTATCTTCCCCAGATAAAAAAATGTGAATAAAAAATTCATGAAAAGTATAGAATAGAAACTTTCAAGCGTTGAAACATGAAAGTAGTGCACCAAAATAAACCGTACATACAAACTCATCACCACAATAAAATTCAGGTTCAGTACGATTGCAGAGAAAGAAAACTCCTTTGATTGCGTCCTGAATATCTGTTGCGCCAGGTTCTGATTGCTTACCGCCTGCACCAGTTCCTCCACATCTTTTCCGAATGCGGTTTTAAGATACGTAAGCGCGGCAAGCAGCATAACAAGCAAAACAAATACCCAAACATTCTTCTCAGACTGATGCAACTGCTCAATATCGTTCACAACTGTTTTGTTTCCATTCAGTAAAACAGATTGGCTGTCGGCCATAGCGGCATATCCTTTTACCTCAACTGAATCTGATTTGGTTAAAGTATCCGATGCCGTGTTTAGTGCCACTGAATCACCTGTCTGCGCATGCAGGCATATCGTGGAAAGAATAAAAAAGAAGACAGTCAAAAATTTCTGCAGCAACTAAAAATAATTTACGTAACCAAAATGAATCTTAGCCGAGTTAAAGGTGAACTTGTTTCCCAGCTGCGTTCCCATTGCATAAGTAATTCCAAAAATCCCGGCCTTTGTTTCTATAGCCGCACTTACCCCAAAGCCATAAGGGTAATCAAATCCCTTACGGGTAACTGAGTTTTGGACTAAAGCTGCATTAAAGAACGCCCCGAAAAAAGAATTCTTTGAAAGCAGAAAGCGATATTCAACATTGCCCATAGCGTAATATGGCGTAAAGATAGACTGATCATCAAAACCCCGAAGTGAATTTATACCACCCAACCTGTACATTTCGTTCTGAAAAATGTTCGGTGCGTAAAAGTATTTGCCGTCGAAGTTTGTTTTTATGGTATGGCGCGCCGCCAGTTTCCAGTATTTTTCAACGGTAAGGCCAAGGCTGAATTCAATGGTCTTCAGTTTTATTGAATCATACAGAAAGCTGAAATTTCCACCTGTTACTTCATCATACAATCCCGTAATGCCACTGTTCTCTCTTATGTTGCGTATACCCACTGCGCCATTTACGGTAAGGGTATAACCCGAGGTTGGGTTAAACCGGTAATCCAGGCGCTGGGTAAAATATTCAAGCGCAAAGTCGTTACTCATTAAATCTATGTCGGGCGGCAAGGCGCGGTTTTGAATAATGTATGACGTATCAACGCTGGTAATAATGGTTATCTTCTGTTTAAGCGAGGCCCGTAAATAATCGCTTCCGGCCAATTGATACTGCAAACCATAATCGCCATTCACATCCACGTACGATGTGTCTGCTTTGTAAAGATTGAACTTGGCGCTAAGGCCCAGCGGCAGGCCCAGCAAGTAAGGATAGCTAAGTTTAATATCCAGCGTTTGTGTTTGAGGCTGTAGCTTTTGCCACTGCAGGTAAATGTCTTCGCCTAAACCAAAGGGGCTTAAAAGATGCAGTGTTACATCGCCGGTAACAAGTACTTTCTGCCCCGATGCGCCCGGCAAAAGCCCCAGCAGAAAATCAAACTGGCTGGACTTTTTTTCTTTTACAAACAGGTTCACTTTGGCTTTGCCATTTAAAAACTCTACCGTCCGGGGTTGTATGGCTTGTAAAAACTGCAACTCAGCCAGGCGTTGCGTAATTCGCTTAACCACCGTTTCATTATAAGGCTTGCCCGGCTTTATACCCAGGTAGCTTTTTAAAAAAGCTTTTTTAATGTGCGTTTTGCCAAGTATGTGTATAGTATCAAAACGTATTAGTTCGTGTTTATCCAAAAAAACCCTGGCAGTAAAAGCCATTCCACTTCTGCCAAAGCTATCCAACCTGACGCTTGCAAACGGGTAGCCCGTGTTTTCGCACTGTTGCAGTAATTTATCTTTTACCACTTCGGCATCGGTCATTTTTATTGCCTTGCCACTGGTTACAAAATATTTAACCCCGGCATCGCCAAGCAGCTTATCATCCACGTTGCCGTTCTTCAAAATAATGTTGTCTACCTTTTCGCCTACATATATATATAGTATAGCCCTTACAGTATCTGCAATGGCACTATCAACCGAACACGCCGCATAACCTGCAGTCCTTAATTTTAAAATCAGGTCGCGCGCTTCCTGCACTGCCTGCGCTGAATCTTTCACCTTCTCTTTATACGCAAAGCTTTTGGTAAAAAACTCTTTTGGCTGGTCCTGCGAAATTACGCTCACAGAATATTTGCCCTGGCCGAAAGAAACCATCAGCAACAGCATAAACATGATAAATAGAGTTACCCGCATTTTGAACAAAGTAAAGATAACGGTAAAGATGAACTCAAATTATACTTTTGTGTCCTCATCTCAAACCCTTCTCCAAAAGAGAAGGGCTTTAGAACCCTCTCCTTCGGAGAGGGCAGGGTGAGGATTAACTATGGCAGGCATCTACATTCACATCCCCTTCTGTAAGCAGGCTTGCCACTATTGTAATTTCTATTTCACCACCTCGCCGGGCAATAAAGATAAGTTTGTTGAAGCCCTGCTGCGAGAAATTGAACTAAGCAAAGATTACCTGGACGGTGAAAAAATAGAAACCCTGTATTTTGGTGGAGGTACCCCATCCCTGCTTTCACAGCCAGAGTTGGTGGCTATTGTAAAAAAACTCAGGGGCCATTACGACCTCAGCAATCTACAGGAATTTACCCTTGAAGCAAACCCAGATGACCTGAACGCTGAGAAAATAAAAGAGCTAAGCCAACTACGTAGTTTAGGCTTCAACAGGTTCTCGATTGGTGTTCAGTCTTTTTTTGATGATGACTTAAAGTATATGAACCGGGCGCATAATTCGGATGAAGCCGCTACTTCTATTAAAAGAGTACAGGACGCCGGTTTTGAAAACATAACCATCGACCTGATTTACGGCACCCCCACTATGAATGATGAACGATGGCACAAAAACCTGGAAACAGCTTTTGCATTGAACATACCACACATTTCATCCTATGCACTTACCGTTGAACCCAAGACAAGCCTTGATAGAAAGATAAAGAAAGGAGAGCGATTAGCCGTTAGTGAAGAACAAGCGGCAAGCCAGTTCAACATTTTGATGGAAGAGATGAAAAGGGCCGGCTACGGGCAATACGAGATTTCAAACTTCGCAAAGCCCGGTAAATATGCCATACACAATTCCAATTACTGGAGTGGCAAAAAATATCTGGGCCTCGGCCCCTCAGCACACTCATACAATAAAGTTGCCCGAAGGTGGAATGTGGCCAATAATATCAACTACATCCAATCCATCGCCGCCGGTATTATTCCTGCCGAAGAAGAGGTGCTAACCAAGGCCCAGCAAATTAACGAACGGATAATGACCTCGTTGCGGACCATGTGGGGATTGGATATTTCGAACTTTGAACCGCAGGTTGCTGATTGGATAAAACAGGATTTGAGTGTTATTGAGCCATCGCATTTTACTTTAGTGAATGATGTATTAACCCTTACCAACGGAGGAAGGTTATTTGCCGATGCCATCGCCGCTTCTTTATTCGTTACCGAAGAACAATTCTTATAAATTCGCCGGATTAAAATACAGTTTAACGCAAAGACACAAAGAAAAAATCCAAAGAACACTAAGGATATAATTTCTTAGTGTTCTTTGGATAAACCTTTGTGACCTTTGTGTTGACCGGTATTTTCTTTTTTAACTTTAAACAGTTTCCACTTCATGGCTATTATAAAAGCATTTAAAGGGGTTCGCCCAAAAACTGAATTGGCACAGCAGGTAGCTTCATTGCCTTATGATGTGATGAATACCGCCGAAGCTAAAGAAATGGCAAAAGGCAACCCTTATTCCTTTCTGCATGTAAGCCGCGCCGAAATTGATCTGCCTGTGGGAACAGATGAGCACTCGCAACAGGTTTACAACAAAGCCAAAGAGACTTTCTATAAAATGATATCCGATGGAGTACTGGCTCAGGACGGGCAGCCTCTAATATATATATATGCCCAGGAAATGAATGGCCGTAAACAATTTGGCCTGGTAGCCTGCTCTTCCATCGACGACTACTTTAACGATGTTATAAAAAAGCACGAGTTAACCCGGCCCGAAAAAGAGCAGGACCGCATTGAACACATGCAAACTTTACAGGCGCATGTGGGGCCCATTTTCCTCACCTATCCTAAAAACAACGATATCGATGCTATCGTAGAAAATGTAGTGGTGTACCAAAAACCAGTGTACGATTTTACAGCGGACGATAACATTCAACACACCGTTTGGGTAATCAGCGAAAGCGATGCAATAGAAAACATCCTCTCAATTTTCGCGCTGCAGATACCTTATACTTATATAGCCGATGGCCACCACCGAACAGCTTCCGCTGCAAAGGTTGGTCAAAAAATGCGCGAACAAAACCCTGCACATACCGGCCAGGAGGAATACAATTTCTTTCTGTCAGTTTTGTTCCCTGATAACCAACTGGCCATCATGGATTACAATCGCGTGGTAAAAAATTTGAATGGAAATACCACCGAAGGGTTTCTTCAAAAAGCAGGTCAGCATTTCTCAATCAGCAAAACCAGCAATAAAAAACCTGCACAGCTGCATCAAATTACAATGTATTTAGACGGTAGTTGGTATGAGCTGATTCCTAAAGAAGGAAGCTTTACAAACGACGCAGTAGGGGTACTCGATATTTCAATTTTACAAAACAACCTGCTCAACCCGGTATTAGGCATTGCAGACCCACGTACCGATAAGCGTATTGATTTTATAGGTGGTATCCGCGGTTTGGAGGAATTAGAAAGACGAGTTGACAGTGGCGAAATGAAAGTTGCCTTTGCCCTTTACCCGGTATCGCTTCAACAATTAATGGATATAGCCAACAGCGGTAACATCATGCCCCCCAAATCAACCTGGTTTGAGCCTAAATTGCGCGATGGGTTGTTTTCGCATTTATTTTAAATTCCCAAAATGAATAATCTCACTGAATTCTGCACCACCTGGCTAAACTCCTGGACCGGCAACCAACCTGAAAAGCTTCTAACTTTCTATACCGAAGACGCCTTCTACTCCGACCCTGCTAACCGTCAGGGCCTAACAGGCCATCAACAACTCCTCCCCTATTTCAGCAAGCTGTTAAAGTATAACCCCAACTGGAAATGGAAAGCCCTCGAAATAATTGAAACCACCAAAGGCTTTACTTTAAAGTGGGAAGCCGAAATACCCGTTGGAGATAAAAGCATTGTTGAGCAGGGGCTTGACATAGTTGAATTACAAAACGGAAAAATAAGCCGCAATGAAGTTTATTTTGACAGGGCAAGTTGGTTGAAAGCCGCAGAACGCAAATAATAACCAATTGTCATTAAAGAAAGCCCGACTCCAGGGGCGTCGCATATTTATAGAAAACAAATCAGCAATACACATACGACCCCAGAGGGGGTCGAACCTTACCGCTCTTAACTATGTGGAGATGCCTGCAAATAAAAAATTCAAGCCTTTAACGGAAACAGAAATAGTATCCGGTTTTGGCCCCCAACCTACAGATGCACAATTAGATGAATTCTTTTCAAGACCAGATGGAAAAGCAATCCCTTTGGACAAAGCGTTCGCACAGATAAGGGCTGATATTCAAAAGCGCCGCACAAAGAAAAAATAAATCTGTTTTTGTATTCTCTGTATTCCTCTCCGTGCCCTCCGTGCGAAACTGCATTTTAGACACCCTTTAAAGTTGCCCCAAATTCTATCTTTGCTCCTCAAATCTCTCAAAATGAAATTCGGAACCAAAGCAATACATGCAGGCTTAGAGCCTGACCCAACCACCGGGGCTATTATGACCCCCATTTATCAAACCTCAACGTATGTGCAGGAAAGCCCCGGCATCAATAAAGGATACGGTTATGCCCGCGGCAAAAACCCAACCCGCGTAGCGCTCGAAAAAAATATCGCTGCCCTTGAAGAAGGCAAACACGCCATCTGTTTCAGCAGTGGCATGGGCGCAACCGACGCGGTTATTAAGTTATTGCTGCCCGGCGACGAAGTAATTACCGGCGATGATTTATATGGCGGCTCGTACCGGATGTTTACCAAAATTTTTGCCAACTACGGCATTAAGTTCCACTTCATAAACCTGAGCGATGCTTCAAACATCGAGAAGTATGTAAACGAAAAAACAAAATTGCTTTGGGTTGAAACACCCACCAATCCCACTATGCAGATTGTAGATATAGCAGCCTGCTCTAAAATCGCCAAAAAGCATAACATCCTGCTTGCGGTTGATAATACCTTTGCATCCCCTTATTTACAAAATCCATTACTGTTGGGTGCCGATATTGTAATGCACTCTGTAACCAAATACTTAGGCGGCCACAGCGATGTAGTAATGGGTGCTTTAATTATGAACGATGATAAACTGCACGAACGTCTTTACTTCATACTAAACTCCTGTGGCGCTAACCCTGGCCCTATGGATTCATTCTTAGTACTGCGCGGCATAAAAACACTCCACATCAGAATGGAGCGCCACTGCTTTAATGGAAGAAAAATTGCGGAATTCCTTAAGCCCCACCCCCGCATCGAAAAAATATACTGGCCAGGTTTTGAGGACCATCCCAACCATACCGTCGCCAAAAAGCAAATGAAGGACTTCGGCGGTATGATATCTATTGTTTTAAAAGGAGCATCACTAGAAGATACTTTCAAAATCGCCTCCTCGTTCAAAGTCTTTTCTTTAGCAGAGTCTTTAGGTGGTGTTGAATCGCTTATCAATCACCCATCCACCATGACCCACGCCTCTATACCCAAAGCCGAACGCGAACGTGTAGGCGTAGTAGATAACCTGCTTCGTTTAAGTGTGGGCATCGAAGATGTAGAAGATTTAATTGACGATTTAAAACAGGCGCTGGCATAACAAATACAAGCGGCGAAAATTAAATTTTCACCGCTTGTATTTTGCATTTTTCCTCTCTTTTTTCAAAGAGAGGGATGTCCGCAGGACAGGGTGAGTTTGTATTGGCCGTTTGCATTAAGCCTCCCCTTTCGGGGCAGGTTCGGAGGGGGCTATTACTTCGCAATCACAAACCTTATCGTCCTAATCTCATCCTGCTGTTTAATACGCGTAAAATAAACGCCGCCGGCCAATGCAGTCAGGTTAAACTCTTTAGTGCCGCTTACAATTTCATCCGCCATAATAACCCTGTCCAAAGCATCGGTAATTTGCACCACCCGGGTTACATTATCTGAGAAGGCAATAATAAATGTACCGTTGTTAGGGTTGGGATATAACTTAACATTCCATGCACTCTGCACATTGTTTATTCCAAGTGCATTTTCGTAATAAGCGGCGCTGGTATTTTTACAACCGTTAGGCCCGGTAATTTCAACCTGGTAATCTCCGGTTTGAGTGGTCACAAGGTTAATGCCGGTATCACCTGCAATAGCGCTTCCATTTAAAACCCATTGATAAGCCGGTGCTGCCGATGCCGTAAGCGTATCGCCCGAAGCAACAACGTAAGGCTCAATCGGGTTAGGCATTATATTCAGGGTTAACACTACCAGACTATCGCAGCCGGTAGACGCAACTAAGGTATCATTATAAACACCGCTGTAAATCAATGTGTCGCCATTATAAGCGTAGCTGCTTCCCTGGCAAATGCTAACGCTTATATTATGTGGCACATCAGGGTTATAAGTTAACGTAAGTGTAATCACGCTATCGCAGCCAGACCCGTTAGTCAAAGTGTCTATGTAAGTACCTTCCAGCATTAGCTGTGTACCATTAAAGTTATAACTCCCCCCACGACAAACACTTTGACTTATGCTGCCGGTTAACACAGGCCTTACCAATAAATTAAACGTAACTATACTATCGCAGCCGCTTACCGAAGTAAGCGTATCCTTATGCGCACCTGAAATAGTGTAGGCCCTGCCATTAAAATAAGCGATGTCTCCGGTGCAGATTGTATCGCCAATAGTTGTTCTAACCGGAGCAATTACGGTAAGGGTTAGCGTGGTTATACTATCGCAACCGGTAGTAAAAGAAATGGCGGTATCAGCATAAGTACCGGAAACGGTTAAATTTTTGCCATTAAAATGTGCGGTATCGCCTGAACAGATGGTATCTGCAAGTGTTGCAGCCACCGGCGGTATAACGGTAAGGTTCAGGGTAACAATACTGTCGCATCCTGCGGCATTTACCAGGGTATCAGTATAAGTATTGGTTTGTGTATGGGCATAAGCGCCCACATAAAAAGTATCACCGCTGCAAATAGAAGTTGTAATTGTTGAATCGGTAATAAGGCATACCCCCTGCGCTGTGTAGGTGGTTAGCATAAAGACCCAAAATGCCAATACATATTTCAAGGGGGTAAAAACGCTGTTGTGCATACCGGCAGGTTTATAAATTGAAATATAATAGTTCCGAAGCAAACTTTATGCTTATTGTTTTGCCTATCCCGGTTACCCGCGGGTTAATAAAAAAAGAAAGGCGCCGATTATAATTTGCGCCCTTCCTTTTTAATCGTAAACTCATATTAAAGCACTACATCCTTCGCTTTAATATCTGCCTTCTGTTTAACTATGGCAAATGTTTCAGTATTCAATATCTTTCTAATTGCACCATAACGTAAAAATCTGAGGCGCGCATATTTTTTAAGGTCATCACTTTTCAGTTTGGCCATGTTAGCCGAAACGTCAAACACATTTTTAACTATCTGGTCGCGCACTGATTTATAATAATCTTCAAGCGTTTTCTGATCGTTGGCAGAAGGGGTTGACTGGCCTGTTACACTATCGGTAATCATAGTTACAAAAGGTGCGGATTTCATTACCTCATCAAAATTATCGGCAATATCCTTCAGCGCATTTAAAACCTTCACATTGTCATCTATAGCCTTAACTGTTGCGGCATCGTTTACATTATTGAAAAATATTTTTGCGCTATCCAGGTTAAAGTTTATCAGTTCGGCGTAGCCATTACTTTTATCGCTTAAAGTACTATTGCCTGCTTTATCATAAATGCGGGCAGCCAAACCATAGCTTCCTTTCTTCTGGCTTTCGGTAGCCAGCTTTTCAAGGGCGCCGTCGTCTTTTGATGTAGCATAGATGGCAGCAACCTTTACGTAATAGTTATCGGCATCATCATTTTTGTTTTGCGAATACAGGTAATCAGCATATTTCTTTATTCCATCTGCCGAATTGCCCTTTTCATATGCATCTATCGCCTTTGCGTATTCTTTTCGGTTAAAATAAATATCCCCGGCTTTCGTATCTCCTTCCGGCGTTTTCATGCGCAAATAAACTTCCGCGGCTTTATCTTCGCTCTCTCCGCCTTTATCAAAATATTCTTTGGCAATGGACTCTAACTTCACATCTGCGCCACCTAGTATATAAAAGTCAATGGCTTTATTATATCCGTCAATACCTTTACCGTAATATTTATCCCCTATGTTGCGGGCACCTTCTTTTAAGGCATCTGATTTTTTGTAATAATCCATCGCCTTGTTTATAGCCTTATTCTCAGCTTTTTCATCACCGTTAAAAGCAGTCTCAACATAGGCATCGGCAACTTTTTTAAATCCCGCTTTCTTATCTTCCTTGCTGGCAGTGCTGTACGAATTAGCCGCATTTACCAGGTCGCCTTTGTCAAGATAGGTGTCCCCCAAAATAATCGCAACCTCCTGTGTCTTTAAGCCGCCCTTCTGAAAATCTTCCCTTGCTGAATTAATTAATTCCTGGCGCTTGCTGGCATCCTTTTGTTCCATCGCTTTTGCAAGTGCTGCCTTTCCTTTATCTACCTCTTTGTTCTGCGCTGAAGCCGTACAAATAATAAGCAGCATCACTATACTGAGTGTAAGTATATTTCTTGTAATCCTTGATCCCATAGCCGGTTGTTTTGTTGGATAATTGTTTAAAGATAATATTTCGTGAAATAATACAAGAAAATGGAAAGAATTATTCTTTTAGCATACAATAATAGGCCGGTTTCCGGTGATTTTAATCAGATAAAAACCCGGTTTAAAAGATAAGCCGGCCTTTGTTGGCTTTAAAGTCCAAATTTGCCTGATAACCAGTTTAAAATTAAATCCAAATGCAATTTAACACAAAGTGCACAAAGGAAAATGCCAATACAAAGGCCACAAAGAGTATATTTCCTGGTGTTCTTTGTATTGAACTTTGTGCGCTTTGTGTTACCCTGCATTTCTTTTCTTTAGTTTTAAATTCGCTATTTGATTATGAAGAAAACTGCCCACGCTAACGATAAAATTCATGAGCTCCTGGAACAAAAATACATCGAGTTCAATGCCACCGCTTTTATTGAAAATGACCCCATTTCTATCCCCCATTCATTCTCCCAAAAACAAGATATCGAAATTATGGCTTTCTGGACCGCCATGCTCTCATGGGGCAACCGGAAATCCATTATAACCTCGGCAAAAAAACTGGCAGAATTAATGGACGGCGCGCCCCACCAGTTTATGCTCGGCCACCAGGAAAAAGACCTCAAAAAATTCCTTCAGTTTAAGCACCGCACCTTTAATACTACCGATACGCTTTATTTTATCGAATTCTTCAAAAACTACTATCAAAGCCACGACAGCCTGGAAGATGCCTTTTGTAACACCATGCCCAAAAATGCCCAAACCACAGAGCCTGGTTTGGTGGGTTTCCACAACCTCTTCTTTTCTCTGGATGATGCACCGCACCGTACTAAAAAACACATTGCTACCCCAGTCCGGAAATCTACTTGCAAGCGAATTAACATGTATCTTAGGTGGATGGTGCGTAAAGATAAAAGCGGGGTAGATTTTGGCCTCTGGAATAAGATAAAACCCGCCCAGTTATTATGCCCGCTTGATGTGCATGTTGACAGGGTTGGCCGCAAACTTGGTTTAATTAAACGCACCCAAACCGACTGGCAAACCGTTTTGGAACTAACCGAAAATTTACGCTCCTTCGACCCTCTCGACCCCGTTAAATACGACTTCGCATTATTTGGCATTGGGGTGTTGGATAAAGGCCATATAGACATACTTTCTAAAAAGCAAAAATGAAAACGGAAGATTTACAACAGGAACTTTTTGAATCGTTTGAAATTGACGGACAGTTATTGCCTGCCGTAACAAATGAGGAAGAAAAATTCCAGGCTTTCAGAAAGCTGCTGATTGAGCGGATTGAAGAACTGGCCGAAAAGAATATGGAGAAACTGATGTGGCTACTCTACCGTGTTGATGTGAATGAAAGAAAATTACACGCAACCTTAAAAGAAACCCCACCCGAAAACTTTGCACCAACCATTGCCGATATGATAATTGAACGGCAAATTCAAAAGGTAAAACTCCGCAAAGAATTTGAAGGAAACGAAACCGATTGGAATTTCGATATTTAAACATGGATGAGCATTAAATCATTTAGCCACAAAGGCACTAAGAAGCTGTTTAAAATTAAAGAAAAGAAATACCTGTTAACACAAAGAACACAAAGGTTAATACAAAGAACACCAAAAATATACTTCTTTGTGGCCTTTGTATTGGCATTTTCCTTCGTGCTCTTTGTGTTAAATTGCATTTGGATTTAATTTCAAACTGCTTCTAAGGCACAAAGTTCAATCCAAAGAAGACCAAAAATATAATCTTTGTGGCCTTTGTATTGGTATTTTCCTTTGTGCTCTTTGTGTTAAATTGCATTTGGATTTAATTTTAAACAGCTTCTTAGTGGCAGGAAGTAAACGAATTTTCAGAATTATGAACAGAGCAAATGACCCGCAATTAAAATCGTGGATTGAAGTAAAAACCGGCAGCGATTTCCCAATCCAAAACCTTCCATTCGGCATTTTTAAGACCGCAGAAAAATCACCCCGCGCAGGGGTAGCAATTGGTGAATATATTCTCGACCTTCCGGTAATTGCGAAGGCCGGCTTATTGGACCGTATCATGTTCGATAAAAAAGTGCTTTCGCAAAAAACATTAAATGATTTTATTGCCTTGGGCAAACCTGTTACCAATGCTGTGCGCGAAAGATTATCGGACCTTTTAAACATACAGAATAACGAATTGCAGGATATGCCTGAATTACAAAAACAAGCGCTTGTAAAACAAAGTGATGCACAAATGCTTTTGCCGGTTCATGTCCCCAACTACACCGATTTTTATTCAAGCCGCGAACACGCCACTAACGTAGGCACCATGTTCCGCGACCCTAAAAATGCTTTACTCCCTAACTGGCTGCGCTTGCCGGTAGGTTATCATGGCCGGGCATCTTCTATTGTAATTTCAGGCACTCCCATTCATCGCCCCAAAGGACAAACCAAAGCCGATGATGCAGAAAGCCCTTCTTTCGGCCCTTCTAAATTGCTCGACTTTGAATTGGAAATTGCTTTTGTTATTTCAAAAGAAACCGAACTGGGTAGTTCAGTTACAACCGCACAAGCAGAAGATCATATTTTCGGCCTTGTACTTTTCAACGACTGGAGCGCCCGCGACCTTCAAAAATGGGAGTATGTTCCGCTGGGCCCTTTCCTGGCAAAAAACTTTGGTTCCATTAGTTCGCCATGGATTGTGACCCTGGAAGCACTGGAACCATTTAAGGTTGAAACGCCCAAACAGGAGCCTGCAGTTTTGCCTTATCTGCAATTTGAAGGCCCTAAAAATTACGACATCCATTTAACTGTAGATATTGTAACCCGCAATGGTGTATGCAAAACCGTATCAAACAGTAACTATAAGTATATGTATTGGAACATGTGCCAGCAACTGGCGCACCATACCGTAAACGGTTGCAACATACAGGTTGGCGATATGTATGCCAGTGGTACCATCAGCGGCCCAACCCCCGATAGTTATGGCAGTATGCTTGAAATAAGCTGGCAAGGCAAAAACCCGGTTACCATGCCCGATGGGACTGAAAGAAGATTTATTTTGGATAATGATACAGTAGTTATAAAAGGATATTGCGAAAAAAATGGCATCCGTATAGGATTTGGCGAATGCAGTGGTAAAATTTTACCAGCTTTGCCATAAAATACAACCATGCAATATTATCTCATCGTTCTGGTAGTTGTTACTATGGCCGCCGGTGCCCGCACGATGTTCGAAATAGCCTACCAGGGCATGGCGCTTGAGCATGACGCTGCACCCAATCCTGAAACCTACTTTTTAATTACGCTTGCCTTTTGGTTTGTAATTATGATGATTGCCAATGTACTTATCATTACCAACAAAGGCCTGAAGTACAGAAATCCACTCATAGCTTTACTAAGCCTTGGCATTCTCTGTCCCATTATTTACATGCTTATCAATAGCAAGTAGTTTATTAAGTTTGTCAGATGCTAAAAATTAAACCCGGCGAAGTACCCGGTTCAAAATTACACGAGTATTTATTAAGCGCAGTTGCTCCAAGGCCTATTGCCTTTGTAAGCACTATAGATAAAGAAGGGAATGTTAATCTGGCCCCGTTTAGTTTCTTCAATGTGTTCGGTTCTAATCCACCCACACTTATATTCTCGCCGGCCCGTTCGGGCAAAACCCTGCAAACCAAAAACACGCACGATAATGTGCTTGAAGTGGACGAGTGCGTGGTAAACATTGCGCATTACGATATGCTGTACCAAATGAACCTGGCAGCTAATATGTATCCAAAAGGGGTGAATGAATTTACCAAATCGGGCTTAACACCGGTGGCGTCTGAAATAGTAAAACCACCGCGGGTAGCCGAAGCACATGTGCAAATGGAGTGTAAAGTAAAGCAGGTAATAGAAACCGGGCAGGGCGGCGGCGCAGGCAATCTGATTATTTGCGAAGTGGTAATGATGCACATTAACGAAAACGTGCTGGATGCCAACAAGAGCATAGACCCTTTTAAGATGAATTACATTGCCCGGATGAGTAAGCAATACTGGTGCCGCATTGGCGAAGAAAATATCTTTGAAGTACCGGCGTTCAGAATGGCAGATAACCTGGGCCTGGGTTTTGATGAACTACCCGAAGGCATCAGAAAATCAAAATATCTTTCAGGTAACGATATTGCCCAAATTGCCACCAGCGAACGCTTGCCTGAAGAAAAAGAATTGTTCGAAATGGGCCCGGTGCCCGAAGTAAAACTGCTGATTGATAAATACGGTAACGATTTTGAAGACTTCGAAAAAGAAATGCATTTATTGGCCAAACAGGAAATAGAACAAGGCAATATCTGGTTTGCATTTAAAATACTGATGATAGTTGAACTAACCCGCGAATCACTCATTCAATAAACAAAACACCATGGCCGGCATCCGACTTTTTTTTGTCAAGAGTTTCCTTTCCCGGCTTAAAAACAGGGTTGATTACAACGACATCATGTTTGCCCGCAGGGGATTTGAAAGGGCTGCCGGCAGGTTTAATAAACCACTATCAGGCTTTACCCACCAGGCATGGACACTCGGTGACATGAAAGTAGAGTGGGTTACTCCCGAAGGGGCCAATGAAAAAAAGGTGTTGCTCTATTTTCACGGCGGAGGATATTCTACCGGCTCTATTAATACGCACCGCTCGCTGGTTTCGCAAATTATAAAGGGCGCCGGTATTAAAGCTTTAATGATTGAATACCGCCTGGCACCCGAACATAAATACCCATGCGCCGTGGAGGATGCAAAAGCAGCCTACGAATGGTTACTGCAAAACGGCTATTCATCCAACGATATCTGTTTCGGTGGCGATTCGGCCGGTGGGGGCTTAACCCTGGCTTCGCTGCTTTATCTGCGCGATAAAAATATCCCTTTGCCAAAATGTGCTATCGCCCTTTCTCCCTGGACGGACCATACCCTAAGCGGCAATTCTTATCTGGGCAATAAAGATATTGACCCTATGCTTGTGGCTGAAGGCTTTCCAATCTGGAGCAAGCATTACTCCGGTGAGGAGGACAATAAAAACCCATACATCTCACCCCTGTTTGGCGACCTGCAGGGCCTGCCTCCAATTTATATCCAGGTAGGCGAAGAAGAAATGTTGCTGGATGACTCGCTACGTTTTGCCGAAAAAGCTAAGGCCGCCGGTGTTGACATAACCATTGAAGTTTACGCTGAAATGTTTCATGTATTCCAGGCTTTTTGGCGGGTATTATCCGCCGCCAAAAAAGCGAATATTAAGCTGGGAGAGTTTTTGAAGAAGCAAATGATTTAGCCGGTTAAATTGATGTTAAGGGCATGGTCTTTTTAGGGTGCTTTTTCCAATCGGCCCTTCTGCCTAAAATCAGCTTTACAATGCCCTTGTCAGTTGCCGGTGTTAATCCAAACATATAACCCACGTTTATTTCCCATACCGGCGAAATATCAATATCAACCACCGGTCCTATCTGATGTTGCTGCTGTGGCAAAGGGTCAGGCTTTTTAAAAGCACCAATGCCACCATAATATTCAAACCCCAGTTCCACCTGCGTTTTTTTTAAAAACTTATAACTCATCTTCACCGCCGGTGAAAATTGCGGGCCCGCATCGTGGTTTAGCCCCTGTATGGAATAATCCACTACCGGATTAAACGAAACATAAAAATTTTTGTATTCCTTATCAATAATGGGGCGTATTTCCAAAGTCCAGGTATCTTCACAATATTCTCTAAGCTGGTAGCCTACCTCGGTAGAAAGGCTGAGGCCAACAGGCCATTTCCATTTTTCAGGCACCCGGATGCGTGGCCTTATATGGTCGCCAACCCAATGCAATAAATAGTCCCCTTTATTGCCGCTCATAAATAAATAGCCGCCAATTTCAAACCATGGTGTAATACCCTGGGTTATCTCCACCGTTTCGTGCCAGGCATACTGGCTGGGCACCACCCCATTTACACGCTGAGTGTTCCCAAATACGGTTACATTAGAATGTAACTCAAACATGGTTGAATAGTTGGGCACCGTTTCAGACTCGTATACCTGTATTTCGTAATTATCCTGGGCATTACAACGCAATACTTCACCAAAGGCGAGCATAAAAATTCCAATAAATCTTACATTAAAAAATAGCATGTAACCACTGTTTCTGCTATACGCAATCATTTCAGGCAATTGGCTCTCTGTCAGGGCCGAAAGCTAAAAACAACTTTCGGTATTTAAAGTTTATTCTTTGCATCAATGGCCTAAATAAATCCTCAAATACTTCCGCGATAAAGCCAGAGTCTTATTTTCGCAGGCTAAATCAGTTATTTATGAGTAGTCATTTAAGCGAACAGGAATTAATACGCCGCGATAAGCTAAAGCAGCTGGAAGAACTGGGAATTGAAGCTTACCCGGCCCCTATGTTCGGGGTAAATTGTAATTCGCAGCAAATTCTGAGTGAATATGATGATGTGGCTAAAAATCTGCAGGATGTTTGTATTGCCGGCCGTGTAATGAGCCTGACCCCGAAAGGCAAAATCACTTTTGCCAAAATTCAGGACGAAAAAGGCAAGATTCAGCTGTTCATGAGTATTGACAACATTTGCCCTGGTGAAGACAAAACCCTGTACGAAAAAATAATAAAACACATTTTGGATATTGGCGACATAGTAGGCGTTAAAGGCGAGGTATTTATTACCAAAACCGGCGAAACCAGTATCCGCGTAAAACACTTTCAGCTATTAGCTAAGGCGCTTAGGCCTTTGCCGGTTGTTAAAGAAAAAGACGGCGAAACCTTTGATGCCTTTACCGACCCTGAACAACGTTTCCGTCAGCGTTATGTTGACTTGGTAGTTAATCCACAGGTGCGCGAAACTTTTATTAAGCGCACCGCCATGATAAAAACTATCCGCGATTATTTGAATGATCACGGGGCTATGGAGGTAGATACACCGGTATTACAAAACATACCCGGAGGTGCTGCCGCAAAACCCTTTATTACCCATCACAACGCGCTCGATGTTCCTTTTTATTTGCGTATTGCCAATGAACTTTACCTGAAAAGACTGATTGTAGGCGGCTTCGATTTTGTCTACGAATTCAGCCGCAACTTCCGTAACGAGGGTATGGACCGCACACATAACCCCGAGTTTACCGTGCTGGAGTTCTACGTAGCCTACAAAGATTATTTCTGGATGATGGACTTTACCGAAAAAATGGTAGAGCAGATTGCCATTGCCTTGCACGGAACAACCGATGTAATATTGGGCGATAAAACCATCAACTTTAAAGCGCCATTTAAAAGGGTATCTATTTACGATGCCATACTTGAATATACCGGTTTCGACATTTCAGCAATGGATGAAGAGCAACTTTTAGACGTTTGCAAAAAGCTGCATATTGAAACGGATAAAACGATGGGCAAAGGCAAGCTGGTGGATGAAATTTTCGGCGCTAAGTGCGAAGGCAATTTTATTCAACCCACTTTTATCATTGACTACCCTGTTGAACTAAGCCCCCTTACCAAAAAACACCGCAGCAAACCCGGTTTGGTTGAACGCTTTGAGCTAATGGTAAACGGCAAAGAAATTGCCAACGCCTACACCGAGCTAAACGACCCGCTGGACCAGCGCGCCCGTTTTGAAGAACAAGCCAAACTACAGGAACGCGGCGATGAAGAAGCCATGTTTATTGACCACGACTTTTTACGCGCCCTGGAATATGGTATGCCACCAACATCAGGCATAGGCATAGGTATCGACCGCCTGGCTATGTTAATGACCAACCAGGCAAGTATACAAGAGGTGTTGTTTTTTCCGCAAATGCGCCCAGAAGCTCTAGGATAAGGATTGGTAATGGCTCCAGTGACTCATATTTTATTTGGTCTAGTAGGAAGATTGAATTAGCCAAGGGCCATATATAGAATCAAATTAATGGTAACCTGCATAAACTGACTTTTTACTACTCGGTTGTTATACTTGTTGTTTTAATAGAACTACTACTTGATTTAATTTCAAGTTCATAATTATCCAACGAAAGTTGAGTGTCCATTTTTATATCAATTTGATAAAGGAGATAAAAATTGTTTTTTATGTCGTACAGTAATTTCCCCTTTCCGTTACCTTCCGCTTTTATTATGTGCCCTGTCAAATCCGTGATAAAAGTGTAAACTTGAGAAATGTCAAAGTTTGCAGTATCGTGTGAAATACTGACTAACTTGTAGATTGTCTTAATAGTCGCCTCCAATGTAACGCCAGCAACAGGGAAATTTAAAGGATTATCTCTCGTAAACTGTTCACCTACCTTAACTTTCTTTTCTGGTAAATTGATTTGTGATAAAAGGCTTTGCATTGATTGCTTTAGAGCATCCTTATATTCTTGGGTTAATTCACCTGAGGATACTGAGTCAATGATTGGAAGCTCGCCAATTGACCCTTTCCCATAAATTTTGGTACCGTCCGGAATTTCCTTATTGCCATTGCTACTTGTAGTTTTAATAAATTCAATTGCAATAGGAAATTTATCTGAGCCTGTTAATTTACCCGTTCTGAAAACCGCCTGTATCAATTGTTGATTGTCGGTAATTGTTGGGTTATCTACACCTTTTGATTTTATCTTACGTAAAAAATCTTCGCTGCCCTTGTAGGTCATTTCTGAATGTGAACTCCGTGAAAAAGTGGAATTATAATTGAGCGAAGGTTTATACCTTACCTTAAAATCAATTTGGTCTTGCGTATGACTTCTACAGGAAATAAGTTGAATAAAGAGTAGTGCCAAAAGGGGTCCGAAAAATTTCTTCATTTAGTGAGTGATTGTTTTTCTTTTACAGCGACCGGTTTTCAACAATGTCATTTCACCAGTCCGTGACGCTCAATACTTGCTGCTACCTCCCAAATAATTAAATAATATAGATATAGCCTAATGCACCATAATCCTCCCAAAAACGATCTGGTTTAGCCTGTTAATGCGGCTGTTGCCCGTACTGATTTTTCATCTGCTCAATAAACTGCTGCCTTTCTTCCGGTATCATATTTTGCCTAATTACCCTTTCTTAAATAATGGTCTTCTAAAAAAACCAGAGGGTGCATTACTGGTATCCGGGCTGGATAAAAATCATGGACGTTTTTTGTGACGATACAATCTGCACCTGCTTCTTCAGCGGCAAAATACTGCAAAGCATCTTCCAGGTCATTGAATTTGCTTTTAAATACCTTATTCATTATGCTTTGATCTTCTTTTATAAAATTAAAAACTGAAAAAACAGCTTTTATGTGATAATTGGCTTTGTCTTTTTCTATTCTGTTTTTTGAAGCCAGGTAATAAGTAATAGCAAATGATGTGGGTGTAACAAGCACTTTATATTCATTCAATAATATGTTCATCATTAAAGTCGAAATATTGTGCTCTTCGGCATTCCTATCAAAAAAATCAACCAATATGTTAGCATCAACAAATATTCTTTTCATTTCCCCGATGCCGTTTTCAAATTGTTTTTGCTATTTGCGGTAAGGCTTCCGGCATGCTCTTTAATGAGTGCATGTAACGGCTCTTTTTTAGCCCTTTCTTCAATAAACTGAAGGCGTTCAAAAAAACCATTTACAATTGCTGAAACACTGGTGTGGTTCTTTTTAGCGTATTGCTTTGCAGAAATTACATTCTTCCTGTTGATGACTAGGGTTAGTCTGGTATTCATTGTAAGTAATTTACACGTAATTCTCCTACTTCGGCTGTTGCCCACCATACTGATTTTTCATCTGCTCAATAAACTGCTGCCTTTCCTCCGGGGTCATATTTTGAACCTTTTGAATCATCTCCTGCTGGCTAAGGCCACTCATAGGGGTGGGAGAAGATTTTGTATAGCCATCCAGGCTGAATAACGAGGCAAGATAATTTCGCTTTTCTGCCGTCACCAGGTCAACCTGTACGTCCACTCCGTGCTCAGATGTTTTAATCCTAACCGGAAAACCATCGGCACCTTTGGCAGCTAATGCCTTGTTCAGGTTTTCGCGCCCGGTAAATTTTGTTTTTGCGCTTATAAAAGCAGTGTAGTCTGCCACTTCTTTACTGGTCCACATTTCTTCGGTTATAGCTGAGCCCTTGTGTACGATTTTTACGTGTGTGGCATTAAAACCGTTCACCTTTTCTTTCCCTAAAACCGTAACCTCATAATCCTCCTGCGGGAAATCTTTGTATTGGTTATTCTGGCTAATGTCCATTTCAGAATAAGTTTTGCCCTTACTGTTCAATACATACAAGGTATTGGGCGTGCTTTTTAAAATAAGCGTTTGCATATCCATAGGGCCGCCGGGTGTATTCAGGTTTATCTCACTCCGGCTGTTTCCATCCTGTGCATATAGTTTTACTACGCCCATATCACCGTTTTCTGCCGAGCTCATTTTCATTTCCATATAACAGCCCTGAGAAAAAGCCTGAAAGCCCAATAAGAGGGCAAATAACGAAGCAACTATTTTTTTCATATTTAGGTTGTATTTGTAAAAGCAAAGATAAGGATGTTTTTCTACTGTGAAATTGCAGCGCACACCCGGAAGGGGTTTCCCTCACCCCTTCCGGGTTTTGGTTAGGCGAAACAGTAATTTGGTAGGCATCCCCAATCCCTTAACTTAGCCGCAAATACAACAAGTGGCAGAAAGAGAGAGAAAGATTACGGAAGACATTACCATTGAAGGGATGAGCAGCGAAGGGAAGGGTTTTGCGAAAATAAATGGCAAAGTAGTTTTTACCGAATTTGCCGTACCCGGCGATGTGGTTGACCTTGAAATAAGAAGGAGCAAAAAGAGCTTTGCCGAGGCGGTTATTACTCAATTAAAATCTCCTTCGGTTTTGCGCACGCAGCCC
>Ga0182013_10002325_pt1 | contig 24958 bp, 17 predicted proteins | sample 612S2MmetaG_FD_120487 | JGI IMG/M metagenome (GOLD analysis project Ga0182013, IMG submission 120487) | Permafrost microbial communities from Stordalen Mire, Sweden - 612S2M metaG | ecosystem: Environmental > Terrestrial > Soil > Wetlands > Permafrost | place: Sweden: Stordalen | collected...
ACCCGGTCCCAGCAACTCAGCACTCCAGCAATCTGAGTCGCATACCGCTCGGTCAGAAGTTCGATGTCCACCAAAAAATGATAAACAACGCCCTGTTTGGTTCCGGCTACGCCGGGTTAGGGCGAGACAATCACTTGAGGTCCCATACTGAGAGGCGAAAACGGCATGCAACCGGATTCCCGTCGCGAAGGGCCGGGATGAAGTGCCAGCCAACAGAGGCTTGGATCCACCGTTTGTCCGCCCCATCGAGCAATTTTGCCGAGCGCACCTTTCCGGCGTCGTCGACTAGAAGTTCCATCGCCGCATCCGTAGTGCGAAACTGCTCGACTTCGTCTGGTGGCGGGCGGCGGAGCAGGATGGACTTTGGCTGGACAACAGGAGGTTCCTGGTTCGTAGTATCGGGCGCACCCCTGCCAGGATTGAGAACATTCCAGCTGACCGTCCCCGAACTGCCCGTCGCGTCATAAATATGAACCTGGCGTTTGTGGTGCGACCGCCTCGATGCGCGATCGATGCCGCGGAGAATTCCCCGTTGGCGAACGTCGGAGAGCGCCATCCGAATACGATTGATATCTTGAGAGGGCCACATGTCCTGAAGCGCGGACCAGGCTTCAGCGTCGCGTCCGCCGTACAAGTACGCCCACACGATCTCGAGCACCTTAATCTTGGTTCTTGCCAACCGATGCAGTTCATCGCTGGAGCGGGTGATATTCAACGCGAGGACGCCGTCGCTGTTTTTGAATGCGGCGAGTTCTTGTTGATCGATTTGCCGGCGAAGATCGGCAATCTGAGCATCGTAGTGCGACAGGAATTCAGAACTTACGTCCACCATGTGCTTTCTTTCGAAACGCAACACCACCGTAGGGGCGAAATCGAAGGATTTGAGAGGCACCCCTTCAAATCCATCGATAGCTGCCGCATCGTCAGCCCAGATGTCCACTTGCCCGTCCAGATCGGTATCTGCGGCAGCGTAGGAATCGGCGCCGGTAATCGTATAGAGGAGGCTGGGTGGCTTCGTCAGCGAATAGATTTGATAGCTGCGGTTGGCCCCATCACCGGTCTTGTCGATTTGAAACGCGACGACGGGCTTGCCAAAACCAAGATCTGCCCCTAAAACATCGACTCCGACTTGCGAGGCATCGGATGCCACCGATATCTCCCGCCCATCCCAGATGAGCTTTGCGCCGCAGGCACGTTCGGCAAAGGCTCCATTTCGTAACGGACCGACGCTGACCGTTGTTCCTGTTGAGAATCTAGTACTGTACTCACCGCTTCCGTTTTCGCAGGTGATGTCTTGAGCCTGCCCTTGAGAGTGAACGGCGGTCGGCCAAAACTGCGTCGCAGCACAGAAGACCGATATGAACGGCAACCTGGATTTCACCACTGACTTCACTAGACCAGCTTGCATCGCACCCCCTAGGAAGACAAAGGAAAAGCGGATTGTACCAACCGTTTGTTCCCATGTCAGTGGCCTCGTTCATAAGATGAGGTCGTCGTAGCAAATCGGAGTTTCGGCCGTACGAACGGTTTTGCAGCAGACCTTCGCATGGCGATACATTTGAGCAATATAGATCGGCTACACCGAATGTCTTACCGACGACCAGGAGAGTTGAAGGCTGGAAACGCGGCTTGGCGCTTTTTTGCAAGTTCATGTTCTCGTCATTCGTGTCTTAGAGAAACTATTGGATCCACCTTCGCCGCGCGCAGGCTATTGCTTGAGATCGTAACCCAGAAGGGCTTCCTTCTTTCCCATACCGTTGCAGTCCTCTTTGTTAGCGGCGAAGTGGGATTTTTCCGTGTCGGAGTAGCAGCGGTACAACGGCTGCGTATTGGGCTTGGCTGTCGCGAAGAGGAATCCAGCGCTGCGCAGACGTTTGTAGCCTTGGGTTTCGCAAACACCTTTCTGGATGAGGATGTGATCCAGGTGGCCGGGCCCTTGGCTGACGCATTCTTCCAGTTCAGTCGAAGCTTCTTTCGAGTCCGGCGGCGCCGTCATCATGTATCCGAGCTGAGCCACCATTCCGTACGCGGCCCAATTGCCCGGCACGGGAGCTGTGGAGGCCCAATGATCGCGCAGGGATTTGTTGTACCAGTGGGTCAGCATCTCGCCCACCTGCGGCTCGCCGGGCGCGCGCCCCCAGGAGATATCGACCGGGCGAAAGACCAAATAGCGCTTGCCGAAATTCTCCCCTGGGTTCAGATACATATACGTCAATAGCCAATGGTCGCCGAGCTGGTTGAGCCCCGTGTGAGCGTCGATCAAGTCGCTGTACGACACCAGTTCCAGGCCATTCTTGCGCGCCCAGTCTACCGGCTCAATTAGCATCAGTGGCTGCGAGAGGATCGGCGTGAAATGAAGTTGGTCCGGAGACACAGAAATGCCTATCTTGGCGTTAACGCCCTTGAGCCCGATGAATGCGTGGACTGTATTCCAGTAACCCACGGCGAATCCATCGATCGGGCTCGACTTGCCGTCAATGCCCGGCTCGCTCCATGCGCCGTTGAAGTATTTCTTCCACTTGCCCGGCCCCGGATCGGAAGCGGGCGCACGCGCAACGAATGTGTAGCCTCCATCCCACGAGTGACCGCCGTTGTGGAGGCAATAGGCATAGTCGTAACCGTCCTGCCCACGCACCGCGATCATGCAGCTATCACCTGTCTCCTTGTCCGGGACCGGCGGATCGGTGCCTCTGACGATCGGTCCCAGAATCTTCCATGTGAGCCCGTAGTCGGTTGAGGCGCCGATCGTCATCATCGAGTGGGTTTGGCCGTACTTCGCGTAATCGCACGCCGTTTCGTTGTGGACCCAGCCGTAGAGCGTCTTGCCTTCCAGTTCCACGTGGTTGATCCATTGCCCGCAGGAATTGGGGCTCCCGCCCGGTCCAGGTTTCAAAACCGTCGCGGCCTGTCCGCCCATATCGTAAGGCTCTTTTCCGTCGATGGCGAAGGTGGTTCCAGCAGCCGTAAATCCGCGAAATGGGCCATTGTTGGGAAGCCTGATCTCAGTGAAGGCTGCGTCGGCGATGTTTGGTGCAGGCCCGCGGGAGACCAGCGGAGTGCCGAGCCGGACCTTGATCGAAGCGCCCAGGTCCGCGGTCTTCTCGTGGCCCTCGGGGGCAACAGCCTGCTTGCCGCTTTCTGTGAGTGCGCCGCAACGGAAGACACTATCGGAATCGGTCGTCTTCGACCAGGGATCGGAGTCCCATGCGAAGTAGTCGATGCCCGCCAGCCGATGGTCGGCTGCGGCCGCGGCAAAATCGCCCCGCAGTTCCTCAACCAGCATCGTGCGGCTGGCTTCCTTTGGCGGGCATGTGAGGTCCGCGTTCGGAAATCCCCATTCGGTGACCCAGCATGGCTTGCCATCCTTGGCTCCTTTTGCGCGGCACTCAGCCAGATCGACGCTGTTAAGCTGGCCCAGGCGTTCGGCCTCGGCGGCCGGGTTGCCGGGCTGCCCCGTGGAAGGATAGATGTGCACCCCGTACGCTTCGACAAGCAAATCAAGCCCATGCGCGCGCAGAAACGCGATGGTAGCCGACAGGCTGACCTTGTCCTCTTTCTTGTTGTTGTACAGCTTGTCGCCGTCCTTGGCGCTTACCAGGCCCGCGGAAATGATCGGCGTGCTCTTGTTCAGACGCGAATGGTCGCGGACATCTTTCAAGACTTGCAGAACCTCGATGTACTGGAGAAAGCCCTTCGCGATTTGCTTGCCTTCGGGATCGTGCGCGAGATCGTCGAGACTGAGAACCTTTCCTTCGCCGGGCAGCGGGAACTCCGGATTGAAGGCGGCCCAGTTGATCTCGTTGCCGAGCTCGACGCCGGCTAAAGGAATGCCGTTCGCGTCCAGGCTATCGAAGAGCTTCTGAAAGGCCGCTTTGGAGAGAGCCGGCTCGGCATACGATAGTGGATGCCCGCCCCACATCGCGGCAAACTTATCGGGTTGATATGGGTGCGAAGGTGCGTCGGGCGCGTATTGCGGGCCAACGATCAACTGAATACGAATGCCTTCGGCGGCGGCGCGCTTGGCGAAATCGATCCCTTTATCGTCGTTCGAGATGCCGCAGCGGATAACATGGACCTGCGCCGCTTTGAGCTGATTAAGAAGAGTATTTTGATCGGCCACACTGGAGCGCATGGGATTAACCACGTTCACACCTACGACCATCTCTTGCGCCGGGGTCCGCACAGGCGCGAGGAAGATAATCGCCGCGAACGAAAATGCAATCGACCCGCACTGTCTTATGCTGTGCATTCTCACCCCCGGATCATTGCGAAAGCGTTAAGAATGGAGCAGCAGCGGCGCTCCTGCTCCGGCTCCCTCCTTAGACACAGGAATATCGCCAGAGTTTTGCTTAGTCCCGGAAGAAAGTTTTTGAGAAGCCTGGTGGCTGGCCGGCTTGAGATTCGTATCGTATAAATTCTCTCCGGCCGGCGGGTTTTGCAACCCGGATTCAAGTAGTAACCTCTTTCCGCAAATCCCCGCGCCGCGGTTTGCGATAATGACTTTGACAACAAGAGCCGCTGCGTCAGCATCCGCGTCTCGCTCGCCCGCTTGTGTAACTCGCCTTTTTGGCATTCCTGCCTTGACCTCATTCCCCATACAGGACTTGACATATGCAGCTATGGACCGACTATGAAGGCGTCATTATCGACGGCGCTTTCCCCTTGCAAAAGCTTCTGTTGCCCGAGGGCCGCAGCGCGTTCTTTTCCACCGCCGGCTCCAGGGGCGAGCCAACAGTGGTGCGCCTCATCGAGTGCCACTTCGATGAGGATGAGATTCTTGCCCGCTGGCGTTCGGTGAATGCGCTGAGCCATCCGAACTTTCTCCGGTTCGAGCACTTCGGCCAGACCGAGCTTGATGGCCGCCCGGTCCTCTATGCCGTCTTTGAGAACGTGGACGCGAATCTGGCCGGGGTCCTTGACCAGGGCCATCTGACCGTCAAGGATGTTGCGCAGTTGGCATACAGTCTCGTGGCGGCGCTCGATGTGCTGCACACCCATGGCTTCATTCACGAACACATTGAGCCGCGCAATATCTTTGCCGTGAGCGACGTGGTCAAACTGCGCAGCGACTGCATCCGCGAAGCGCCGGAGGGTGAGCAAGGCCGCGCCGCGAAGCAGCGCGACGTGCACGATTTCGCAACCGTGCTCCTCCAGGCGCTTACTCAACAAAGTTCGATCGAAGGGATTCCCGATTTCGCCATGCCTCCGCCATTCGGCCAGATCATCCGCAACGGACTCGATGGCACATGGGATCTGGAGAACATCAAGGCCGCTCAGGAAGGGTTGTTTGGTTCGAAACAACCTACAGCGCCGAAGTCGGTGAATACGGCTCCGGCGACGCCAGCCGTGGCCGAGCGGAAAGCTCCGAGCGCCGCTGCCAAGCCGACTATGCCGCCGGAGGCGCAGCTCCCACTCCCTCTGCTCAGTGAAGACCGAAACTCGGGATTTGCCCACGCAACCGCCCGCAAAGATGCATGGGGCGAACAGCACAGCTTTTCGCTGCGCTCCCACTGGCTCGGCATCGGCATTGTCGCCCTTCTCCTGCTTCTTTCCACATGGGGACTTGCCTACGCATGGAATACGCACCGGCACAAAACCGTGCAGGGTGTCGCCGCTTCGCAAGCAGCCACGCAATTGGCGAAACAGAACTCGACAAGCCATGCGGCCAAGCCCGTCGCCTCGGATTTGCTGCCCGTGACCCTCCCCGCATCGGCCGGCTCCCGCGCCGGTTGGCGCGTGATCCCCTTCACCTACAACCGCAGGACGGACGCGGAGAAGAAGGTCTCCAGCCTTGCACGCAGCCATTCCGAACTGCAGCCTGCGGTCTTCACCCCCAGCGGGCACGCTCCGTACCTGATTTCCATCGGCGGGGTCATGAACCGGGATGCGGCCTATGCCCTGGCCCGCCGCTCTCGTTCCCTTGGGCTACCGCACGACACCTATGTGCAGAATTACAGCCATTAACCAGCCTGTTTTTTGCGCAGTGCAGAGGGGTAGCTCCGATTATCTCCGTGGAGGATGCGACGCAAGACAGGATGAACTTATCGGCGCCGTCCTGATCGCGCTTGCGCCATCAAAGCAGCTTCTGGAGTGAGCGTCACACCCGAATCAACTCCATTCACTTTGACCGGTAGTCGGCCATCCATGCTTTGCAACAAGCTCAAATCACCTGGAGCCTGCAGAAATACGCGCTATCCATGGATCGGCGTCTCCCCTGGCCGGTTTGTTCCAGCGCAATTGCCTCGCGTAAATAGATGATTATTAAATAGATAGAGCAATTGATATTTATTGAGAACAGAATTGAGGATCACTTTTGAGAGTCGCTGCTACAGTGGCGTCGAAATGATTCGGGAGACTTTGTGCGGTATAGAGGTTGCACGAGGTTCTGCAATCAAGGTGTAAGAACTATCTATTTCCTACGGTTCCCCCACGAGGTTGAGATGCATAGAAGCTTCTTCCCCAGATCTGCGAATTTGGCCGCCGTTTCGACCAGTTTGCTCGCCGTCACATTTTTCATGGCCGCCGCGTGGCAGGCCGGGGCCCAATCCTCAACGGGTGTCGAAGTCCAGGGCTCTTCAGCGTCGAGCCCCCTGGCTGTAAGGCCTGCAGGGCAAACCCCTCCACCCGTGCTTGAAGGAAGAGCCATGCGGGTCAGTCACTATGAGCCCACGCAGATGCTCCGTCTGGCTTTCGTGCTCAATCATCCTCATCCGACCGAGGAAGGGCAATTTCTTGAGGATTTGCAAGACAAGACGTCGCCCAATTTCCACAAATACCTGAGCGCTGAAGAGTGGAACACCCGCTTCGGCCCCTCCGTCGACGACGAGCAAGCGGTAGTGGACTGGGCCACCAGCAATGGATTGAAGGTAACTTACCGCTACAAAAACCGGTTGCTCGTTGACGTGGAGGCTCCGGCCGGGGTCATCGAAAAGGCCTTGGGCATCACCTTCAACAACTACCAGTTGAACGGCCAGATTCGATACGCCAACGACCGCGATCCTGTATTTTCAGCGCCGCTCGACACCATCGTCCAGTCTGTGCAGGGTTTGAACTCGTTTGAGAGCGTGCTGCCGGCCCGCGCCATGCATACCCCGATTCATCCGCCCGACTACCAGCCCGGCCCAGCCGTAGATGAGCCCAGAGAGGGCGGCGCCGACGCTGACCCCGAAGCGGTTCGCAAATTTCAAGCCGCCTTCAAATCCGCTTTCAAGGGTGAATCCGAGTCCGGTCCGGAATACACGCCGTGGAATTCGAGCTATGGCTTTACCCCGGCCGGCATCTTCAGCCCCCAGACCTACAACTACGGCGCTCTCATGGCCCAGGGCCACTGCTGCAACCCCACTGGCAACTCCGGCGGCACGCCTCCCCAAACCTCCATCGCCATTGCCGGCTTCGCCACCCTCAACTACAGCGACATGACCGGATTTCAGTCGAACTTTCCCTACCTCGCCTGGCACTCCTACAGCTACAACATCGACGGCGCCTATACCTGCGGCACCAATGATGACGGCTGCGGCGAGATCACGCTGGATACGGAATGGTCCACGGCCACGGCCAACAGCATGGGCGCGGAAGACAATACTGCCACGGTGTACGTCTACCAGGGCGCAAATTACAACAACTCCACCGTCATCGACGTCTACAACCACATCCTCGACGACGGCCACGCCAAGATCATGACCACCAGCTGGGACTGCGCCGAAAACCAGTCCTACAGCACCGACGGCGACTGCTACAACTCGACCATGGTGGCCCGCGACGGCGTCTTCCAAAGCATGGTCGCCCAGGGAATGACCCTGATCAACGCCTCCGGCGACGAGGGTGCAACGGCGACCTGGTGCGAAGACTCCCTGGGCGTCATGTTCCCCGCCTCCGACCCTAACGTGGTCGCGGCCGGCGGCACCTTCCTCGAGCCCTACACAAACGGCGACTACTACCAGGAGGTCGCTTGGACGGGCGGCACCGGTGCGGGTTCGTGCAGCAAAAACAATGGCGGCGGCACCGGCGGCTTCAGCCAATACTGGGGCGCACCCAGCTTTCAGACGAGTTGGGTCGACAGTTCCTGGACAAAGCGGGCCACGCCCGACTTCTCGCTGAATGCCGCCGAGGCCCAGGGGTACTACTTCAACGGCAGCATGAGCGGAGTAGGCGGCACCAGCATCGTTTCTCCCGAGTTGGCCGGTTTCTTCGCCCAGGAAAACGCGTACCTGCTCACCCTCGGCAACCAATGCGGGGGAGGGACCACCAACTGCGCGCCCATCGGCAACCCGAACTGGGTCCTCTATGAGGAAGGCCACCGGAACAACGCCGCGCACTATCCGTTCTACGACATCACCGTGGGCTGCAACTCCAACGACATCACAGCGGAATACGGATTGACCGCCTGGTGTGCCGGGCCCGGATTCGACGAGGTCAGCGGCTGGGGATCGGCCAACATGCTGCAACTGGCCTGGGCACTCAACTGGAATATCACAGCTTTCTATTCCAACGGCATCCCGTACGACACGTTCTCAGGTCCCGCCACGGGCAAGTGGTATAACACCGACCAAGTCGTGGGCTGGACCATCGTCGACTACACCGGCACCGAGGGCTCCACCCACGGGACCGGCATTGCAGGATTTACGCAGGGCTGGGATTCCATCCCCTCCGATCCTTCAGGCGAGGCAACGCCGGGCGACGGGAACTCATTCTACGACGGACCTCAATTTAAAAACGCGACCAACGGATGCCTCGCATTCAACGGCGCGGATGGCTGCGGGGGAGCGCCGGGCGAAGGCTGCCATACCGCCCATGTACGCGGCTGGAACAACCAGGGCTGGACCACAGGCGACACAACCTACGGTCCGATATGCTACGACATCACCCCTCCCACCATCGGCATCTCCACCAATCACAATACTTCCGAAACCATTTGGGTCAACCTGCCTGTCACTGTCACGCTCACGGCGAACGACCCCAAAGGCTCCAATGGCTCCGCCGGATCGGGCATCAACAAAACTTACTACAAGATCGACGCGTTTTGCTCTAGCGCCTCTCTCGGCTCATGCAGCGTCTATAGCGGACCGTTTACCATCTCAGCGCAGGGCCAACACTACGTCTGGTACTTCACCGAAGACAACGCCGGCAACTTTTCAAACGAGACCTACCAGTACATAAGCATCGACACGACGCCGCCCGTCACCACTGCTGGACTGAGTGGAACGGTCTACAACGGCAGTGTCTATGACACGGCTGTGGGAGTCACACTGAGCGCAACCGACAACCTCAGTGGAGTGGCGAAAACCTACTACTCGGTAGATGGCGGCGCTACCGCAACCTATTCCGGGTCCGCTTTCACCGTCTCTGCTCTTGGCAGCCATACCGTCAAGTACTGGAGTGTCGACGGGGCAGGCAACACCGAGACACCGACCACGGTTTCATTCTCAATCCACTCCCCGACAACCGCAAAGCTGACTGCGACGCCTAGCCCATCCGTCTTCGGGCAATCCGTCAAGATGACCGCCACCATAACGGCAACTCTCTCCGGCACACCAACCGGCACCGTGCAGTTCTGGAACGGAGCCACCAACCTTGGCACCGCTACTTTTTCCGGTGGCATTGCCACCCTTTCCACCACCGCTCTGCCCGTTGGCGCCCTCACGTTACAGGCCTCCTACCTCGGAGCAGGCAACTTCATTCCAACCAACTCTGTTCCGTTCGATCAAACGGTGAACCCGGTAACTGCGGTACTCACCTCTCCAGCACTCAGCAGCGCCCTGACGTCCAACAGCGTAAAGTTTACGTGGGCAGCTGGGACCGCAGGTTCGCAGTACGATCTCCACCTGAGCGCGGTCGCAGCTGGGGGATATGACCTCTTTGCATCGGGTCATATACCAGGCCTTTCGACGACCGCAAATGGTCTTCCGACCAACGGAGGGAAGATCTATGCGCGGCTCTATACGATTCTCAACGGACTGACGGTCTACAACGACTACACCTTCACCGCGTTGTCGTTGGCCCAACTCACCTCTCCGGCTCCGAGTTCAACGTTGACGTCCAACAGCATCGAGTTTGCATGGTCAGCCGGGACTGCGGGCTCGCAGTACGATCTGCACCTGAGCACCGTCTCACCTGGCGGCTATGACCTCTATTTATCGGGTCATATAGCAGCAACTTCCGTCACCGTGGGTGGGCTTCCGACGAATGGAAAAAAGATTTATGCGCGGCTCTATACGATTATCGATGGAGTCACGTACTACAACGACTACACCTACACCGCGGCGTCGTTGGCCAAGCTCACCTCTCCCGCTCCAAGTTCAACTTTAACCGCCACCAGCGTAAAGTTTACGTGGTCGGCCTCAACCCCTGTCTCGCCGTACGATCTCCACCTGAGCGCCGTCGCACCCGGAGGCTATGACCTCTATTTATCGGGTCATATAACAGCAACTTCGGTGACCGTGAATAACCTTCCGGACAACGGAAAGCCCATTTACGCAAGGCTCTATACGATTCTCAACGGAGTGACGCTCTACAACGACTACGTCTACACGGCGAAGTAGGCCTGCCCGGTAAGTTAGCCGGCCGCATTGTGAGCATCCCTTCAAACCCTGCGACGCGAGTCGGAGGTATCGTTTCAGACGATACCTCCGGCTCGCGCTCCACTTACGATAGAAGCCATACCGATTCAATTTTCAGGATATGTAACAAGCAATCCGGATGTGTCGACCTATGCTCCCGCTGACTTGCTAACTCGCTATCTCCGCAAAGCGGGGGCTAACTTGCTGAATATGATCCAAAGAATCCGGATTCCTTTCTTTTCGACCGGCCAACCGGCAACGCAACTGGAACCTTGTTTCTTGGAAGAAGCATTCCAAATCTCTGGATCGCACCGCCGATCTCTCCGGGCACGCAACGTGCAATTAGAGCTACTCTGTACCGGCGGCCGCTGCCACCCGCATGACTGCCTGGAAAGCCGGCTTCGGCTGACCGCTGCGATCGAAAAGCAATGGATAGCTCGTGCGGCCATGCACCGGCCAGTCGTTCCGCCATGAGTCTGCGTCTGTGACGCCCCATAGAGTAACCCTGGTGACTACGTCGCGATGCTTCAGATAGACCCCGAACAGCCCCGCATAGCGCACCGCGAGTTTCTGCTGTACAGCTTGCGGCAATCCGTCGGCGTACGGGTTCAGTTTTGGGTCCTCCTGAATTTTCAGGGAGACATCGGCGCTCTGCTGATGGGGAACTGGCGGCAATACGTCAATGTCCAACTCCGAGATCGCCACCTTGACCCCGAGCTTTGCAAAATCGGAAATAGTAGCCTCTTCGGTGTCATCCGAAGGCCATTCGAGATTGTCGTGCCCCTGCAGGCCAACGGATGTGATAGGCACGCCCTGGGCCTTGAGCTTGGCGATGAGCGCCAGAGCGCCTTTGCGCTTGTCTTCCGTTTCCAGGGAATAGTCGTTGTAGGTCAATTGCGCATGCGGATCGGCTTCGTGCGCGTATTGAAAGGCCTTTGCAATATAGTCCTCGCCAATAATCTTGAGCCACGGAGATTGGCGCAGCGTCCCGTCTTCATTGAGCGCTTCGTTGACCACATCCCAGCTCTGAATGCGCCCCTTATAGCGGCCGACAACCGTTTGAATGTGCTCGTGCATCCGCTTCAGCAGGGTATCGCGGTCCACAAAGTTTCCTTTGTCGTCGCGGAAAACCCAATCCGGAACCTGGCTATGCCAGACCAGGCAATGGCCCACGATGAACATGTGGTGCTTCTCTCCAAAAGCCACGTACTGGTCTGCCAAATGGAAACTATAAGTGTCCGGTTTTGGATGAATGCGTTCCCACTTCAAATCATTTTCCGGAGAGATGGAGTCGAATTGCGTTTCGACAATCCCCACCCCGCGCGTGTCTGTCCCGGCGATTTGCGCCGCGTTGATGGCCGCCCCCACGTGGAACGAATCCCGATAAGCGTCTTTGACCGTGGTGGGAGCTTGTGCGCTCGCCGCCGCAACCGCGGCGATGAGTGCCGTCCACCCCGCCAATCGCGCCTTTGTCTGCATTTTCGATAACATAGTTTTTCCTTTGGCTGAAGTTCGACTGGATCAATGACAAGGTTACTAACGTCCTGTCGCTAAGGTTCATAACAAAACAGAGGCTGTCATTCTGAGCAGCACGACTTGCATCGGCAAGTTACGGCGAGGGTATTGAACGCCGCGGCACAAAAGCCCCGTGCCCCGTTCTTGCGACTTTTTCCTGTCGCAAGGGCGGGAAACCTCAACTCTCGACCAACCTTGTTGATAGGGAGACAAGGTTACGAGGCCGTGGGTGCGGCAAACCCCTTCCGCCGTTCGGAAAGTTCGTTGGCGATCTGCCGGCTCTTTTCGCGGTTGATGGGATAGAAGAACATGCTAAACCCCGATGCCAGGAAGGCCAGGCCCGCGTAGACGCTTGCGGTGAGCAGAATCCCGGCCTGGGCATGCTCAGTTTGCACATTCGCTTCCGATACAAATCCATACCCAGCGAATAGCCATCCAGCAATGGCTCCGCCCAGTGCAAGGCCGGCCCACAGCGCGAAGACGACCGCGGACGTCACCGTGCCGCTGGCGCGCCGACCGGTCTTCCACTCGCCGTAGTCCGCCACATCGCCCATCATGGACCAGATCAGCGGCCCCGAAAGCCCGAAGAAGAACTGCCGCAGCACCTCGACCGCGATGATCGTGATGGTCGCTTGCGTCGGAATGACAAACAACGCGGCGCTGAAGAGGCCAGAAAGCGTCATGCTGGCGATAAACAGAAACCGCTTGCCCAGTCGCTTGGTGACTGCGGTCGAGAAGGCGACGCCCACCAGCAGCGAAGCCAGGCCAAAGCCGTTGAACCACGAAAAGAGATCGACGTTTCCTGACACGAAGCGGAAGTAAGGCAGCATCACGTTGCCGCGCACCACGATGGCGGCGAAATAAAACAGCGTTGCCAGAAAGAGCACAATCCACGGGCCGTTGCTGAACAGGTCGGAGAGATCCTGGCTAAGCGAGGATCTCTGTTGCGGGTTCGGCTGAATGCGTTCCTTGGTTGTAAGGAACGCGACGATGAAGAAGAGGATGCTCAGCACCGAGAGCACGCCCATGGTGAGTTGGTAGCCCAGCACGTCGTTGCCATGGCCGAAGAACCGCACCATGGGAATGGCGAGGCTGGCAATAATAAAGCCCGCGGAGTTGGCCGCGATTTGCCGATATGTCGAAATGCTGTTGCGCTCGTCGGGATCGGAGGTCATGACGGCGTTGAGCGACGCATACGGCACGTTGTTTACGGTGTATACGACGCGCAGCAGGATGTACGTCACCCATGCATAGACAAGTTTGGCTCCTGGGCTGATGTTCGGTGTCGTAAAGGTCAGCACGCAAATGACTCCGAACGGCAGAGCCGTCCAAAGCAGCCAGGGCCTGAACTTGCCCCACTTACTGCTGGTGCGGTCCGCGATGACGCCCATCACCGGATTCAGGAATGCCACGCTGAGGCCAACAACGAGGAAGAGCGTGCCCGCCTGCGCCGCCGTGAGTCCAAAGGTGTGCGTATAGAAATCCAGTTGCAAAGCCAACATTGCCTGGAAGACAAAATTGGCCGCCATGTCACCCAGGGCATAGCCAAACTTTTCTGAGAAGGAAAGCCTCTCGATCATTGCCGCCTCGTCTTTCGCCGGCGTCCCCGGCCGTGCTTATTTCGTAACCTGCAGGATCAGCCTCGTCAGATCTGCATCCCGCGAAGAATTGCCGACCATGATTTCAAAATCTCCCGGTTCCACGACATACTTCATGTTCACGTCGAAGAAGGATAGCTCCGCAGGCGTAATGTTGAACGTGACCGTTGTGCTCTCACCTGGTTCGAGCTGAACTTTCCGGAATCCCTTGAGTTCCTTGATCGGCCGCGTAACAGAGCTAACCAGGTCGCGAATGTAAAGCTGCACTACTTCAGCTCCCGTGCGCTTGCCCGTATTGGTTACATCCACCACAAGCTGCGTCGAACCGTCCGCCTTGATTCTCTTCTTGGTGAGCCGCGGGTTTGCTATGGAGAAGCTCGTGTAGCTCAATCCGTAACCGAACGCGTAGAGCGGCGAGACATCGTCGAATAAGTACCCGCGCCGCGCCGAAGGCTTGTAGTTATAGAAGACGGGCAGGTGGCCCACCGAGCGAGGCACCGAAATCGGAAGCTTGCCGCCGGGGTTGTAATCGCCAAACAACACGTCGGCAACTGCGCGTCCGTTTTCCTGGCCGAGATACCAACACTCGTAAATCACCGGAACATTTTGGGCGACATAGTTGATCGAGAGCGGTCTCCCGTTAAACAGGAAAACGATGACCGGCTTGCCCAGCGCGACCATCGCTTTCACCAGCTCTTCCTGACGCCCAATCAGGTCCAGGCTGGTGCGATCGCCCATGTGATTCAGCATCCAAGCCTCGCGCGAAGTCTGCTCGTTTCCACCGATCGCCAACACGATCACGTCGGCTTTCTTGGCCACGCGCACCGCTTCGGCAATCTGTTTACGGTCCTCCACCGGATCGCTCGGCACCACTTCATCCTGGTTCCACGACCCGCCGATAGTGATCTTGCAGCCCTCGCTGTAGAGCACCTTCACCTTCTTGCCGACTTTTTCCTTGATGCCTTCCAGCACCGTGACATTCTGCTTCGGTACGCCACTGTACCCGCCCAACAGAACGCGATCCGCGTTTGGTCCAATCACAGCAATAGTCTTGACCGCATTCAAATCCAGAGGCGCGATGTTGTTTTCGTTCTTCAGCAGCGTGATCGATTCATGCGCCGCCTTTAGCGCCAGGCTGCGATGCTCGTCGCAACCCACCACCTGGTCCGCTTCTTCAGGATCGACATATGGATCGTCGAACAGTCCCATCTCGAACTTCCAGAAAAGCATGGGCGCAACCAGATCGTCGAGCTGCGATTCCTTGAGCACGCCCTTCTTCACAAGTTCCACCAGGTGCAGATAGCAGTCCGGATCGGGCAGCTCAATGTTGACGCCCGCTTCGACCGCCAGCTTGCACGATTCCTTTTTGTCCTTAGCGACAAAGTGGCCGTGCGTGTCCGGCCTGTATCCAAGCTCCCAGATCGCGTAGTAATCCGATACGACAAATCCCTTGAAACCCCACTCCTTGCGCAGCACATCGCGCAACAGCCACTTATTCGCATGGGACGGCACGCCATCGATCTCGTTGTATGAAGCCATCAGGGTCACCGCTCCAGCTTCACGCAGCGCTTCTTTGAAGGTGTAGAGGAACGTCTCCTGCAGTACGCGTAGAGACACATTCGACGGTGCGCAATTCATGCCCGACTCCGGCTGCCCATGCCCGACAAAATGTTTGAGCGTCGCCAACACATGCCGCTTGTCCTTGAATGTCGCGTCTCCCTGGAACCCGCGAACCGCCGCGATCCCCAATCGCGAAACCAGGTAAGGATCTTCGCCGTAAGTCTCCTCCACGCGGCCCCACCGCGGCTCCCGCGCCACATCCACCACCGGCGTCAGTGCATGGTGTGCGCCGCGCAGGCGTGCTTCGAGAGCCGTCATCGTAAACAACGACTCAACCAGCTCGGGATTGAACGTCGCGCCCAGGGCAATGGGCTGCGGAAAACTGGTTCCATCCGGAGCAGCGTGACCATGCAGGCACTCTTCGTGGAACATGACCGGGATTCCCAGGCGGCTGTTTTCGAGGAAGAACTTCTGGATCGCATTGGTCAGCACGGCCATCTCGCGAGCTTTCTTGCCGCCACCGGCATCGCTCGGCCGGCCAACCTGCCCCAGGCCTCGCCCATCGCGAAACGACTTCTTCGCCTTCTGGAAATCGAAGTTGCCCTCCGCATCCAGCATCGTCTGCGCCTTTGACTGCCAGACGCACATCATCTGCGCAGCCTTTTCCTCCAGCGTCATGCGTGACAGCAGGTCCTTCACACGTCTGGCGGACGTCTGTTTTGCATCCTTATATGCGGGAGCGGCTTTAACTGAAGCACCTTTGCGGGGTTTCACGGCGACTGCGGACTTTTGCTTTTTCATACGATCGATTCCTCAAAGTTTCTGCGCGCCACAAGGCACGGCGATTGAGTGGAAAGAGAGCTTGGCGAGGGCTTGGATTGCGGACAGGAACAGCGGTAACAGAGCGGCCTGCGGAGCCAAGCGTTCCCGGCTCGACTGGAGCCGATGAGGCAGGATCGGAAGGAATGCCTGGGCTCGGAAATGAATCGGCGTGGACATTCGAACTAGGCAGGCAAACGCCCGTCCACCGGTCACGGAAAATGTCGAACCACCGACCTGAAGAAACCACTTGACACGACCCCTGGACAGGAAGAACGGACCGAATGCTGCCCGCGAGGGAACGGAACCGCCCGCGTTCACAGCAAGGCCTGCTCTGCCGCCTCAATCAATCTAGTTGCTCAAGGTGGAAAAGAGCAACAGCAAAATCGATTTTCTTCAAGACATTTCTGTTCGACGGCGGGACTCGGGCGCAAACCCTCCGGGCAATTGCGTAGCGGGCACCGATGCCAGCCGTACGCCGGCGGCTAGGTGAAAATGACCCGCGGCCACCGCCTCGGGTTTGGGCACGGCCCGCTTATCAACGAAATCGAATTGGCAAAGTCCTTGAGAACCCAAAAATCAACAGAGATCGACAGGCACGAGGCCAGCAACTCAAGCCGGTAACTCAGCAAAGGTTTGTCGAAGTTAGAAGTTCACCTTGAGCGCGAAGTCGATTTGGCGGTCAGCGTTCGATTTGTCCATCAAGCCGTAAACACCGGTCGTGCTGAATCCGCCGCCGGTATAAGGTATCTTGAATGCAGAACACGTTGAGAGACCGAGAAGGCGGCGTCGGCACGGTTATGAACGAAGCAGCCCCGAAAACGCAGAATCAGAAAGACGAGCCTGCATACAAAAGAATTCAGAGAGCGATTCGTCAACGGATCGACTCCGGCGACCTGAAGCCGGGCGACGTTGTCGACTCTGAGAGAGAGCTTGCCAGAATCAACCGCGTGAGCCTGATGACAGCCCGGCACGCGCTCGCCGATCTGGCTCAGGAAGGCATCGTCGCACGGCGTCACGGCGCTGGCACTTTTGTGGCGCCACCCCAGATCCTCTTCAACAAGCTGCTGAGTTACACAGAGCAGATGGGCAGCCTTGGCTTGGCTGCACATTCGAGAGTCGTTTCCTCAACCGTCGTGAAACACGAGCCCGAAATCGCTGCCCGGTTCGGCCTTTCGCCGACCAGTCCACTGGTAAGAATCGAACGCGTTCGCGTTGCCGGCGACGAGCCTGTCGCGCTGGAGGTCTGCTACGTATCGGACGATGAGTGCCATGCATTGCTGGTGGCGCCGCTCGATCGAACTTCCCTGTTTGCAACCCTCGAACGCGAATGCGGAATTGAACTCGCCTACGCCGATGAGGAAATTGATGCGGCGCAGGCCGATCAACGAATCGCCCGGCTGCTGAATATCCCCGTCGGTTCACCACTGCTTCGCATCCGCCAGCTTATCTTCTCAACCAAGGGCCGCGCGACCGTCTTTGTGATAGGCCTCTATCGGTCGGACCGGCATACTTTGAAGATTCGTCGCTTCCGCTAAGCCGTAACCGAAGGAAAGCTGGACGAGCCGGCTGATCCAATTGAATCGCGTATCCATCCCAATTTGCACCCCACTGAAATGGCGGCGGAGCCCTTACACTGAAAAGCACGGGATGCCCACGCATGAGCGCAGCAATCGAATTTCGGAATGTGTCGTTCGCATTGTCGCGCGGCCGGCTCCTGCTGGACAATATCTCGCTCACTCTGGAAGAAGGAACCACGACCGCAATACTGGGACGCAGCGGCTCCGGCAAGACGACTCTGCTGCGCACGGTAAACCGCATGGTCGAGCCAACCAGCGGCGATGTTCTGGTTCATTCAAAGAGCATACGGGATACCGATCTTATCGGATTGCGCCGTGGCATGGGCTATGTGATTCAGGAGACGGGACTGTTTCCGCATTTTACGGTGGAACGCAATGTGGGAGTGGTGTTGGAGGCCGAGGACCGGCCGCGCGAGGAACGCATTCGCCGCAGCAATGAGTTGTTAACTGCTGTGGGCCTTGACCCGGCTGTCTTCGGACGGCGGTTTCCGCACCAGCTCTCAGGAGGACAGCGCCAGCGGGTCGGACTTGCCCGCGCGCTGGCCGCCGACCCCAAAATCCTGCTGATGGATGAACCCTTCGGCGCTCTCGATCCACTCACCCGCGGCGAGATGCAGGACATGCTGCGGAGCCTTTTGGCCGGACTGAACAAGACCGTCCTGCTGGTGACCCACGATCTCGATGAGGCTCTGTATCTTGCCCATCGCATCGTGCTCTTGGGCGAGGGCAAGGTGATCTGCAGCCTGGGCCCGGAGGAATTTCTCCGCTCAACCTCGCCGGAGATCCAAGCCTATGTACACGCCTTTCATCGCGGACAGCGGGCCGCCGTGGAGGACCGGCCATGAACCCCGGATTCTGGGCTCAATATGGAAGCGAGATCGCCACGCTCACGCTGGAGCACTTGTGGCTCACAGGAGCAGCCATGCTCTTTGCCACGGCTATTGCGGTTCCAGCGGGCATTTGGCTTACGCGATCGCCAGGCTGGGCCAAGCCAGTAATCGCCGCGGCCAATATCCTTCAAACCATTCCGTCGCTGGCCCTGTTCGGATTTCTGCTCCCTGTGCCCTGGCTGGGTGATCGCGCGGCGCGCATCGCAATTGTCGCGCTCACCGCATACGCGCTGTTACCCATTCTGCGCAACACGTATGCCGGAATTCGCGGCATCGATCCAGCCGTGATCGAAGTGGCGCGCGCGCTCGGACTAACCGGCAGGCAGCGGCTTTTCAAAGTCGAATTGCCTTTGGCGGCGTCCTTCATTCTTGCCGGCCTGCGAACCGCGACCGTCACGTGCGTAGGCATCGCCACGATTGCTGCGGCAGTGGGAGCGGGCGGCCTGGGCGAACTGATCTTTCGCGGTGTAGCTTCTGTCGACAACCGGTTGGTACTTGCCGGCGCCGTTCCCGCGGCGTTGCTGGCGTTGGCGGCGGATGCGGCACTCGGTCTGCTCGAGCGCCGTTTGAAAGTTCCATCGAAATGAAGCGAACACTCCGCATCGGCGGCTTGACTGCGTTTGCATGCGCAGTCTCTCTATTGTTCGCGGGGTGTGCTCCGCCGCGCCCCGACCATCCGGTAATCGGAGCGAAGAACTTTACCGAGCAAGTGGTGCTCGGCGAGATTCTGGCCCAGGAGATTGAGGCCAAATCCAACCTCAAAGTCGAGCGCAGGTTCTATCTAGCCGGAAGTTACATCTGCCAACAGGCTCTCGTCTCCGGTCGAATCGATGCCTATGTGGAATACACCGGAACCGCATTAACAGCTGTTCTGAAGCAGCCCGTCGATCAAGATCCTCAAAGCGTTTTCGACACGGTTCGCCGGCTATACGCTTCGCGCTACAACATCGTTGTTGCTCCGCCGCTTGGATTTGAGAATACTTTCGCCATGGTCATTCGCGGCGAGGACGCTCGGGCACTGCGCCTGACAACACTTAGCCAGGCCGCACAGTACACACCGCACTGGCGCCTGGGAGCAGGCTATGAATTTGAACAGAGGCCAGATGGGTTGGCCGGATTAAGCGCTGCCTACGAGTTGAAGTTTGCCGCCGCACCCCGCACCATGGATCTTGGGCTGCTCTATCGAGCGCTGAATGCTCACCAGGTGGACATGATCGCCGCCAACTCCACCGACGGGCCCATTCAGGCATTTGGACTCACAGCGCTTGAAGACGACCGGCATTATTTCCCGCCCTACCAGGCTGTTCCACTGGTTCGCGCTGAGGCGCTCGAACGCTGGCCGCAGATTCAGCTTGCACTCAACGCGCTTGCCGGAAAAATTACCGCGGACGATATGCGCACGATGAATGAGGCAATCGATGGCCAGCATCGCGATCCGGCGGAAGTCGTGCGAGAATTTCGTATCGGCAAGGGACTTTGAAGTCGTGCTTGGCAGAAAAACTCGACCTTTTACATTTAATCTAATAGGTGTATTTACTGGACGCCACCAACCCCAAGATATAGTGTTTTGGGGCATGGACGAGGATTATCCGAAGACGCTGCTTGAGCTGGAGCGACGCTTTTGCACCGGAGAAACGTGTGTTGAGTACCTCGCGGCATTGCGTTGGCCCGGTGGATGGGTCTGTCCATGGTGTGCCGGAGCCGATGCCTAAGCGATTCGGAGGACCCGCTGGCTTTGCGGCCATTGTCGGTATGAGATGTCGGTTACCGCGGGAACCATCCTTCAGGATAGTCACGTACCTTTGACGATCTGGTTGCGGGCCATGTGGCAGATCGCCAGCCAAAAGAACGGCATGAGCGCCTTGGGTTTACAGCGGGTTCTCGGCCTGGGCAGCTACAAGACGGCCTGGGCAATGCTGCATAAGTTGCGCCGGGCCATGGTTCTCCCCGGCCGCGATCGGTTGGATGGTGTTGTCGAGGTAGACGAGGCCTGTTGGGGAGGAGAGGAAACCGGCGCGATCGGCAGAGGGGCGGAGGAAAAGGCTCTGATTATCGTCGCCGCCGAAGAGGATGGAAAGGGCATCGGGCGCATTCGTCTGCAAACGATACCGGACGCGTCCAGCGTAAGTCTACACGGGTTCATTCGAGAGACGATTGCGCCGGGAAGCACGGTCCGGTCCGACGGCTGGAGGGTCTATTGGGGGTTGGAAGGATACGTTCACGACCGCCAGGTTCAGAGTCATCGGGAAGAGGGACAGCATCTGCTTCCGCGCGCCCATCGTGTGATCGCACTGCTGAAGAGATGGCTGCTGGGAACTCATCGGGGCGCGATTGGGCAGGAACATCTGGACGCTTACCTGGACGAATTCACCTTTCGATTCAATCGCCGCACCTCCAAATCTCGCGGCAAACTGTTTTATCGATTGGCTCAGCAAGCCGTGCAGGTCGGACCTGTTCCGTTTGCAGCCTTGGTCAAACCGCAACCGCCTGTATCTGGTGGCGTCAAGTAAATACCCCTATACGCAAATATGAGTCCGTTCCCTGGAGCCAGTCTTGCCGCGGTGGGCTGAAGATATCCAGGTCGACTGTGTCTTCCAGCGCTTCGGCACTGTGTGGCATCTGCGACGGAATTACCAGCACCTCTCCGGCACGAACGACTACTTCCCGATCCTGGATATGGAACTTCAATGCTCCTTCCAGAACATAAGTGATCTGCTCGTTGTCATGGCTGTGCATCGGTACAATGCATCCTGCGCGAAGAATGATTCGTGCCAGCATGCTTCGTTCCCCGCTTACAAGCTGCCGCTCCAGCAACGGGTTCAAATGTTCCACCGGCAAATGGTCCAACGATAAGTGTTGGAAAGCTTGCGCATCCGACGACTGCTTCAATGAAGTCATGATTTAACTCCCCTCTGTGTCTCATCACGTGAACGACAGGTTCAACGGAGCCCGAATGAGCCGGATTGTCTTTGTTCATGCGGTCCACGAGCGCTCGATTTCTTCCAGGGTTCTTCCCTTGGTTTCCGGCATGACTTTCCAGATGAATAGTAGTTGCGGGACCAACAAGATAGCAAACAAGAAGAAGGTTCCCGAGATGCCCAAATGATTCCGCAGCATGGGAAAGAACTGATTGTAGAGTCCGTCGGTCGTCCAAACGGCAAGTGTTGCAATTGCCATGGCGCGTCCGCGAATCTTGGTCGGGAAAATTTCCGACATGATAACCCATTTAATCGGCCCCATCGAAAACGCGAAGCACGCCACAAACATGCAGAGCATTGCCACAATCATCATGCCTTCGGCACGGCCGGTCATGAATAGAAACCCAATCACGCTGAGAGCGCTGCATGCTCCCACTGTTCCCACAAACAGCAGCAGTCTTCGTCCGGCAATATCCATCAACCAGATCGCGATCAGTGTAAAGACCACGTTCACGAGGCCTATCGAAGTAAAGCCGCCCAGCGCCCGACTTAAGGACAATCCCGACCGCGCCAGTATATCCGGGCCGTAGTAGAAGACGATGGTAATTCCACTGAGTTCTGAAGCAATGGCCAGAAAAAGCGAGACAAATAGCGCCTTTCGCAAACCCGGACGGAATAACTGGCGCAGTGAACCGCTGGCAATCGAGAGCGTGCTCTTGATCTCCCGAATCTCCTGTTCCGCCAGCGAACTGCCGCCGACTCGGGACAGCACAGTTCGTGCCTCCTCTGAACGGTTGACTTTGATCAACCATCGAGGCGCCTCGGGCACAACCATGCACAAGCCGGTAAAAAGAATTGAGGGAATCAACTCCATTCCGAACATTGCGCGCCATGTTTGATCCACCACCGCCCACTGGTAGAATCCGCCGAAGCGACCGGCAGAGCCAACCGAGGCCAAGTGCTGCAAGCCGGCGTTGGAGAAGAGCGCCAGGCAAATGCCAATCGTGATGGCAAATTGAAACAGCGTTACCATCCGCCCGCGAAGATGAGTTGGCGATATTTCCGAGATATAGAGCGGCGAAACCATGGACGCGAGACCCACTCCGAGGCCGCCGATAAATCGAGCCCAGATCAACACGTCCAGACTCCATGCCAGTGCGCAGCCAATGCTGCAAACCACGAACAAAGAACCGGAGACGAGAAGCACCAGCTTGCGCCCGAAGCGGTCCGCCAGCCATCCAGCGGCTATCGCGCCCAACGCGCATCCCAGGAGCGCGGAACTGACAAGCCATCCTTCCATGACGGTGCCCAGAGTGAATTGCTTTTTGAGAGCGGTCAAGGTTCCGGAGATCACCGCGGTATCAAATCCGAACAAGACTCCGCCTAGAGCGGAGACACAGCAGACAAAGCTGAGGTACAGTATGCTGCCCTGGGTGCGAAGGTGGCGACCCGTGCGCGATTTCAGGGTCAAGGTCTCGAGCGTAGCGTCGTTGCTATTGATCACTTCTCTGCCTCCGGCCGCGCATGGGCCAGCTGAATTGTTGGTTGCCGCTTGCACGCTCTCGAAACTTCTTCCTTGAATTCGGTAAATGCGGAAAATACATCTTTGCCGGGACGAAAAACGCTGGAGCTGCCACCCACCAAGGTTGTTGCCCCGCATTGAATGCACCGAATCGATGTATCGGCATCGAGGTTGCCATCCACTTGAATCTCAATCCCGGATCGTATTTTATCGAGGGTCTCGCGTAGGTCCTGGATCTTCTCGTACATGGTGGGAATGAACTTCTGTCCGGCGAATCCCGGCTCAACGGTCATCACTACCACATAGTCAAATTGTTCCAGCACATAATGCAAAGTCTCAATCGATGTGGACGGATTGAACGCGATGCCGGTCCTGGCGCCGGCAGCCTTCATGGCCCTCAACAATCGCAGTGGCGCGCGAGCGGCTTCAATGTGGAACGAAACAGAGTCTACCTTTAGCTCCTGAACCTTATCCACATAAGCCCCTGGATCTTCGACCATCAAGTGGACGTCGATTTGCGCATTCGTCATCTGTTTCAATTGACGCACGAGGTCAAAATTCAGTCCCAGGTTCGGGACAAAATGTCCATCCATCACGTCGACGTGGAACGACCGGGCACCGGCACGCTCGAGTTCGCGGACCTGGGCTCCCATCTTCAATAGGTCGGCGCACATCAGGGATGGGGAAATGTTAAACATGTACCTCCTCATCCTGCTCGAAGTGTCGGCGCGGCTGCCATTGGCCGCGTTGCCGCTCAATTTCCTCAGCCGTGGGCAGCGAAGGCTGCGCGCCTAGTCGTGTCGTTGCCAATGCTCCGGCAAAGTTCGCGTATGGCACTGCCTCACGAAAATCGCCGGTCTCGAGATAGCGGACCAGCAATGCGGCGGTGAACGCATCTCCCGCAGCTGTCGTATCGATCGCTTCCACTTGGGGCGCCCGATATTGCTCGACTTGCCCGTCGGCGGTCCGCAGCAACGCTCCTTGAGAACCAAGCTTGATGACTACAGCCTTGGCGCCGGATCGCGTCATCAACTTTGCCGCGGCCCTTTCAGCATCCGCCAGCGATCTCACTTCAATGCCGGTGAGCGCGGTGACCTCGGTCTCATTCGGACTGAGGAGATCGATTCCCCACAGCTGTTCGAGTGGAAAGGGCCGCGCCGGGCCTGCATCGAGAAACACTGGAATGGCCGATTTTTCTGCGAACCGGTAAGTTGCGATGACTACCTGATCGGGAACCTCGAGTTGCATCATCACGGCGTCGAATTTATCCGCGGCAAACACAGTGCGGAGTTCGTCCTCAGTAATTTCGTAATTGGCGCCGGGAAACACGGCCACCGAGTTTTGCCCTGTCGCATCCAAAAAGATCACCGCCAGCCCTGTCGAACTCCCCTCGGCTTCGATCACGTAATCTGTTGCCACACCTTGCTGCTTCAGCAGGCCCAACAGGGTGGCTCCATCTGCGTCCTTCCCCACCTTGCCGGCAAGTGTGACCTTCGCTCCCAGTCGCGCCAGTCCAACGGCCTGGTTGGCGCCCTTGCCGCCGGGAATCCGCGAGTATTGGTGTCCGACCATGCTCTCACCGAGCAACGGCATCCGAGGCAGTTGAAGGACGAGGTCCATGTTCACACTGCCGACGACCAGGATCGAGGGACGGGTTGGAAGCTCTTCGGGCACTATTCAAGTCCTTGATGGGCAACTCCAACCGGAGTCTCTACTTCACTCGATGCCGCGACCTTTGGCTCGAGCCCATGTTCCGTTCCACAAATATTGACTTCAATCCCGAGGCTCGCGAACGCCGCCGCTTTCGCCGCCAAGGCGCGATTTGCCGAGCGGGTGTCTGGCGCGTAGGCCACTTGAATATGGTTTGACTTGTGTCTCGCCATCATCTGATCGCGCGTGATGCCGAACAGCACCGCATGCATCATGGGCCACTGCCAATTGGTAAGTTGCCAGCGCCGCTCGCTCTCATCGCGTGGCAACTCGACCGCCTTGGCCCGGCC
>Ga0182013_10002326_pt1 | contig 24957 bp, 16 predicted proteins | sample 612S2MmetaG_FD_120487 | JGI IMG/M metagenome (GOLD analysis project Ga0182013, IMG submission 120487) | Permafrost microbial communities from Stordalen Mire, Sweden - 612S2M metaG | ecosystem: Environmental > Terrestrial > Soil > Wetlands > Permafrost | place: Sweden: Stordalen | collected...
GGACGATCGGGCAGAGCGGCGCCGATTATACGATCACGCCCAGCAATAGCGGAAACGGCGCGACGGCGGGGACGATCACCGTCACGGATACACTGCCGACGGGGATAACGCTCAGTACGACACCCAGTGGTACGGGCTGGACCTGTACGGGCGCAAGTGGCGCCAGCAGTTTGAGCTGCACCTCGTCGACGGCGATTGCCGCGGGAGCCAACGGCAACCCGATCGCCGTCCCGGTCGCGATCGGAACGTCGACCGCCGTCGGCACCAATGCGATCTCGAACACGGCCAAGATTTACGGGGGCGGCGATACCGTTCACACCAGTGCCGGGACCGCTGCGACGAGTGCCGCCGATCAAACGACCATCACCGGTGTGCCGAGCCTTCTCGCCGTTATGACGGTCTCGCCGGCCAGCGGTTATGTTCCGGGTACGGTCATGACGTATACCGGAACCTTCACCAATTCGGGCACGTCGAGTGCGGTGAACCTCACGCTTCTCGACCCGATACCGACGCATACCGATTTTAATATCGGCTCGGCAACCGCAAATTTAGGCACGAGCGACCTCACTTTGAGTGCTATTTCCTATTTCAACGGGAATACCAGCACGTGGGGTTACACGCCGGTCGCAGGCGGAGGCGGTGCGACAGGAAATTACGATCGTCTCGTCACCCAAGTCAAATTTTCTTTTACCGGTTCGCTCGGCAACAGCAGCCCGAACAATACGGTGAGTTTCTCATTGAGCGTACGCATTCAGTGAGATGTCGTATGGCGAACCTAGTTTCGATCGCGAATCGTTTTGACGAACCCGGCCGCAAACTACATCATGTCTTAGCTGCCGCCCATGCATTCGAGCGGCCTCGGATCTCTCTCGCTGGTTCGACGCCAGGCCACCCGTGCCGCAACTTCAACCGCTTGAGCTACATGAAACCGAAGATATTGAACGCGGTCACGGTCTGCTTCGCGCAAGAGCTGACAGAAGGCGGATCAAGATGAATGCGGCCGAGTCAGGGTCGCATGCGCTCTCCGATCAGTGCGCTCCCCACCCAAAGATTCGGTCGATAATCGTCGTAACGGTGGCGTAGATGCCCTTACGCGTCGGGGCCGCCGCCATTGTGGGATCGGCGGTCGTTCCGAAGTTGTAGCCCATCGCCGCTCGGAGCGTGCCGCCGATCATCGCGCCGAATTCCGCGGCCGTCGAGTGCAGGCCGCCGCCGGCGGACCGCGACAGAACCGTCCGCGTTTCGATCCCCGCGTCGAAGCGCGGGCCGATCTGCTGTCGAACGCCGAGGCCCACCAAGGACGTGCCGACGGCATAATTCGAGTCGCCGTCGGTCTTCTGGGCGTAGCGGCCGGTTAATTCCAGACGCCGGGCCGGGCGGTACACCCCGTCAAGCGAGATCACGCCGCTCTGCGCGCCCGCAACGTTCGCGTTTCCGGACACCCGTTGGTAGCCCAGGAAGAGTGCCCCGCGATCCGAGGCTGACGGCCGCCAGGCAAGCGAAACTCGCGCGTCGGTCGTACTGCTATCTGATGCCCGCGAGCCCGCATAGGCACCCAAGAGAGAAACGTCGCCGAAGACTTTTCCGGCGGCGCCCAACGACCACGTCGCGCCGCCGCCTTCGCCGGTGCGGTCTTGCAACGAGCCTGTCGCTTTGATCCGGCCCGCAGCGTCGCCGTATGCGAGCGAGAGGCCGTACACGGTGAAGCCGGCGTCGATCGAGCCGACGCCCATGCCGCGCTGGATGAACGCGTTGCCTTTGAGGTCGCGTGAGAACTCCAGGCGCTCTTTGACGCCGATGGCCGCGTTGACGTCTTTGGCGTTGCCGGTTCCAGACACGGCGTATTCCGAATCGACCGAGGTGTTCGCGTCGATTTTCTGCTCGACGCCGGCAGTAAACGCGCGCGTGGCTGCGGCGATGCTGGACATCGACCCGAAGCTCTGCACCGGCGCATCGGACAAGAGTTCCTTTGCGTAGATGCGGCCGTGACCGTTGAGATCCCAGCTCGCCTGCGCAGTCGTCTGGGCAGGCTGCGTGGCATCGAATCCGCCCACCGTCTGATCGCGCTCGGCGGAAAAAGTGAGATTCTTGAACACTTTCCAATCGAGGCCGAGATCGGCTTGGGCGACGCTTGCACGCTGATCCGTCGCCGTCGGCGTGGCCGAAGCGTTCGCGGAGGCGACGGACGCCGCGGTTGTGTCGCTGTCATGGAACGCAAGGCCGGCGCGGAGTGCCAAGCGCGAATTGAGCCTCTCCCGCAAGGTCGCCGCATAATTGGATTCCGTGGCTGAGGCGCCGTCGACGGTCAGCGCCGCGCTTACCTCGCGATCGTACGAGAGCGAGAGGTCGCCGCGCCCGCCGCCGAACGTCCGCAATAGCGTTCCATGGTAGTCCGTCAAGCCGGGTGTTGCCAGATCGCCGAAGGGATTACCGTAGCCCGGCGAGGTCGTATCAGTGCCGAAGCTCAACTTGTAGGGACCGCTCGCGCTCGAGCCGCCGAAGCGGTAAGCGGATCCGGTGTTGCCGCCGTTGGCCGTTCCCCCGCCGATCCCCGGAACCACCCCGTTGCTAGCGGCGTGCGAGAACGTCCACGACCCTCCCGGAAGCAAACCGCCTGCGTTTTCCGCAAGAAGCGTGAAGTTGGCGATCCCGGTTTCGTCGTTGAGATATCCCAATCCGAACTTGATGTTGTCGAAGTGGCCGAACGGAGCATCGAACCGCGCGCCCGTCGTGCGAGCTCCGCCGCTTAACGCCGAGTACTCGTACGTCACCAAGACCTGCTGCGGATTGAACTTGTCATCGTAGGGCAGCGGGACATTGATGAAATGGATGGTCCCGCTCGTGTAGTCGATCGTGTAATCGGCAACGCTCGCAAGCAAGGTCTGGCTGAGAACGACGCCGGTCCGGCGATCGATGCTTACCAGCGAGACCGTCTCGCTTCCGACCACGAGGTTGTTGTGAGCGAGCGTATCCAGCGTCGCGAGCCCCGTGGGGTCGAGCACCTGGCGGCCATACCCAACCTGATTCGCTGCCGTGAAGACGCTCGCGGAAGCCAGGGCGGAGCCGACCGCGATCTTTGCGCCATCGACCTGAAGCGCGATCGTGCCGGCCGACCCTTGGGGACCCGTCGTCGCCTGGAACTCACCCCACATCGCGCTGTTGTAGCCGTCGTCAAACCGCGCGAAAAGCCTGTCCTGCGAAAGGGCGTCATTGCGCCGAATACTCGCGTCGCCATACGTCGCGTAGGGGCGGTCGTTCGGATCGGCGTTGAACGTCCCCGTGGAAGTCGTCGCCGCCAGCGACCCGGCCGTATCGTAGGCCAAACTCGCGACGGCGTTCCCGCCGACCGACCCGGTGCCGAACAACGCGACGCGGCCGTTGCGCGAATTCGTTCCATCGGCGACCGTCGGGTCCGAACCCGGTTCGCCGGGCACCGCTCCGATGCCGACCGTGGCCAGGCCGGTAACAATCGGCGACCGCGGAGCGGCCATCGCGTCGAGTTGGATGCTGCCGGAGACGTCGGCGATGGCCGCCTCGAGCCGGACACGCCCCGGGACACCCCCCGGAACGACCTGAATCGTCGCCGTGGAACCGACCGACAGGACCACGGCGATCGAGCGCTGCCCCGCAGCACCGCTTGTGGGCGACACCGAATCCGGAAGCGCGTCGCCGCCGGTGATTCCCGTCGTGAGGATGACTGCTTCACCGCCGGCGATCAGCACTTTGAGCGTCGCGCCGGGCGCCGCCGGGTGGCCCCAGCGGTCAAGCACGGCGATGCGCACGGCGCACGCTGTGCGGCCGTCGGCGCGCGGTTTGGCGCAGCCGGTGGCGTGCAGAGCGGCAGGCGTACCCGGACCCCACACGCGCTGGTTCACGCTTGGTCCGCGCAGGCCGTCCGCGCCCAGGGGCGTCAGAACGACGTGGTTGATCCCCGGCAAGAGAACGACGCCGTAATACGTGTAGCGGACGCTTCCATCTTCGAGCTCGGCCCGCTTGCCAAGCTTCTTTACCGGCACGACTTCGCCGTTGACCGCGAGCTCCACCCCGGCTCCCGCGATCGTCGCCACCTCGAACGAGGTGGCCGGCGCGTTGACGATCCCGCCGTCGTCCGGCGTGATCGCACGCGCGACGAGCCCGGCGCGCGCCGTATACACGAGATGCGAAAGGTCGCCTTCTTTGGCCACCGGACCAGACGCGGGAGCCGACGGCTCGAACGGATTGCCCGCCGCGGGCACCATGTGCATGGAGACGAGCAGCGACGAACACGCGATGGCCGAGAGCGCTTTTGCGGCTGACCTGCAAGCGGCCGCGCGGCCCCTCATCTCAGTGTACCGCGCTTTCGCTGACGGCAAAGTTCATGTCGGCCATGAGTCCGGAGTCGAAAATACCGTGCACGAGGCGGACGCTGCTGCGCGGATCGTTGGCCGCGAAACCGTGGTAGGGAACCATCCCGGCGGGCAACGTAGACGGATCGAGGTGGAGCACGTGCATCCCCGGCCGCGCCGCGGGAAACGAGAAGCGGCCGTCGTGGTCCGTGGTGACAGACTCGCCGTCCTCGAGAAAGATACGCACACCCGAGAGTCCGGCGTCACCTGGTGCGAAGTGGCCGTCCCGGGCGCGATCGGCAAACACACGACCGGTAAGAACGCTGCGCGGGCTCAGCGGGCCGCCGACGACCGCGACATCGACGCTGGCGTCGACACCAAGCGAGGCACCCGGCAACGCGGCGGCAAGATTCGCCTGGGTTTTTAAGGTCGAATTCTCAGGGGCGCTCGGCAGGACGACCGCATCGAAGGTGAGCCTGCGCGACGCGGCGAGATCTTTGAGGGCCCACGAGACGGTGCGGCCGGCGGCAGTCGGTTCGACGGGTGCCGCAGCGAGACGCGCGGTCCCGTGAGCGTATGCGACGCCCGGCGGAAGAGTTACTGACAGTTCGGCGGACGCGCTCAAGGGCCGGTTGCCCGGTCCGAAATCGATGCCGTACTCGAGTCGGTCGCCTGCGGAGGCGACCGACCGGTCGACGACCATCGATAGCTTGAGCGTCTGGGGCGAGAACAGCGGGACATTGCCCAGAAACCCGGTGACGCCGGCTACGGTAACAGGTTCCGAGGTGAGCGTGAATCCGCCCGCGATTGCCAGCGGTAACCCGTCGAGTGCGGTAAGCGTCGTGGTAGGCAAACCGTCTGGGCCCATTACGACGGCAACCTTGATCTTGCGATTGAGGTAGCCGGCAGCAGTTATGCAAAGATCGGAATCGGTCGCGCGCCCCGTCGCGGCTGCGAGGCTGAAACCAAACGCGCCGCTCGCGCCCGAAGTGAACGGGTTCGCATCGGTTTGGTTGGGCGAGGTGCCGGTCGAAGCGAGCTTCGCCGGCAGCCCGCTCGCCGCATCGATGAGTGACACAGAGGCGCCCGCAATCGGACGCGCCGCGCCGCCAAGGCCATCATAGACGATGTTCATGGCACCCACGAACACCACCGCCGGGACGGCCGAGATGCTGGCAAGCGACTGGGCCGTAATGTCCGCCGGATTGTAGATCGTCTTGCCGATGGGAACTGCGCCGTCAACGGTTGCCTGAAAGGTAATCGCCGAATCCACGCCCGCATCTAGCCGGGGGATCGTGGCGGTGACGGTGTTCCCTTGCAGCGACACGCGTGCGTCGGCGCTCGACTCGGAGCTCTTCCCGGTGCGGTGAATCGTACTCTGCAGCTTGACGGTGCCCGCAATCGGGTGAAGTTGCGGGGGAATGTGGTCGGTAACCACGACATTGAACGCCGGCGCGTCGCCCATGTTGGTAAACGGCAGGTCCAAATCAAGGGCCGCTCCCGGCTGGGCCTGCGCAACCGGAGATCCGTTGACGAGATCGCGGACCGGTAGGGTCGCCGTCCCGCCGTTTGTGGGGGCCTCGATTGCGTTCGTCCCGCTGGCCGGAAGCGGGACGCCCGCGATCATCGCACCTCGCGCTACAAAGACCCAGGCCGTCCCCGTATCGGATTGCGGTCCGTTGACCGAGACGGCGCTGGTTTTGGCGGTAAGCGACACCGCGATGTTCGTGCCGATATCGACGCCGGAGGTCAAGACCGCGACCGTGACCGCGATCGATCCGCCGCGTGGAACGACGGGCGAGACCGTCGATCCGACCGCAGCGGCAACCGGGACCGCTCCAGCCGGCGTAAACGCCACGCCTTGAATGCTGCCCGCACTCGCGCTCACGGCAGAAATGATGTAGGCGTCGCTGATGTTCGAATCGTTGCTGATCGTGAATGTCTTGGTCGCCACGGTACCGCCGGTGACCGCGTCGGCGACTTTGTCCACCGACGCCTGCTTGGGCGACACCATCGCCGCAGCTACCGCCGCAATTGACACGGACGCGCTATTGGAGGTCGCGCCGTATGTTTGACCTTGCCGGTCTTGGTAGTCGCCGACCGCAGAATTGACGACTGCTGCAACGGTCGCCGAACTGACGGCGAGGATCACCGCCCAGCCGACGACCGTCCCCGACACGGTCATTCAATTAGCTGACCGTCACCGAATAGGTGATTGTCCCCTGCGATACTCCGGAACCGTACAGGGCGGGCACGAGTTGGAACGTCGGGCCGCCGATCTGCGCGGTGAATTTCGTCACTCCGGCTTGCCAGACGGCGGTGGGCCCGGTTCCCGCGGCGGCTCCGGTATAGTAGGCGAAGACCGAATTCGTCGCCCCCGTCGTATCGGTCGGCTGGGAGGCCCCTCCCGAGAACGCTCCCCAGTTGTTGCCCAGACCCGAGCCGGTTGATCCGTCGGCGGTGATCACGAGCGTTCCCGCCTTGGTCATCACGCCTTTGAAGGATTGCTCCTGCGCATTCGACGTGTCGAGAGGATTGACGACGTTGTGGTAGTCGACCGTGTACTGGATGACGCCGGTGGGGCACACGCCCGAGGCCGGAACCACCACACCGGAGTTGCAGCCGGTCGAGGTGACCGTTTGCGTGGTGGTAATCGCCACGAATCCCGCGTACAGCAAATGATAGGTCGAGTTGACACCCAGCCCGGTGCCGCCCCCGGCAGATGTCGCGACGACACTGCCGATTGCGTGTGACAGGTAGGTGACGCTGGGCGCGGTGTAAACGGCGCAGTAATTGAGCGACGTGCCCGAGGGGACGGCGTAGCCCGACGACGTCGAGGTCCCACCGAGTGCGGAGAGGGCGGACCCGCCGAACGATGCGGCGCCGGCGCACGTGCCCGTGCCCGGGCTGGGGTCGGTCTCGATGAACACCTTCCAGCCAGCCGGCGCCTGCGCGACAATGGTATAGCTGTCCGAGTGGTTGCCGATGTTCTGGATCGTGTTCTCGACGGGGACGGTAGCCCCGGCTGTCGTGGTCGAAGACGTCGTAGCCGAATAGCCTGCCGTCGGGTTGGTCGTGGTGTAGGTGCCCGAACCGAACGAGACGGCCGTGAAGTCGTGGCTATTGTCGTTGGTGAACAAGCCGTCATACTGACCGGTGGCAGCGGCGTTGCCATAGGGGCCGTTCAGGACTACCCATTGAGCAAGCGCTTGAATCTGCATGACGTTCGAGGCTCCGCTGGGGGCGTTCACCGCGGTCGCATTGTTGATGCCCTGGACCCCCGACGTGACGCTTGCGATGGTGGCAGTCGAGTCCTGGAGCGTGTTGATGGTGATCCCTGGGGCGATGACGTGCTCCGTTGTCGCGTTGTCGCCGATGATGCTGTTCGCGATCGTGCTGATCGAGTTGGCGTCGGCCGATCCGGTGCCCGAGGGCTGGACGACGGAAAAGGTCAGCGTGATCGCGGGATTACTCACGTTGCCGGGTGTCGAGTTTGGACTGGCGGCCGGGCAGATCTCGACGTTGGGCATCGACGCCCCGTTGATCGTGCACGTACCGCCGGTGATGAAGACGCCGATGTATGTCGCCCCGGCCCCGATGGCTCCCGTCGTCGAAGTCCAGCTGCCGCCGGCACCGGTTGCGTTCGTGGTGTAGTAGATCGTCGCAGTTGCGCCGGAGACCGGATACCCGAAGGCTGTCGATCCTGTCGAAGCGACGGCGGTTCCGCTGATTGCCAACGGCGCTGAATTGAACTGCGGGACCTTGGCCGAGATGAACACGCCTTGGGTGCCGGATCCGAGCAGTAGTTTGACCGCGGCGCTATCCCTTGCACCCCAGGTCGCCGTGCCGTCGGCCGCCGCAAGCGTATACGTGATGACGCCGGTCCCGGCGTTCTGCGACTGCGCGAGCGCGACGTCAATCCGAACGTCCGCTTTGACCGTGTCGGTTTCCAGGGCCGAGGGCAGAGGCGTGGACGTTTGCGCCAGCGCAGCGCCGTTGACGGCATAGGTGATCGTCCCGGTGACGCCGGTCGTCACCATCCCGCCGCTGGTGGCGAGCAACTGGAGCGGGTAGATGACGCTCACGACGATCGAGAGGCCCGCCGGTACCTGGACCGCCGCCAGGTCGCCGTTGAGCGTCGTCAGATCCCCCGCGGTCGTCGTGGTTCCGCCGTACGTATAAGACCAGGTCGCACCCGTTGCGTAGCTGTTATCGTTGCCGGTACCGGTGACACCGCCCGCCGTGATTTGAACGTCGCCGGCCGCATTGCCGGTGTTCTGGATCGTGAACGCGTCGGTGATCGTTTGGCCGGGAGCGATCGTCTTGTTGGAGCTCGGCGTCAGCAATATCGACGGCGCGTTTTGGACGGTGACGGTGACGGTGTTCGAGTTCGTCGTATAATTGTTATTCGCAGCGTCCGAATAGCCGGCGCTCGAGGTGTTCGAGATCACCGTGTTGGGTGGGGTCTGGGTCGCTGATGCCTGACGCACGTCGCCCACTATGACGCAGGCAGCAGCGACGAGCGCCGCAATGAGAAGTCGGCTGGAGGGCCGCTGGAGCGTGCTCATTTAACGCGCACGTCATAAGAAAAAGCGATGCTTGATTTCGCGTCGAGCAAACCGTCCTTGACCCAGCGGATCATGACGTACTGCCCAGGATCGGCGGCCTGCATAATCTCGCCGGCCGGAGTTTGCACCTTCACCATCGGCCGCGGGGAAAAGCTCTTGCCGTCGAGCGAGAATTCGGCGTGACCTCCCGGTCCGCGGACGCTGCCCGGCGTAAACGCCGTGCCTTCCGGGATGCGCCCGCTCAACGCCAGCCCGCGCGCGGCGTCAGTCCCGGTGTCCTTCGCGCTAACGGTGTAGCGGATCGCCGTCCCGCTCCCGACCGGCGCACTGCCGTCCAAGGGAGCGAGGTGCGATGTGCCGTCGGCCGCGGTCACCACCGTCGCCTGAGCGAGCGTGACCACCACGACGGGTTTGGCAACGGCAGCAGCCGCTGCGAACAGCGGCAATGCGGCGATGAAAAGAGCTGCGGCTGCTCGGGCGTAGGTCATGGTCTCCTCCGTGAAACTCGCAAGAAAAAGAAGCTGATCTGCCGGTGTGCCGCAGACCAAGCGAGTTGCTGCTTTCATTTCAATGTATCGGCCGCAAGGGTTGGATGCTGAGTTAGCCGCGCTCCGCGCGTTCCTCGACCGTGACCCGGCGCGCGCGGGCGCTTACATCGTCAGGACAGAATCTTCACGCCCGCTCGGGTGTCTCGCGCGTCACCCCGACCCTGGCGTTTCCCATCATGCAGCGCGATAAAGGCAGCACCGACGAGCATCAACGCTTCATCCGAGTTCTCGGGTATGAGGCTGGCGGTTCCGATGCTCACCGTGACCGCCGCAACGTGGGAGCCGGTAGGCTGCGCGAGCGCTCGGACCGCGCAACGCATGCGTTCGGCAACGATCGACACGCCGGCTCGATCGGTCGCCGGGAGAATGAGCGCGAATTCCAGACCACTATAGCGCGCCGCGAGCTGATCCGGCAGAACGATATTGGCGGCGATCGTGCGCGCGATCGAGACGAGCAATTCGTCGCCCTCCTCTCGCCCGTGGCGATCGTTAAAGGCCTTGAGGTTCTCGACCTCGACGACGAGCAGTCCGACGGGACTCCGGTTCTCGGCGGCACGCCGCCATTCGCGTTCGAGTTCCGCGTCGAATCGGCGGCGATTCGCAAACCCGGTGAGGGCGTCGAGGGGGAGAAGTTCTGGCGTGTCAGCCTGACTCGCATGTTTGGCACGATGGAGCGCGACAAGTGCAGCCCCCACGATCGCAGACGGCTCGGCGGACGTCTCCGGCACCAGACCGGCGGCCCCGAGGGCCAAGGTTACCATCGAGCGGGGCGGCCCGGTGTACGCCGCTGCAAAGCCCTCGATCGTGCGGCGAATGTCTTCGGCGGCGAGCAGTGCGGCAGTCTCGTCGGTTGCCGGCAAAATGACCGCGAATTCCAAGCCGCTGTAGCGCGCCGCGAGGCTGCTCGGCGAGATGGTACTCAAGATGCCGCGCGCGATCGTCACGAGCAGCTCGTCACCCTTCTCCCGCCCAATGCGGTCGTTGAAGGCCTTGAGGTTGCCGACCTCGATCATAAGCAAACCCAGCGGCGTTTGGTTCTGAGCCGCGCGCGCAAATTCACGCTCGAGTTCAGCGTCGAAGCGGCGCCGATTTGCCAGTCCGGTCAGCGCGTCGGTGGAGGAAATCGCCAAGGCGTTCTCGGCACGTTTGCGTCGAGTCATCTGCGCGCCGAGCCCGCTCGCGAGACCGCCGATGAGGGCGGTGCCGAACGCCAGCGCTAGGTAGTTCGCCAGCGCGTCAGCCCGCCAAGCCGCAAGATACTCTTTCTCGGCTAGCCCGGCCACGATCGTGAGCGGATAGCGGCGCAGTCGCTCGAACGCCGAGAGCCGGCGCACGCCGTCGAGCGGCGAAACGCCGATATATGAGGCCGCCGTGAACGTTTTGTACTCGTCACTGAACATTCGGGCAGCGTGAACATCGGCGCCGATAAATGCTCGCGGCCGCCGGAGAACGAGCGTCCCGTCGTCGGCGACCAAAGCGATGGTGCCCGAGCGGCCGACATCCACACCGGCAAAGCGTTGCGCGAGAGAACTCAAGGAGATCTGCGCAACCGCAACCCCGGCGAAGCTGCCGTCGGCGCGATCCAACCGGCGCGTCGCGACGAGGGTCCCGTCGAGATCGGCGTTCCTCATCGCGGGCCAACTGATCAAGACGGCTGAACTTCGGTGAGCGCGATGATAGCGAAAAAATGGCCGACCGGTCAACGAGGGCATCCGCGCGCCGGGTGCCGTGGAGTTGCTCACCACGAACCGCCCGTGTTCATCGACGACGATCAAGCGGTGAATCTGCGGAAAAGTCGCACCCAGGGCGACCATCGTATCGCGCAGGCCGGTGACCTGCGCCGGCTGCATACCCTTGTGCTCGACCCGCTGGGCGAGGGTGCCCAGCGCGCCGTCGGCTACGTCAAAAGTGTCCGAAGCCTGTTGCGTCATTGACCGGCTAACATTCTCGGCCTCGCGCCGCGCGACACCGACGGCGACGCTTCGAGCGTGCATCAAGTCGACGCTGACCAGCACGGTCACCAGCAGGCAAACGGAAATCGAGAGTATCGCGAACCATGCCGTCAGCGACGGTTTCCAGCCGCGTCCTCGATGAACGGCGCCGAGGCCTCCTCGACTGACCGTCCTCTGGGTGTCCATTTCTTTCGGATCGGCCTTCGCGCGCGGAAAGACAAGGGGAAAGTCAAATTTGGCTCAATCCTGACCGGGAAAACTTGCATCCTTGCGCGGGCCGTTCAGATGGCGCGCCGCAACTCCGCGGCACCGAGCACGCCGAGCGCGACACCCGCCACCCGATCGATCCAGCGCCGGGCGTGCGGGCCCACCGCATGGCGTGCGGCGAGGACGAGCGTGGTCACGAACAGCCACCAGAGCAACGAGCCGGCGAAGACGCCGCCGACCATGGCAAGTGAACCCCAGCCGTTGAAACCAGGCGGGCCAAGGGCCGTGAAGACCGCTACGAACGACACGATCGTCGGCGGATTGGTCAGTGTCAGCAAAAGCGCGCTGCCGAACGCGGTACCAACCGAACGCGCCTCGGCCGCGTCGCGCCGCGGGTCGGCCACGGGGTGGAAAAACGCACGCCACCCCAGATAGATGAGGAACGCGCCCGCCGTCAAGTGGAGCGGCCTTTGGTGCGCGAGCATGAAGTGCATGACGGCCGTGAGACCCAGCGCGGCGACGAGCGCATACAAACCATCGCCGACCGCGATCCCCGCTCCTGTAGCCAAACCGAAGCCGGCTCCCCCAGCCAGCGTCCGGCGCATCAGCAGCAAACACATCGGTCCGACCGGCGCGGCGATCGCCGCACCGATTCCGCAGCTTTTGATGAACGTGACGATCTCTACCGGCACCACCGTACGGCGGCGCGTTCGCGCGAACGCCTTCGCGAGACCTGCCCGGCACGCTTCCGCGACGCACTGCACGAAGCATGGCTGTACGCCGCGGACAGCGCTTCTTGCGACACTCCGCCGTCTCGCGCGCAACACGGCCGCGGCGACCACCGTTGAGGGAACGCCGCGGCGGGGCGCATTTCGCAGCCGCCGGCATCCGCGCGCCGCACGAGGTCCTCGCCGCGGTGCGTCGCGAGATGCGCGGTTGACGCCAGCGTGGTCCGCAGCTTAGTTGTGCAGCATCACGCGGTTCGCGATGAACGTTCCCCGGCTGTAGTAGCCGACGACGGCAACGCGCTGCGTCGCGGTGGGTGTCGCGCCGGTCGGCAAGATGACCGTGCCGTTCTTGAGATCGATCTGCTGAACGACGCCATCGCGGCGAGCGATGCTCAGCCGGTAGGGCGCGAAGCGGACCACGGTCCCGAGGATGACATGGCGGCGATCGAAGCGTCCGGCGTCCCAACCCGGCTGCCAGCTGCGATACAGGGGAACGTGATGCGGACCGAACTCGACATCCTGCGCCAAGGCGGGAAGCGCGGCGGCCGAAGACATCGCGACGAGCAGAGCGAGTGCGCCGATTCGAATGTTCATGTGAGTACTCCTGACGAATGCCGTCAAATGATTCCAAACGCCACACGAGGTGGTCTAATGGAACCAACGCCCCCGGTTGGCCGGCAGTTGCCCCCCTAACGGGAGCTTAATTTGGACGCAGCATCACCGCCGCCGCGTGTCGCGATCGTCAGCTGCACGAAGCCGGCGTCACGCCGCAGCTGTTCGAGGCCGGCGACCTCCGACGGGATTATTCCGGATTGCCGCGCGCTGCGCGGAGTGCCGCGTTCGCGCGAGATCGATCCGAGCAATCGGGCCCCGCATGCATTCCGGGCGCGCGGTTGGGGACGATAAACGGAACGCTGTTCCACGCCTGCGCTTGCGTCGCGAGAGTCTGATAGATCGGATGGTCGTGCGGCCGCGCGATGCCGTAGACGAAGCACCAGATATCGCGCAGCGCGCCCGTGAAATCAGCCGACGAGAGCACCGGCGGAGCATACCGCGCGCCGAACTCCTTGTACAAGAGGTGCAGCGGAGCGGCGCCCTCACCGTGCAGCGGCTCCCCCCGCAGCGGCGGCTGGCGATACGTAACGGCGATCTCGGAGAACCCCTGCGCTACAAAAAGCGCCGCGGTCCGCTCCTCGGCGCACTCGATGTACCAGCCGACGGTACTGGCGGAATCTCCGATGAATTGCTGCTCGATCCGCGCGATGACCGCCGGCAACGCCCCACTGCCGCGCAGCGGGGGGATCAGCGCGATATATCCGCCGAAGCCGGCAGAGGGCAGTGAAAAGAACGATGCCATGCCCGCCGCCGCCCGCGTGCCGGGAATTTCGAGCGACCAGAGATGATACCGGCACGGTGCGCGGTCCGTTGAGCCGTCGACGAGCGCGCGGAACTCCTCGATGCCAACCTTCGTAGCCGGATTCGTGAACGATTTCGCGTACACGCGCATGGCTTCGGCGAAGCCGTCGTCGCGCGAATCGGCGATCGCGTGACAGGCAACTGGGTGCGCCGCGTCAGCTCCGAGGTATGCGCCCAGCGAAACCACTCGAATGCCGTCGCGCGTCCCAAGCCAATCCGCCATCTCGACGAACTCCGCGCAGTCATCCGGCTCCGCGATGCGCATCGCATACACCAGATAGTCGCGCACGAACGCGACGACCGACGCGGCCGGTACCACACGCGCATCGGGCGGGTCGCACGGTTTGGCCGCGAGCAGCAGATTGCGGACGGGCCGCTGGCCGGCGGACAGCGGGGGTTGCACGTAGGGAAAATCGAGCTTTCCGAATCCGCGCTTATCCCACCAGCGGACCCGCTCGAACGGATCGACGTTGTCTGGTGTCTGACTGCGTCCGAACGGATCGTTGATCTCAGCCGCGACGAACATCAGCCGCCCACCCGCACGGACCGCGTCGGCCGAGAGTCGAGCCTGCGCATCCTGTAGCAGTGACTGGCCGAGGCCGGTCCCGCGGCATTCTGCAGCGACGACGATGAATTCGATCGCTCCCGTTTGTGAGGCGGCAAAATAGTCGGTGATCGACGCACCAACGACAGCGCCGTCCACGAGGGCGAACACGATATGGTAGCCGTTGGGGTGCGAGCCCTTCGCGCGCAAATACATGACCATGTTGTCATACGACTCCCGCTCGTCGGGATCGGGAAACTCAGCCGTGTAAAGGCCGCTATAAAAGGCGCGGAGCATGGCGAGGTCACCGGCCGACGCGCTCGCTTCGTGAAAGGTCGGGACCGAACTCATCTCAGAGCGGCCGAGCCGGTGCAGAACACGCTTTGGAGACTACGCCGCCGGCGAGGCATCGGGTACACAACATAACGTTTTGCGGTATTTGCGGCAGGTTAGCTCGGATATCATGCTGAATCGCCGTTTCCCGCTACTGCTTGCCTTCTCTCCAGTAGACTCGCGGAACGGTAGGCGTCCCAATATGCATCAGTAGTAAGGGAGGGTTGGAAAAGCGATGACGGCGCGCGTCGCTGCACGATCCGTTCGGGGGTCCGGCGTACCAACATGTCGGGCATCTGACCCCCGTATCAACCGCCCGGCTCAGATCGTCGCGATAGCGGCCCTCGGACCGAACTTCGACGCCGCGGGACCGAATGAATTCACAAAGGCAACCGCTCGCGCGGCGGCCGGAGCGATGCTCGGTCGGGCTGAATGACGATCGTGACGCCCTCTACGCTATCTCGCGTTTACGCGGCGCTTAGTCTGATGGTGCCGGTCGCGGCTCGAGCGGCGACTCCGCGTCCAGCACCGGTCGCGACGCCCCCGGCGGCGACCGCACCGATGACGCTCGTCGGACATTTTTTGCAGCTTGTGTCAGACAATGCGCTCGTGCTAACGATCTTGAGCATTGCGGCGGGCTTCATCGGCGGCTACTACATCAGCTACTTGTTTTACAAACGGGGGCGGAGAGACGATGAAGAGAAAGCAAAGAAAGACGCTGAAGAGAAAGCACGGATCGCGGAGCAAGAACGCCTGAGCGCAATCGCGAAGCGGCATGGTGACAAGCATTGGCACGCATCCGTACAGCTCTTGACGGAGTCGCTGCTCAAGCGATTGCCCGAACAATTTCGCAACGATCTTGCCGATGCGATCGTCGAACGGCTCTTCGAGATGGCCGCAGGCCTCAATCCGCGCTTATTTCGCGCAACACGTTTGTTCGTCGAGATTCGCTTACTGCGGTCGGCGAAGAAACCCGAACCAGTGCTGCCGCTTGAGGCACCTACGCTCGAGAACACCTTGGAGAAGTTCGCGGAGACGCTCAGCGAAGTCCACTCACGGTTGACCGAACCGCAGATTCACGCCGCAATCGAATTCGAGAATTGCTTCGCGCTCGACGCATTAAAGACAAATGATGACGCAACCGCTTCATCCTACTTCGAGGCGCTTAGCAAAATCGATAGCGATGACACGTACAAGGACAATGCCGACGGAATCGAACACATCGATCGTTTCCTAACCCTGATCGACGTCACTGACGGTTTTGTCGCTCCGATGTATCTCGTGCGCGGATTACTGAGCCAGTTCCCTAGGGAATGGCGCGACGCACTGCAGCTGTTCAATCAAGCACTCGGGCAAGACCCGAACCTCTTTCGCGCCGTACAAGTCTTCGAGTTCTATTGCTGGCTCTTATGGGGCCCCAGCATATCCGTCTGCGACTGCGGCCGCTGGGCCGGTGATTTCCGCGTGCTTCAATATGGCTATGGGGACGAAAACAATTCGTTCCCGTTGATTCTCGACCAGGCCGTCTATAATGAATCGTGGCCGAGGATCCAAGCCCGGCTCAAGAATCAAGCACAAGTGGACGCAAACGGGGAAGCCGAACCGCTTCCGATGGCGATTCCCAGTCGATTCCATGGCAGAATTGTCTGGGGGCCACGTTACCTGTCGAACAAGACCGGCGTGCCAAACGTCTACAGCGTTCCCGCGGCGGAAAACGCGAGGGACTTCGAGTTCGAAGTGCCTCGCCGTGACCACCGTCCCCGCCGTTCGGCATTCGAGGGTCTGATGTTGCGAGCAGACGACAATCTTGTCTGGAACGACTTAAGGAGCAGCCGCTACTATTCGGCTTACGTATGGATCATGTTTGAGATTTGCGCTGCTGACGGCAAACCACTCTATCATCGGCCGCAAGATCGTTGGAAGTCACTTTTTCCGATGTTCGAGCATTCGAACGTCGCCGAGGGCCAAACGCTGTTGTTCTTGAAAAAACGCCTTGCGGAAAAGGCACGTAACACCGTCGAGCAATTGGAGCGAGACAAATCTCGCCCGAGGCGCTTTCGCTATTTGTGCGCCAGTGACGATACGGGCGCCGTTCAGAATGCCGACGGTGATCACCGCATCCATTTCCGTACGGAGAAGCTCGAGGATCTAAGGCTGCGAAACGAGGCTTTTATCGACGGTCAGAACGTCGAGCCACGACAGCTGTTCCCCATCGAGAATCAGCGACTTCGTAACATTCTGCTCGATATTCTGCCTGACGATGAGGTGCGCACGCGAATGTTCGCGCCACACACGTCCGAGGAGCATATCATCACGTCCTGCGACCTGCCCGACATCATCGAGGATTTCTATCGCGACTTCCTTCAAGTCGCGGTAGCGCAAGCGTAATCGGCGCGGTCATCATTGCATCTGCGCCGAGGTGACCGCGCACGGCTTGCCCTGCGAGACGCGCGCGCGCCAAAGTGCCAGGGGAACGCCTGCGAGCGAAGCGGTGAGCACGAAGATGCGCGTGTTCAAATCGTCTTGCACGAACGAGAAACCGAGCAGCACGGCCAGCGCCGCGGTTCCGAGCACCGGCAACGCGATACCCGTCAGCGGATGCCGACGTTCGGCGCCGAAGATCCGGATCGCCGCCGCGGCCGTGAGCAAGAACAGAATCCCCAAGAACGCCGACGTGCCGTTCAAGATGAAGTCGTAGGCTGGCCGGATCGTCGGTGAGATGCCGCTCGCGAGCGTGAACACCATGCCCGCTCCGGTTATCAAAACGATCGCTGAGATCGGCTGGTCCCGACGGTCGAGCGCACCGAGCGCCGAAGGCAAAACGCCGTCGCGCCCCATCGCGTAGAGGCTGCGCGTCAGATACACCAGCGTCGTTTGCAGCGACGCCGCCAGCGATACGAGCACAGTCGTCGCGATGACGACGCGCCAGGTATTTCCGCCCAACTGCAGCCCGACATACGCCATGGCATCACCTTCGTGTACGGCGAAGCCGCTCAGCGTTCCGATCCGCATGAACGCTGCCATGCACACCCACAAGACGACCGCGCTGAGCCCGAGTCCGACTACGCCGCTCAGACCCGGCGCGCGGGTCGCGGCCTCGGCCTCTTCGGCCGTCGACGCTGAGACTTCCCAACCGTCGATCATCCAAATGCCGATCACCATCGCTCCGACGAGCGCCGCGCCGCCCGGGTACGAAACGCCGGCGGCCGCATGCGCAATTGCCCGGTGCCTGAACGCTGCCGCTACGCCCAGCGCGAGGATCGCAAGTTCGGCGAAGAGCAGCACGTTGGTAACTCGCGACGTCGGACGCAATCCGGAGTACAGCAGCAATCCCGCAGCCAACACCCAGGCGGTTCCGATGACCGCGCCGCCGAGCGGAGAATCGGCCTGAGCGGGCGCGAGCAGCGCGAGGGTGTACGCGCCTGCCGGTACCGCAGTGGCGACGACGGCGAGGATGTTCGCGACGATGAGCACCCAAGCGGCATACGCGCCGGCACCGGGACCGAATGCCGTGCGAACCCACGAGTACGAAGAGCCGGCGTTGGGATAGCGTTCGCCCAGACGCTGATAGCCGATGGCAATGCACGCCATGACGATCGACACGAGCACGAGCGCCAGCGGCGTCGCGCTCCCGCCGGCGAGCACCATCGGTCCAAAAACGGTGGCCAAGGCGAACGCCGGTGCGATCGCGGCTGCGGCGATCGCCAACAGATCGCCGAAATTCAACACCCGGCGCACCTACGGTACCCGCAGCAGCGAGTGGCGGTAGCCGTACGCGGCGTAGATTGCGACGCCGACGACGAACCACACGACGAACCGAATCCAGGTCGCCGTTCCCAGCCCGGTCATGATGAAGAGGCACAACAGCGCGCCCAGCGGCGCGGTGACGAAGATGAACGGAGCACGGAACGGCCGCACCGCCGCCGGCTGACGCAGTCGCAGCACGAGCACGCCGACACACACGATGGTGAACGCCGAGAGCGTGCCGATGTTCACCAGCGCCAAGAGTGCTTCGATCGGAATGACGCCGGCCAAGACCGCGACGAGCACGCCCGTCGTAAGCGTCGTGAGCACCGGCGTGCGCGTGCGCGCGTTGATCGAGGCGACGAGCGGCGGCAGCATGCGATCGCGCGCCATCACGTAAAAAATGCGCACCTGGCCCAGCAGCGAGGTCAGCATCACCGTCGTCGTCCCCGCAAACGCGCCGGCGAAAACCAGCGCCGCGAGCCAGCGCGGATTGCCCGCGCGGGTCACCGCGTCGGCCATCCCGGCGTTGGGATCGATCGTTTTCCACGGGACGAGCCCGGCGCTCACGTAGGCGACACCCAGGTACAGCACGCAGCCGACGAGCAGCGAGCCGATCACCGCGCGCGGCACGTCGCGCGCGGGGTTGCGCGCTTCTTCCGACGCCACCGTCACGGTATCGAAGCCGATATAGGCGAAGAAAACCAAGCCCGCCCCGGCGAGCACGCCGCCCGCGCCGGTGGGAAAGGGCGGCGAGAAATACGGACTGCCGCTCGCCGGACCGAACAGCGCGCCGACGAAGACGCCGATCGCCACGACTTGAATCACGACGAAGACGGTGTTCATCGACGTCGACTCTTTGATGCCGATCGCCAACACCGCGGTGATGGCCAAGATAACGGCGATTGCGAGCACGTCGATCTGCGAGTGCGCGAGATCGATGCGGCCGAGCGTGACGCGGAGCGTCGCGGGATCGAATGCGAAACCCGAGGACGCGAGATGCGCGACCCGCGCCCACGCCGGCAGCGTGAACCCGAAGTTGCCGAGAAAACTTTGAACGTAGCCGGACCAGGCCGCCGCCGTCGGCGCGACGCTGATGCCGTATTCGAGAATGAGATCCCAGCCGATGATCCAGGCGACGAACTCGCCGAGGGTGGCGTACGCATAGGTGTACGCACTGCCCGCCACGGGCACCATCGCCGCGAGCTCCGCATAGCACAGCGCGACGAAGACGCAGGCCAAGCCCGAGAGCGCGAACGCCATGATGACGCCGCCCGGGCCGGCAGCGTTCATCCCGGCACCGATGGTAGTGAAGATCCCGCCGAGCATCGTGCCCAATCCGACGCCGATGAGGCCCGGGACGCCCAGCACCCGCCGCAGCGCGACCCCGCCGGGGGCGCGCTCGCGGTCGTGCGGCTGCGTCGCGACGAGCCGCTTCCAAACGCCGATCAAGCCGCGGTCGCGTTACGAATGGGCTAGTGTCCCGAGGCGGGCTGCAGATCGACGACGCGCGGGCGCAAGTGCAGCTCGTGCAGGATGCGCGCGTAATCGTCGCCGGTGACGTCTTTCCACGCTTTGCCGAGCAGCGCGATGAGCGCGGCCTCCACCACGTTGGTTCCGAACGAACGGCCGCCGAAATCCGGCGTCGTGGTGACGAGCGACGTCACGCCGCGCGCCCGCAGTTCTTCGATGTCGCGCGCGGTGAGCGTATTGGTCAGGATCATCTTCCCATCGAGCCGGTCGGGCATGAACTGGCGCATGAAGTGAAAGTCGCCGGCGATGATCTCCGCGTCGTCGTAGTACTCGGGGTATTTCGGCTGCGGCGGCCGGTCTTGCTTCTTTCCCGTTGGATAGAAGAACTGGAACGGCAGCTTACACGCGTCGGGAAGATACTTACGCGCCATCTCCTCGAATTCAGCGAGCCCGCGCACCGGCTTGTCGAGATCGAGCGCGAAGATGAAGTCGCCGAAAATTACTTCCGCTCCGGCGGCCACGAGCGCCTGCGCCATCCCGAATCGGTCCAGCGCGCTCACCATCAGCACGCGCTTGCCCGCGAGCTGCAAACCCAGTTCGCTGGTCAGGAACCCGACCGCTTCGCGTTCGAGCGTGTTCTTGAGTCCGCTGCCGTCGACGACGGGCGTGATCTTCACCGCTTCGAGCAGCCGCAGACCGTCGCGCAGCGCGTAGCGCTGCGTGCCGGCATACAAGTACACGTCGATCCCGCCCAACCCGATTGCGTCGACGGTACCGTCGAGCGCCCGCAACTTCGCCAGCGCCCGGTCGATCGAGCCGTTCATCCCGATCCGAGTGATCTCGAAGCGTTCGCCGAGCAACTCGATCTCCGCGCGATGGTCGCGCGACGACGAGCCGAGCGACACGCTGACGACGCGTTTAATGGTCGGCGACCACGGGCCGGCGAGGTGCCGCGCTCACGACGCCACGTTCCGCCGCTGGGCCGCCGCCGCCCGCACGGCGGCGATTTTTTCGCGCGTGATCGCGGTGTCGAACGCGCGCATGTCGGCCAGCGTGAAGCCGCAACTCGTGGCCAGCTCTTCGATCGCGCGAACTTTCGCCAGGTCGATGCCGCGGCCCAAGGTGTAGGACTCGCGCCGCTCGGAAAGCGCGAGCAGCGCGGTCTCCGACATGCACGCGAGCAGCGTCCCGCGCGGGAGATTCAGATCGAACGGCCGGTCCGGTTCGCGCACGCGCATCGCGCGCAGATCGCCCGGCACGCGCATGTTGCCGCCCTCGACGACGAGAACATCGGGGCGTTCGGTGGCGACCCGGCGGCTGACGTCGTGCGGCAGCGACAATTCGCAGACGACCGCGCCGGTGCGCAGGTCTTCGGGTTCGATCACGTCTTGCGTCGACGACGTCGCGGTCAAGACGAGGTCGGCGTGGCGCACCGCGGCGCCGATGTCGAGCGCGAACGTGCTTTCGCACGGCAAACGCGGGGCAAGCGCCGCATGCGCCTTGCGCAGCCGCGTCTCGTTGCGTGCGACGAGGACGATTTTACGCACGTGCGGTGCGATGAGTTCCACGCAGGCCGAGCCGATCGAGCCGGTCGCGCCGACGACGACGGCCGTCGCGCTCCGCGCGTCGATGCCCATCTCGGCCGCCCCCCGAAACAGGCTGCGAACACCCGCCGAAATCGTCAGTGAATTGCCGGTGGTGACCGGGATGGGCGCGCGCTCGGCAATCGTCACGCCGGCATCGCCGACGACGCCCGTGAAGGCGCCCAGGCCGGCAATCTCGGCCCCCAGCTCGACGCCGACGTCGATGGCGCGCAGGATGCGCGCGTAAACCTCCTCGCGCGGGAGTTCGAGCATCTGCTCGGGCAGCAGCGGGGCAGCCACGAACCAGCCTTCGGTTTCGCGTCCGTCCGGCGCCCGGATCCCGGTTAGATGCGCGGCCGCGTAGGCCGGCATCCACTCGAGAATCTTGGCCACGATCGGCCGGCCTTTCCCGGCCGCGCCGGGCTCGTACCGAACGACGTCCTCGAAAGAGACCGGGTGGATGACAAAGCAAAATTTGGCCATGGTTCGGCTCGGCACTTTCGCGCTGCGGGCGGGTCAGCCCCGGTTCTCCCGGCCGGCTTGCCGTTGTGTTCGCGGCGGCCGGAGGAGGCTCCACCTTTGCGTCCTGGAAGCGACCCCTATGACGAATGAAACGCTCGCATCAATCGAGGAACTTCAGCGCATTCCGTCGCCCGGTCCGGCACCGCAAGCGCTGGCTTGCGACGGCACGGATATTTGGGTCACCTCGGCCGAGACGCACCGGCTGTACGGACTGCGCGGCAACACCGGCGCCGTTTTCGAGGAAGCCGAAGCACCCGGCAGGCCGATGGGCATGGTCGTCACCGGCGACGCGCTGCGCATCGTGACGAGCGAACTGCACGACGCGCGCTACGTCCGGCGCTATATCTTCGGGCACGGATTCAAAAAAGAGGCGCTCGCGTGTCCCGATGACACGGGCTCGTTCTTAGCCTATGACGGCGATAATTTATTTTTGAGTCAGCGTTTCAATCAGCGGATCTTGCAGCTCGATATGTGGGGCGAAGTGCAGCGCACGATCCCGGCACCGCGTCAAATTTGCGGCATGGTGATCGTGAACGCGCGCTTCTTCCTGATGACGACGGCCGATCCCGACGAACCCGAGGATTATCGCCTCATCCGGCTCGACGCGCGCAAGCCCGAGCCCGAATGCGTCGAACTGGCGCGCGTACCGTTTCTCGCCCGTTCGCTGGCCTGGGACGGCTCGAAGTTCTGGACGTGCGCGCGCGACGCGAACGAAATCGTGGCGTTCGCACCGATCGGCGTGTAAGCGCGCCGCGTGGACCTCGGACTGCACGCGCGGCGGGCGCTGGTGACCGGCGGAACGAAGGGCATCGGCCGCGCGGTGGCCGAGACGCTGGCCGCCGAAGGCGCCGCCGTCGCGGTCTGCGCGCGCGATGCCGCGGAAGTCGAAGCAACGCGGCGCGCGCTGCGCGAGCGCGGCGTTCCCGTTCTCGGTCGCGCGCTCGACGTAAGCGACGGCCCGGCGCTGCGCGCTTGGATCGTCGACGTCGCCGAAGAATTCGGTGGGCTCGACATCGTCGTCGCCAACGTGAGCGCGCTGGCGATCGGCAATAGCGAGGATACCTGGCGGCGCAGTTTCGAGGTCGACGTGATGCACGCCGTGCGGCTCGTCGAGGCGGCGTTGCCCTATTTAGAACGCAGCGACGCCGCTTCGATCACGACCATCGCGAGCGTGTTGGGGCGCGAGATCGATTTCGCCGCGGGCTCGTACGGCGCGATGAAAGCGGCGCTCATTCATCTCACCCAAGGGCTCGCGTTCAATCTGGCGGCCAAGAACATTCGCGCGAATTCGGTCTCACCGGGCAACACCTATTTTCCCGGCGGCGTCTGGGAGCAGATAGAACGCGGCAACCCCGAGTTTTTCGCTGCCGCGCCCGCGCTCAATCCGACGGGACGCATGGCGAAACCCGACGAGATCGCCCGCGCTGTCGCGTTCATCGCCAGCCCCGCCGCGAGTTTCATCACCGGCACGAATCTCGTCGTGGACGGCGCGCTAACTCGCGGCGCTCAGTATTAACAGGCTAAGTCGCCACGGGTTTGCTGGCGGCGTGTTCCTCGAACACGGCCGCGGCGTCGAGCGTTTGGCGTTCGTTGAAGAGTTCCGCGGCGACCTCGGCGGTCAAGGTATAGGTGTCCACGCCGGACTGCGCCAGTACCCCGATGTCGCCGGCCGAGCGAACGCTCGCGACGAGCAACCGGGTCGAGCTGTCGAGCCGATTCAAGATCGTCTGCATGGCGATGACCTCGGCATGACCGTCGCGGCCGCCCTCGGTGATTCGCCCCAGATACGGCGCCGCATATTCGACGCCGACGACGGCCGCCGTCAACGCTTGATGCGGCGCGTACAGCGCGGTGAACGTCGTCAGAATATCGCGCGAACGCAGATGGCGAACGACTTCGATCCCCACGCGCGTGATCGGCACTTTGATGATCACGCGATGGTTGATCGCGGCGAGCGCGCGGCCGTGATCGATCATCACCTCGGCGGTCGGACCCCACGTTTGCACGTGCACTTCGTGAATACCGTGCTCGAGCGCGACGTGCACGAGGTTCGTCAACGCTTTCACTTCGCACGGGATGCCGGCCGCGGCAAGCACGGTCGGATTCGTCGTGACGCCGTAGAATAAGCCCGTCGCGAGCCACTCGTCCCATTGGGGGCGTTTGGCTGAATCGAGGTAGAGGCGAATGCGGCCTTCGCCGGGCCGGACAAAGGTCGTGATCATGACGGTCCTTTCTCCCCGCTCGTCCGAACGGGCAGCGTGACCTCGTCACGCCAGGGTGGATCGGCTCCGGCGCGGCTGCAGGTGATCGCCGACACCTCGGCCGCGAACGCCAGCGCGGCCTCGATCGCGGCGTCGTCGACTTGGGCGAGTTGCGCGGGCGTCGTCGCACCCCCGGCCTCGAGTCCGGCGAGCAATGCGCCCATGAAGCTATCCCCGGCGCCGACCGTGTCGACGAGCGCGATGGGCAGCGCCGGACGCCGAACGACGCGCCCGTCGCGAGCGTACGCCGTCGACCCGTCCGCGCCGGCGGTAATGACGACGAGCGCGACCCCGCCGGCGATCCAGGCGGCCGCGATCTCGGCCGGCGCGCGCAGCGGATCGAGCCACTCCAGATCCGCGCCGCTGATCTTGACGATGTCCGCGAGACCGAGCATCGCCGCCAAACGCGCACGATACGCCGTCTCCTTGCCCCGCACGACCGTCGGCCGAATGTTCGGGTCGAGCGAGAGGATGCGGCGTCCCTTCTCGCGAGCCATCAGCTCCGCGAAGTGGTCCGCCGCCGGTTCGTCGATGAGCGAGAGCGATCCGAAGTGCAGCGTCGTGACGTCACCGGCAAGCGCGAGGCTCGGTGTCCAGAACTTATGGGCCGCTTCGCTGTCGTAAAACGTGTACTCGGGCTCGACCGACTCCAGATTCACGAAAGCCAGCGTGCTCGGCCGGTCCAACCGCTTCACATAGCGCGTGTCGACGTTGCTCTTGTGCAATGCCGTCAGGAGCTGCGTGCCGAAAAAA
>Ga0182013_10002331_pt1 | contig 24899 bp, 23 predicted proteins | sample 612S2MmetaG_FD_120487 | JGI IMG/M metagenome (GOLD analysis project Ga0182013, IMG submission 120487) | Permafrost microbial communities from Stordalen Mire, Sweden - 612S2M metaG | ecosystem: Environmental > Terrestrial > Soil > Wetlands > Permafrost | place: Sweden: Stordalen | collected...
GGCTCCTAAGAAACAAAATGGAGGCTTGTTGGAAAGAAAGGGTTTGCTGGCGACCGCCGCAAGCCTCCATTTTGTTTCTTCCCCCACCAGACTGGCCCCCCAGTCCAAATGCTCCGTGGTGAATCTAGTTTTGACTGCGACTTCGCCGCGTTAACTTCATCTGTGGCCAATCACATCCTCGTAATACTTTTCGTATTGCGGGATGATCTTATCCGAGCAGAACCGTTCGGAAGCGTTCCAGCGGCCGGCCTTGCGCATGCGATAGTGCAGATCGTCGTCGGTCAGCAATGCCACTACGCGCGCCGCCTGCGCGGCGATATCGCCGGGCGCTTCGAGAAATCCGTCTTCGCCATCGGTGATCAGTTCGGGCACGCCACCCACGCGAGTGGCCACCGGGACCACACCGCAAGCCATGGCCTCCAGCGCCACCAGCCCGAACGACTCCAGTTGGCTGGGCATCAGCAGCACGTGCGCCAGCGGAATGAGCCGCTCCACGTGACTCTGTTTGCCCAGAAACGAAATGTGGCGCTCCACTTTCAGCTCGCGCGCCAGATGCTCGGCGGGACTCCGCTCCGGTCCGTCACCGGCCATCAGCAGGTGCGCCGGCACGCTCTTGCGGACTTCGGCCAGTATGCGGACGCAATCCTGCACGCGCTTCACGGGACGAAAGTTGGAAAGGTGAATGAGTAGTTTTTCTCCCGCCGGGGCGTAAGTCGACGCACCCTTCTTCGCCTCGTCGGGATGGTAGATATCGCAATTGACGAAGTTCTTGATCACGCGGATTTCGTTCTTCACCCCGAAGACTTCCACCGTCTCATGGCGCAGGTAATCGCTGATGCAAGTGATGCCGTCGGATTTCTCGATGGAGAACTTAGTGATCGGAAAGTAAGATGGGTCGACGCCGACTAGGGTGATATCGGTGCCGTGAAGGGTCGTAATGAACGGCAGACGGCGGGTCGGAGCCAGCATCTGTTGCGCCAGCATGGCGGAAATGGAATGCGGGATGGCGTAGTGTACGTGCAGCACATCCAGGTTGTAGGACTCGGCCACTTCTGCCATTCGGGAGGCCAGCGCCAAACAATAAGGCGGGTATTGAAACAGTGGATAGGTGGACACTTCCACCTCGTGGTAGTGGATGCGCGGCAGGTCCTGATCGAGCCGAATGGGGTTGGCGTAGCTGATGAAATGGACTTCGTGGCCGCGCGTCGCCAATTCCAGGCCGAGCTCGGTGGCGACGATCCCGCTGCCGCCGTACGTGGGATAACAGGTGATGCCGACTCTCACTTCTGAAGCGTAGCATTAACCACCCGTAACGTTCCGTAACCGATCTGTCCATGGAGATTCTCATCGGGCGACGCCACGTCGCCGCCGCCGAACCAGACGCGGATCGTGTCGCCATCCACCAGCACGGCCGGATCGCAGATCGCCTTGGAGTCCCACGATTGGGTTCCCGCGAACACGGCCGGGAGCTTGCTCCAATGGACGCCATCGGGTGAACGCGCCAGCCCAAGGCGGCGATTTTCGGCGATATCGCGGCCGGTGTCGAGCATCCAGTAAAATCCATGAGACTGCCAGACGGCCGGCTCGCCGAGACCGTTCTCGTCGAAGGACCCAGCTTCGCCCGGCGCGAGAATTGGGTTCGTTCGCAATTTTTCCCAATGGACGCCATCGGCCGACCGCGCCACCCCAAGGCGCTGGCGTCGGCCGCGATCGAGCCCCGTGTAATAGAGGTAAAAATACGGGTCGACGCGGATGACGTAAGGGTCGGAGACGCCGATTTCGTCCCAGCTCAGGTAGGGTCCGGTGGGCAGCACCACGCGGCCGTTGAGGCCGATTTGCGGATGGCTCTTCGGACCCGCGACATACCAATACAAAACACGCCCCTGCCATGCGAGCGCGGCGCCATTCGCAGCGATATAGGAGCCTTCCCAGGTGGTGGGATCGGGAGAGAGCAACTTCCCTTGCCTCCGCCAATGGATGCCGTCGGAAGACGTGGCGCGGCCGGTGTGCCAGGTGTGGCCATCGAAGCCGGAGTAGTAATTCACCAGCCCACCGGAGTCGCGGATGACGGAGGGGTTGAGCACGTCGCCGGAATCCCAGCCCGCGCCGCGGGTGAGAACGGGCTCGGGCAGAGCATCGAATGCAAAGGTAACATTCAGATCGCCGCCAGGTGCGGGAGGGAGCGTGAAATCAGCGTACCGCGAACATCCCGACAAGAACATTAGCCACAGATAAACACAGATGAACACAGATAAAGCCCTGCCTTGGTATGGCTGTGAATTACAAACCGTCGAAATCTTTGGGCGTAGCGACGACTTCCCGATAGGCGGCTGCTCCTGCGCGGGCGCCCACATTGCACCAGCCGAGCCCTCTGCGTCCTCTGCCACCTCAGCGCCCTCCCGGTTTGCCTTTGACTTGGGTTTTTCTCAGCGTCTCCGCGTCTCTGCGGTGAACATTATCTTGGTTGCCACTTGCCGCCCTGTGTTTATCCGTGGCCAATTCTTACTGCAAGGGAATGCGGAACTTGATGCCCGCGCCGCGTCCGGGGCGCGACTCGATCGCCATATCGGCATTGAGCCCACGCGCCCGGCGTTTCAGACTGGCGGGACCCAAGCGCAGCATCTCCAGTTCCTCCAGTGAATAAGTTCCCGCGAAGTTGAACCCGTGCCCGTTGTCATCCACCGAGATTTCCAGTCCATGATCGGTCTTTTCGAGCGACACCGCCACGCGCGTCGCGCTGGCGTGCTTCTGGACGTTGTGCAGCGCCTCCCGCAACATCTGCAGGACTTCCATGGTGACCTCCGGCGGCAAACCCACCGGCGTGGAGGCGCTGACGAACGCCACCGGAATCCCGCTTTCCTTCTGGAACGACTCCGCCGTGCGGCGCAGCGTCACTACCAGGTTTCCACCATCGATATCGACAGGGCGCATGCTGTGGAGAAAGGTGCGCAGATCGCGCACCTGGGATTGCGCCAGAGCCTGCAGCTCCTTCAGGTCGTGCATGCCGGCATCGGTATCGCGTTCCAGCAGTTTGCGCAGAATCTCCAGCCGCATCTGCAAGCTGATGAAGCTCTGCAGCGGACCGTCGTGGAAATCGGCGGCGATGCGCTGGCTCTCCTCTTCGCGGGCCTTCTCGGCAGCCTTGAGCGCGGCTCCCAATTTTCCCTTAAGCTCCTCCGTGACAGCATTCTGGCGGCGCACGTATACCGCGAAGCCGGCTGCCAGCGCGCCCGCCACCACCACCATGGGTTCCAAGGCCTGTCCTTGGCGATTGGGCAAAGCGGCGCAGAAGATGGTGGAGCCGGCGGCGATGACCATCACCTCCACCGGCCCGGAGAAGACCAAGGCTTCGCTAAGCAAGTAAAGAAAGAAGGCTGCCGCCAGCCACTCGATGCGGTCACCGCCGAAGTAGACGACGATCAGGAAATAAACCGTATCGGCGAAGAGGGCCAACATCCCGAGCAAGCCGCGTTGCCCGGCGCCGCGAATCGCGCCCAGAAGGCTGGCCACCAGGTACAGCGCCAGCAGCGCCACCGCGGGAGTCAGCCCTCCTGCCGCCACGCCGCCCACGATCGCGACCACGGCGGTGAGCAGGACCCGAACCCAGGAAAGATGCCGCTTCCAAGGGAAATCCAGGGGGAAGATCACATTATTTCCGGTATAGGTACAGCGTGTGGCTGCGGCCGTCGCCATCGTCGGCGATATTTTGCACCTTGTCGGGTGTCCAATTCCTGAATTCGAAATCGTGGGCCACCACGCGCGCACCCTTCTTCAATTGCTGATCGAGCAACGGTTGCACCTTGTCGATAAACCCTGGTAGCAGATAGACGGTGACCAGGTCGGCCGAGCTGTAATTCTGCTTGAGGAGATCGCCATTCACAATATGCGCGTTTCTGTCCAGATGGAGCTTATGGATTCTGTCCAGGCTCAGCTTGCACAGATCTTTGTCCAGTTCAATTCCGATGGCGTCGGCGTGGAATTTCTCGGCAGCCATAATCACGATCCGGCCGTCCCCGGAACCCAGATCGTACACCCTCTCGCCGGCCTTCAGACCGCCCAATTGCAGCATCTTGTCGACAATCGTTTCGGGAGTTGGATAATACGGAGCCAGTTTTTCCGCGTCCACAGGCTGCGCGATCAATGGGGCGGAGAAGAGAAACAGCAACACCAGCCCGGCCCGGTGGCGTACCATCCGATTTTTTCCACGCAGCTGTGAAAAACCCTGTGGAAAATGCTCCCCTTCGCCAGCCAACGTACGCGCCGTAATGGCTTTGTGATAATCTGCACTCGAATTCAGCAGAATCCTAGTCATGGCTCGTATCTTACTGATAAAAAATGAATAATAAATCTGAGACATTGGTCTTTTTAGTACTTATAGACTATATCCAGACCTTTTCGACGGGTACGCCACGCTGGCACATCTCACATTGTGCCGCGTCGATATAGTAGCTGGCATCCAACTTAGCCAAATAATAAAGGGGAAGCGACCCGAAATCCACCGTTGTGGGGGTCGGCTGGTAAATAATCACCGCCAGACCGGCCACCGTTGCGCCGTAACCTTCCAGGAGCTTCTTGAGTTCGGAGAGTTTGGCCCCACTGCGTAGAATGTCGTCGACAATGACCACCTGTTCGCCTTTATGAGGCTCCAGATATTGCCGGAACCGCAGCGCCTCGTCGTGCTCGCGCTCGGCCCAATACACCTGGTTGGCGCGCAACGCTTCGCAAACACCGTAAGCCACCGGCAGGCCGCCGGTCATCGGGGTGACGATGGAAAGGTCTTTTACAGACGCGCGAATCTCCGGGTGAGCGCGCAGCAGCCGGCTCAATCCCACGGCGAGTATGCGCTGATACTGCGAATAGCGGAGCGCCAACGGCACCTGCAGGTATTCGTTGGAATGCAAGCCCGTGGGGTATTCGAAATGGCCATCGCGCAGCGCCCCGGTTTCGCGCAACACGGCGACGACCTCATCTTGAGTGGGAATCAGGTGCATGTCAGTTGGCTCCGTGGCCTGTAATCACACGTGGAATGGTCTGCAGCAGTATTTTCCAATCGAGCGACAGGGACCAATTATCAATGTACTGCATATCCATTTTCATCCAAGTCTCGAAATCGACGTTATCGCGCCCGGAAATCGCCCACAGGCAGGTGAGCCCCGGGCGCATTCGCAGCCGCCGCCGCTGCCAGCATTTATACTGGTCCACTTCGCTGGGCACCGCCGGACGAGGACCCACCAGCGACATGTCGCCGCGCAGCACGTTCCACAACTGCGGCCATTCGTCGATGGAAAACTTGCGCAAGACGCCGCCTACCGGCGTAAGCCGCGGATCGTCGGGGATCTTGAACACCACGTTGTCGCGGGTGTTCAGGTGAGCCAGTTGCGGTTTGAGTTCCTCGGCGTTTTCCACCATGGAGCGGAACTTATAAAACACGAAGCGCCGGCCGTTCAGGCCGCAGCGTACCTGCCGGAAAATCACCGGGCCGGGCGAACTGAGCCGGACCAGCAGAGCGATCAGCCCCATTAGCGGCGAAAGCACCAACAACCCGGCGGCGGCAATTACCACATCGATGGCGCGCTTCACCAACAACTGCACTTCATCGGAGGGGGCGGCCGAGAACGTCAGCAACGGCGTATCGCCAAAGCGATCGAGCGAGATCGTGCTGTTCACGTGGGGAAAGAAGTCCACCGCCACGCGGGTACGCACGCCTTCCTCGTCGCAAATGAGGAAGACTTCCTCCAGATTCGCCAGGCTCTCGGTACCCACCGCGAAAATGACTTCGTCCACCACGTGATCGCGCAGGATATCGGTGAGGTCACTCACGGGCCAGACGCGGTACAACGACTCGAGCGCGATTTCGCCCGGGGGATTGAGTTCCTCGCTGAGGAAGCCGCGCAGCCGCACGTCGTACTCGTTCGATCCTTCCAGCGCCCGCGCCAATTTCAGAGCCCGTTCGCCGGTGCCGGCGATCAGCACCTGGTGCGGCGCTACGAATTCGCGCCGCAGAACGCCCACCACGCGGCCCGCGGTCAGCCGAAAAAGCAGCAGCAAAACCCACGTGTAGGTGGCAAACAGCAGCAGGAATGGGCGGCTCAATTCGAGGCGGAGGGCGTACTCGAGAACTACCAGGCAAAGCGCCGAGTATGCCACCTGCCGGAAAGTGTCGCGCAGGATGATGCGGGGGTGCGCGGAATCGAGCTTTTCATAAATTTCGAGCCACCTGGCAACCGCTACTAAGGCCACGAGTGCCGATCCCAGAACCAGCACTTTCTGCTGCGGAGTGAGGAAGAAAAGGTTTTCGAGCCGCAGAAAGCTGCGGGTCCGGTAGGCCGCCTCAAATCCCACAGCGGCCAGCACGATGTCCGATAGCCCAAACAAAACACGGGCTTTACGCTGCCGAGCAAACATCCGGATTCAGCATAGCACGGGTCGGCTGGGCAAAGGCGAGCTTCGCTCGCCTGGGCAAGCTGAAGCATGCCCCACTACTGCAGCGGGCCGGCCTGCTCCGGTTCGCGCTCCAGGTGCCGGACGTTGCGGTCGACCGGATCCAGGGGCGCGATCTCCAGCCCCAAAGGAGCGGTCTTCAGATCCGCGAACTTGCGGGCGCTCACCATCACCCGGGACTCGAACGAGCCGACCGCGCCGTTATACGCGTCCACGGCGCGTTCGAGATTCTTGCCGACCTTATTGAAATGCTCGCCCATGTCGGAGAGGCGCTTAAAAAGCTCCTTACCAAGGGCGCTGATCTCCGCCGCATTCTGCGCCAGATTCTCCTGCCGCCAGCCGTAGGCAACCGCCCGCAAGAGCGCGATGAGCGTCGTGGGGGTGGCGAGAATGATGTTCCGCTCCACGCCCGCTTCGATGAGCGACGGGTCGCTCTCCAGCGCAGCGCTGAAAAAGCATTCCCCAGGCAGGAACAAGACAGCGAATTCCGGCGCGGAATCGAATTGATCCCAGTAAGATTTGCGTCCTAGCGCGGTGAGGTGATTGCGCACCTGGCGGGCGTGATCGGCCAGACGAGCCTTGCGCGACGGTTCGTCCGGCGCTTCGATGGCCTGCAGGTAGGCATCGAGCGGCGCCTTGGCGTCGACCACAATGGTTTTACCGGCAGGCAGGCGGACCAGCAGATCGGGCCGCAGGCGTCCGTCGTCGGACACGACAGTGGTCTGAGTCACGAAATCGCAATGGCTCAGCATGCCGGCCATTTCCACTACGCGCTTCAATTGGATTTCGCCCCAGCGGCCGCGGGCGCTGGGCGTACGCAGGGCCGTCACCAATTTGCCGGTTTCCGAGCGGAGTTGCGTCTGCGTCTCCACCAGTCCGCGCACCTGCTCGTGCAGCGCCGCGTAGGCGCCGGCGCGGGACTTTTCGAGCTCCTGAATCTTGGAGTCCACCTTTTCGAGCGAGGCGCGAACCGGCGTCACCATATCGGCGATGGCCTGTTGGCGCAGATCGAGATCGCCGCGGGCGGCCTGCTGGGTTTGCGCCAGGGTCGATTGGGCCAAGTCGAGAAAGGCGCGATTGTTCTTCTCCAGCGCGTCGGCGGAGAGCGCCCGGAAGGCCGTCTCGGATTCCCGCTGGCGCACGCGGAAGACCAGCCACGCCAGGGCGAAGCCGGCGATAAAACAGAGAACCGGCAAAATGTTCTGCATCCACTTATATGGTGGCACAGTTACGTGGGGCATGCTTCAGCTATGCTTCAGCTTGCCCGTTTAGTAGCTCGCACTGGACAAGCTGAAGCATGTCCCACGACCACTTGATACACTTTACTCACGGGGCCGCCATGCTCTACCTGGATCGCGTGCCATCGCCTCCACTCGATCGCTTCATCTCGTCGATCTGGTTTTGCCAGAGCCAGCCGCGCCCGTTCGCCCTGGAACGCGTCTTGCCCAACGGCACGGCGCAACTCATCGTCAATCTGAAAGAGGACCGCACGCGCACGTACGATCCTGAGTCCGGTGCGGTGACCACTACCTGCGGCACTGTATTGTCCGGCGTCTCGACGCGCTACGGAATCATCGACACCGCCGAGCAGGAGTGCGTGGCGGGAGTTTGCTTTCGACCCGGGGGCACCGCGCCGTTCTTCGCCATTCCGGCGTGCCTGATCTGCGATTCCGGCGTGCCGCTGGAATTCGCCTGGGATCGCGGGCGCACGGAGCGACTTCGGGAGCAGCTCCTCGCCGCCGCCACTCCCGCCGCCCGGCTCGATGCCCTGGAGGCCGCCATGCTGGACGCGTGGAGAGACAGCGCCGCCGACCCGGCGATCGCGTTTGCCTTGCGGACTTTTGCCGAACGGCCGCATGCCGCCAGAATCGAAGCCGTCGCCGGCGAGATCGGCCTTAGTTCGAAGCGTCTGGTCGAGCGCTTCAAGACAGCGGTGGGCATGCCACCCAAGCGCTATTGCCGCCTCCTGCGATTTCAGCGGGCACTGTCATCCGCTGAGGGCGGCCGCGAGGTAGACTGGACGCGCATCGCCATGGACTGCGGCTATTTCGACCAGGCCCACTTTATCCATGACTTTCGCTCCTTCGCCGGCATCACACCCACGGGCTACGACGCCGGCCGTACGCAGTTTCGCAATCATGTCCATTTTTTACAAGCGGGTGCCGCGGCCGAAATGAGATGATCCAGCCATGCCAGACAATATAGAAACTTACCGAACCGTCACCCCTTACCTGGTGGTGCCCGACGCTGACGCCGAACTGAAGTTCCTGACCGCGGCCTTCGGCGCGACCGAAAAATTCTGCCAGCGCAATGAGAAAAACTCCGTGATGCACGCCGAACTGCATATTGGCGACTCGCTGATCATGATGGGCCAGGCCGGGGAGCAATTCAAAGCCAAACCCGCATCGTTATATCTTTGGGTGCCCAACGTCGACGAGGTTTACCAGAAGGCATTGTCGGCCGGGGCAACCTCCGAAAGCGCACCGGAAGACAAGCCGTACGGTCATCGCAATGCCGGTGTGGTGGATGCGTGCGGCATCACCTGGTGGATCGGATCGCCGGTGAAATAATGAATGCGGACGATTTTCGACGGATCGCATTGAGCCTGGAGGGCGCCGAGGAAAGCTCGCACATGGGCGCGCCCGATTTCCGCGTGGGTGGCAGAATTTTCGCCACCCTCGCATCCCAGCGCCAGGGTTACGGCAATCTGATGCTCACCCCCGAGCAGCAGGCAGCATTCGTCGAAGAGGCTCCCGATCTGTTTCTGCCAGTCGCCGGCGGGTGGGGCCGCAACGGCGCCACCCACATTCGACTCGCAGTGGCCAATGAAGACATGCTGGCCGGCGCTCTGCGGACGGCCTGGCAAATCCGCGTCGCCAGGAATAAGGCTTCCGGGCGAAAACCCTCCACGAAAAAGAAAAAATAAGCGATCAAGCGCTCAGGTCGCATCGCTTTGGCTGCCGTGGTATTGCTCGCACTGGCGGCCAGCCTGGCCTGCTTCGTGCCGGGCAGGCGCGCTACTAAGCTTGACCCGATGTCCGCTCTGCGACACGAATAAATGCGTTTCGGGATTATACTTTGGGAAAGCTATGTCCGAGCCGAATTCGCTGTACAGCGCTCATCCCGGCGTGAAGATGACGCAGAAATGGGTCTCCACCCTGAAGGAACGTACGGGCCGTTCCCTGGATGAGTGGTTAGCCCTGCTGAAGGAATCCGGGCCTAAGACCGAGAAGGCGCAGCGCCAGTGGCTCCGGCAGAAACACCAGATGGGAATGAACTCGGCCTTCTGGATCGCGGAGCGCGCCGCCGGCAAAACCGATGAGACCGGCGATCCCGAGACCTATCTGCAAGCCGCGGAGCAGTACGTTGAGAAGATGTTCAGCGGCAAGAAGGCGGACCTGCGGCCGCTTTACGATAGGCTGCTGACTCTCGGCCTCAGCATGGGCAAAGATGTCAAGGCGTGCCCCTGCCAGACGATGGTGCCGCTCTATCGCCGGCACGTCTTTGCGCAGATTAAGCCGGCCACGCAGACGCGCATCGATATGGGTTTCGCGTTGGGCGCATTGAAGGGCCAGGGGCGCCTGGTGGAAACCGGTGGGTTCGCCAAGAAGGACCGCATTACCCACAGGATCCCGATTTCGACCCCGGCCGACATCGATGGCGAGGTGAAACGTTGGCTGCGAGTGGCATATGAAGGCGATGCGGAATAGGCCGATCGGCGGCGCACTGCTAGCGGTTGTGCTGGCGATCGCCCCACAGGTTATGCGTGCGGCAACGCCGGCGGAAATCGAGAAAAAGATCGATGTATTGGTTGCCCGGATGACCGTCGAGGAGAAGCTCGGCCAGATGTCGCAGGCTCTCTTCGGCGACTTGACGGATCTGCGAAAAGACGAGATTCGCCACGGCCGTTGGGGCTCGTTTTTTGGAGGCGGCACGCCGGCGCAAAAGGCCGACGCGCAGCGCATCGCGCTCAAGGAAAGCCGGCTGGGCATCCCGCTGATTTACGGCGAGGACGTGATACACGGTAAGACCACCACCTTCCCGATACCTCTTGGGCAAGCCGCCAGTTGGGACCCGGAGTTGGTCCGCGCCGCCGCGCGAGTGGCGGCGCGCGAGACCGCCGCAACGGGGACCCACTGGACGTTTTCGCCCATGATGGACATTGCGCGCGATCCCCGCTGGGGGCGCATTGCGGAGGGTTTCGGCGAGGACCCCCTACTGGCGTCGCGAATGGCCGTGGCGATGGTGCGCGGCTATCAGGGCGATTCGCTGGATGCCGCCGATTCTATCGCCGCCTGCGCCAAACACTATGTCGGGTACGGCGCGGCGGAAGGCGGCCGCGATTACAACTCCACGTGGATACCCGAGAATCTCCTTCGCGATGTGTACCTGGCGCCGTTCCAGGCGTCGCGCGAAGCGGGCATCGCTACTTACATGTCGGCGTTCAACGACCTGAACGGAGTGCCCGCCAGCGCCAACGCATTCACGTTGCGCCAGATCCTGCGCGACGAGTGGAAGTTCGATGGGTTCGTGGTTAGCGACTATACCGCCATCGCGGAGTTGATTCCGCACGGCTACGCTGCGGACTCGGGCGAGGCCGCCCTGAAGGGCATCCGCGGCGGCGTCGAGATGGAGATGGTCAGCACCGATTATTGGGATCACGGTAAGGCGCTGATCGCCAATCAGCAGCTCGATCCCAAACTGCTCGACGAGGCGGTGCGGAACATTCTACGGATCAAATTCCGCCTGGGATTGTTCGATGCCAAGGGGCAGCAGACACCGGCGGGCGCGGCGCCCCCGACGACAGCCGCGCTGGAGACCGCCAAGAAGTTGGCCGCCGAAAGCCTGGTGCTGCTGCAGAATCGGAACGGGGCTCTGCCGCTGGCGCAGTCGGCCGGCACGATTGCGGTAGTTGGGCCGCTGGCCGATAGCCCGCGCGATCAGTTGGGGACGTGGGCCTCCGGTCCAGCCGATAACGCCATCACGCCTCTTACGGCGCTTCGCGAGGCGCTGGGCGCGGCACGGGTGACCTATGCGCCGGGGCTGAAGAACAGTCGCGACGAGAGTCACGATGGTTTCCCCCTGGCTGTGGGTTTGGCGCGCCGTGCCGATGCCGTGCTGCTCTTTTTGGGCGAAGAGGCCAGTTTGTCGGGCGAGGCCAGTTCGCGAGCCTATCTCGATTTGCCGGGCGCGCAGGAGGCGCTGGTGAACGAAGTGGCACAGACCGGCAAACCGATAATCATCGTGATTATGGCGGGGCGGCCGCTGACATTTCACAATGTCGCGGCGAAGGCCGGCGCGGTGTTGTTCGCCTGGCACTCCGGAACGATGGGCGGTCCCGCGATCGTCGACACCATTTTGGGGAAGATGGCGCCGTCGGGCAAGCTGCCGGTCACATTCCCACGCACCGTCGGCCAGGTGCCGATCTATTACGATCGCCTGAATACTGGCCGTCCGCCGTCGGACGCCGGGCCCGAAGCGGAAGATAAGTTCCGATCGAAGTACCTGGACGTCAGTTTCACTCCCGAGTATCCGTTCGGCTTCGGGCTGTCGTACACGACTTTCTCATACGCCAACACGACGGTTTCAGCCCCGCAGATGCGGGTGGGCGGCAGCCTGAGTGTGTCGGCGGAAGTGGCGAATACCGGTGCGGTGGAGGGCGACGAGGTTGTCCAGTTGTACATCCGGCAATTGGCTGCCAGCATCTCCCAACCGGTCCGCGAGTTGAAGGATTTCCGCCGGGTGCATCTCAAGCCGGGCGAAAAGCAGACCGTAGCATTCACCCTCAAGAGCAGCGAACTGGCGTTTCATAAAGGAGCGCAACTGGTCACCGAGCCCGGTTTGTTCCAGGTGTGGATCGCGCCCGACGCGGCTAGCGGCGTTCGCGGACAGTTCGAGGTCGTTCGATAGGGCGGGACCGCTCCCTCACGGTCGCGGCTCGGAAAGGCAAGTGTTACCGAGCCGCGCGCGTCAGCAAGCGGTCAAGATTTTGCTTTGACAAAGCAAATTAAATGGCCTACACTCGCTTTCAATGAACCTGGCGGAAGTGCAAACCGTACTGCGGTGCTACCCGCAGATCTATTTCGCCTGCCACTGCCGCCATGTACGCGATGAGAAGACGCAGGTACAACTGAGCTCCCACCAGGCCAGCGTGCTCGACCATCTGGACGATGTGGAAGGCACATCGCTGCTCGCGCTGGCGCAGCATATGGGCGTGACGGCATCCACCATGTCGTTGATGGTCGACCGCCTGGAACGCGGCGGATACGTGCGGCGCGAGCGCAGTCCGCAGGACGGCCGGCGCGTCGATTTACGCCTGACGGACGCGGGTGTCGGCGTCAAGAAACAGCAAAAAGTACTCGAGCCGGAATTGATCGCGGCCATGCTGCGGCATTTGGACCCAGTCCGGCGGCGGCAGGCGTTGCACGGGCTGGAACTATTGGCGGAGGCGGCCAGGGAGATGATCGCCTCCGGGGATCTGCAGCGGATTTTGAAAGGAGGGGCGGCATGAAGTGGGCGATTGTAATCGTTGGCGGGCTGGTCTTGTTGGTGGCTGTGATGGCGGCGGTGGGGGCCATGCTGCCGCGCGATCACCACACCACTCGCAAAGCGCGTTTCCACGTCGCGCCGGCGGCGTTGTATGCCGTGCTGGCGGGTCCACCGGACTGGCGCACGGGGGTGAAGAGTTACGGCGAACTACCGGACCAGGACGGGAAGAGGCGCTGGTGGGAAGAGGATACCCACCGCCAGAAAATCACCTACGAACTGGTGGAGGCGAAGCCTCCGGAGCGGCTGGTGACGCGCCTCGCGCAGCCCGGCCTGCCATTCGGCGGTGGATGGACGTTCGAAATCGCCCCGCTCCAGGGCGGCGGCAGCGAACTGCGCATCCATGAAGATGGCGAGATTTATAACGTCATCTTTCGCTTCATGGCGCGGTTTCTATTCGGCTACACTGGCAGCATCGAGACGTACCTGCGCGACCTGGGCGCGAAATTCGGCGAGCCGGTCGCGATTGAGGCTTGATTATGGGACAGGAAATCGAGTGCAAGATCCGCTACCAGGAGCAGTCCCTGGCCGGTAAGGCCTATCTGGAAACCGACCATCTGCTCTTTCGCGGCGGCGAAAGGCTCAAGGTGTTGTTCAAAGATATGACCAAGGTGGAGGCGGAGGGCGGCATTCTCAAACTCGAGTTTACCGGCGGGCCGGCGGAGTTGGAACTGGGGGCCGCGGCCGAAAAGTGGGCGCAAAAGATCCTCCATCCGCCGTCACGCACCTTCAAGCTGGGGGTGAAGCCCGGATTGGCAGTCATGGTGGTGGGCAACTTCGAACCCGATTTTCTCGACGACCTGGCCAACAGCCACGTGGAAACTGCCGGGGAGAGCGCGGACTTGATTTTTCTGGCCGCCGAGGGAAAATCGAGGCTATCGCAGGTTCGCAAATTGGGGCGCATGTTGAATCGCGATGGCGCCTTGTGGGTGGTTTACCCCCGCGGCGTCGAGAGAATTCACGAAATCGACGTCATTAAGGCCGGACGGGACGCCGACTTGAAAGACGTCAAGGTGGCCAGCTTCTCGCTGACGCATACGGCGCTGAAATTTGTGATTCCGGTGCTTCACCGCCGCCGTAAGGCCTAAAAATACCACCGCTCCCTTTGGCCGCGGCTCGGAAACGCAGTGTGCCGATACTGAGCCGCGACCACAGGAAGCGGTTGCCGCAAACCGTGGCCGGGTTCTTTGACCCCGGAAATCGGGTCCGATATTTGTTAACATATCTATGTTCCAAATAGCGATTTCTCCGCCACGATTGCCCGATATCGATAGCGGAGGTTCTGAGCATGTCACCTTCTATACCGCTGGCACTGCTGGCTTCCCATTCCATGGGCGCCAAATGGTCGCGGATGTTTGCCGAAACGCCGTTTGCAGGCATCCATCAAATGGTCTGGTTCGACTGGGCCATGCTGATTCCCTATTTCTCCGTCCTGATCGTGCTCTCGGTATACGGCATCCATCGCTATGAGGTGATCCGCACTTATTTCAAGTATCGGAAGAAGGCCACGCAGGAGCCCTCGGCCTTACGATTCGAACAGCTTCCGCCGGTCACCATCCAGCTGCCGCTCTATAACGAGCGATACGTGGTGGAGCGCCTTATCGAAGAAGTGTTGAAGGTGGAATATCCGAAGGAGCTGCTGCAGATTCAGGTGCTGGACGATTCCACCGACGACACCGCTCCGTTCGCCGAAGCGCTGGTGGAGCGCTACCGGACCATCGGGTATCCCATCGAGTATCATCACCGCTCTAACCGGCATGGATATAAGGCCGGCGCGCTGCAAGAAGGGCTGGAAACGGCGACCGGCGAACTGGTGGCGGTATTCGACGCCGATTTTTGCCCCCCAGCCGATTTCCTGACGCGCACCGTGCATTATTTCGCCGATCCGAAAGTCGGGGTGGTGCAGACGCGCTGGAGCTACATCAACCGCGACTATAACTTCCTTACGGAAGTGGAAGCCATGCTGCTCGATGGCCATTTCATCCTGGAGCACGGAGCGCGGTCGACCGCCGGCCACTTCTTCAATTTCAACGGCACGGCCGGGATTCTGCGGAAGGCGATGATCGCCGATGCCGGCGGCTGGCAGCACGATACTCTCACCGAAGATTCCGATCTCAGCTATCGGGCACAGCTCAAGGGTTGGCGCTTCATGTACCTGCCGGGGCTCGACTGCCCGTCGGAACTGCCGGTGGAAATGCACGGTTTCCAGGTGCAGCAATCGCGCTGGGCCAAGGGATTGACGCAGGTGGCCAAGAAGCTGCTGCCGGCTATATTGAAGGCCGACATTCCCAAACGGGTGAAGCTAGAAGCGTTCTTGCACCTCACGCCAAACATCTCCTATCCGCTGATGATCGTGGTTTCGGCGCTCATGCTGCCGGTGATGATCGTGCGCTTCTATATGGGTGTCTGGGAGATGGCGCTGATCGATTTTCCGCTGATCGTGGCGTCGTTCTGGTCGATATCGGCATTTTACGTGATTGCGCAGCGCGAGTTGTACCCCAAGAACTGGAAGCGTTCGGTGCTGATGCTGCCGATGTTGATGGCGGTGGGGGTCGGGCTGACGATTATCAATACGCGGGCCGTGCTGGAAGCCTTATTCGGAGTAGAGACGGCGTTCGCGCGGACGCCCAAGTACGCCATCGGCGACCGGCCGATGAACCTGGAAGTGAAGAAGTATCGTCGAAGCAGCGGTTGGCTGCCGTATGCGGAAATCGCCGTCGGCACGTATTTCCTGGCAATGATTGCGTTCGCCATCGACACTTTCAACTTCTTCTCAATTCCCTTTCTCGCGCTGTTCGTTTTCGGCTACTATTGGGCGGGATTCGGCACGCTGATTCAGGAATATCAGGGTCGCCTGCGCTGGCTGAAACAGCAGAAGAAGCTGGCTGCTGCGAGCTATTAGCAAAATCGGCCGGGCTGTCGCCCGGCTGGGCAAGCTAAAGCTTACCCCACATCAGAAAGGCCGGCGATTTTGTGGGATAAGCTTCAGCTTGTCCAAGCGAGCGGAGCTCGCTCCGGCCCTTCGGGCCGGCTGCTGTTTCAATCGTGATTAACGAGCCGCGCGCGCAAGCCAGCGGTTTTCCGCCTTCGTGTCCATCTATAATCGTGAAAGAATACATGATCACTTCCGCTCGTGGCCGCGTATTGGGGCCAAAGTCAATGGGATTGCGCACCGTAACGATCGTCTGCCTGGTAAATGCTCTTCTGCAAGCTCAGGGGAACGCTCCTGGCGCGTCCGCTCAGCCGAATCCAGCGGCGGGGACGCCCGAAGCACCTCAGCTCGTCAATTGTCCCGCCGGCTCGCCGCTGGGAGCAGTGGATTTGCAGGTGCAAGCCGGCGATCAGAAGCTTCCATTCCGCACCATCAATCGGCTGAGTGAGAATGACAAAGTACTGTACGCTCCGGTTTTGCGCGGCAAGGAGAAGCGGACCGGTGAAATCGCACTGGTGCTGGTTCCGGAGAAGCGAGAGCCCGGACAGGAAGACATTTTCGTTACCGAACCGAAGCCCACGAATAAACCGGAGTCCTGGGACATTCCACAGACGATTTCCGTGGCGGCCGTGGTGTACGGACCCGCCGGATTGAATCGGAAAAAAGTTGTCAGCTTCCTGTCGCGCGACGAAGTTCTGGTGGCGCAACTCGCCGATTACGCCGACAAAACGGCACAGGCGGAGCAGTTGGTGGCAACCCTCTCGAATAGTGAGAGCTCCGCGGCCAGTGTAAATTCCGCCTTGAACGGCTTCGCTTCGCAATATGGCTTTGCGGTCCAGGTAGACCGAAGCGCTCCTCCGTCGGCCCAAGCCGCCACGGTATTCGGAGCCATGAACCCGCAACTGGCCTCCTACAATCCGCTGGCCAGTTCCACGGCGCAGAGCTTAGGGCAGACCGCTAGTCTCGCCACCATCGCGGGCACGCTCTTTTTCGGAAGCCCCGTCGGACTGGCCGCCGGTGGAATGGCGATGCTGCTCGATCTGCGCTCCGTTGCATTTCCCGACACGCAGTTCCGGGCGTCCTTCGCCCAGCCGCTCACGCGTTCCGCCTCCGGCGTGAATCTGTGCGGTCAACAAGGCCCCTTGCCGCCGCACACGCGAGTGGCTTACATCTGGGCCAGCCGCGTTCCGAACATCCCGGTTCCCACGGTCAAAATCGGCGCAGCAGACTTCATTCCCGCCACCCAGAAGACTCCCTTGCCGGTGGATGTTCCCGAGCCGGGCTGGAAATTCCTGGACCGCGCGCGTGCATGGGCACTGGTGAGCAAGGACAAGAAAGTGCCGGTTCCGGTTCCCGTGGTGAAGCTGGGAAATCAGCACGCGCTGGAACTCGACCTGACGAAGGCAAATCTCCCGCCCGGCGACTACGACTTGACCGGACTTTGGGATTGGACGCCTTTGCGAATCAGCGGCGCAGTCCATGTAATGCCGCTTAGCGACTTTCAAACAGCGCATGTCGATCCAGCATCTCAGGACCATCTCCTGGCGAAATCCGGCAAGACGCCTGTGACGGTGACGGGCAGCGATTTCGAGTTCACCGAGAAAGTCGAGCTGAAGAAATTGCACGACGAATTCGCCGTGGCGGAGAGCGTTCGATTCCTGCTGCCGAAAGGGCTGCGCGTTGGACCGCAGGATCAGATGGATGTCCAGATCGACACCGAGAAGCTGGATTCCGGCTCGTACGCATTGTTGATTTCGCAGCAGGACGGAAAAAGCCACCCGGTGGAATTCAAGGTTCTGCCGAATCCGCCTAAGATCGAAAACCTGCCGATTCTGGTAAATCACGGGGCGGGGATCCAGCACTTCGTTTTGAAAGGCCAGCGCCTGGAGCAAGTGAAGAAGCTGGAGGCGCCCGAGGCCATTCTCAGCCTGAGCTCGCCAGGCACGGATCAGGTGGAGCGGAGTCTCACGGTGGAGCTGAAATCTGCTCCCAAGCCCGGCACAACGCTACCGATAACAGAATATATCGAGGACCGCAGCGAGCCTCTCAAATTACCTGGCGGACTCCAGATCACAGGCCCGTTGCCGGTAATTGCCAGTTCCAAACTCTCGCTACCGGCGCAGATGGCGATCGCGGTGCGTGCGGAGGAGTTTCCCGCCGGATATACGCTGAACGCCATGCTCGACGTAAAGAATATCGAGCGAAAGAGCCTTCTGCGCCTGGCATGCGCAGACGGCGTCGGTACGGCTGCGACCCTCCATATCGGCGAGCAAACCGCCAACTGGGCTCTACAGCAGCTTTCGCCCGACCAACTGTTCCTGGCATTCGACACCAGCGGCCTTCCGGCCGGATGTTCGCTCGAGGCCGTCATCGATAACGGACGGGGCGGCATTTCCCAACCGGCGGCGCTGGCGCACATTCTTCGCGTACCTCAGGTCGATTCGTTTACGGTAGCCGATGGTTCGCCGCAGAACGGAATTCGCCAGTACCAACTCACCGGACAGAACCTCGAAATGATCGAAAAAATGGGGTGGGACGATAGCAACGGATTGGATGTGTCGGGACTTCCCACTCCGCTGCCCGGGCCGGGTCTCAAACAATCGATCCAGCTGAATCTTCCGGACCCGCTTTCGCCCGACACGATGCTTTATGTCTGGCTGCGGGGGGATACGAAGGGCCGAACTACCCTCGTCAAGGCACCCGACTTGCCGGCGGACGCGTCGCCAACGGCAGCCTCGGCAGCCAAAGCGTCAGCCAAGGCGGCGACTGCCACTTCCCTCAAGGCAGAGATCAACCCATCGACAACCGGCCACGCAGTAACGTTCACGGCAACGGTCACGATACCGGGTGGAGGGAATGCGTCGGGAACAGTGACTTTCATGGCAGGCAACACCACGCTGGGAACCGGCAGCCTGGATAGCTCCGGCACAGCGACATTCAGCACGTCAGCACTGAGCAAAGGGATCTACAGCGTGGTGGCGGTCTACTGGGGGTCGGCGGGCTGTCAGGGAAGTACGTCCTCGGCTGTTACGCTGGTGGCCCACTAAGGGCAACTCGGGCTCCGGAATGCACGCGAGCGCGGGACGTGGGCGTCCCGTGCGGACCAGGGGGTCCGTCCAATAGGCGTTAACTTAGGGTCGAAAACGAGCGAAAGCGCCATGCTCCTGAACCGCGGACCGCCCAAAACGCAAACATTTCCCCAGAGAAATGTTCTTAGGTTAACGCCTATTGGGGTCCGCCCTACCTGATTTCCGATGGAATTTCGTGGCTGGAGAACCTGGCTGAACCCGCCGGTCCAAAGGCGAGCTTCGCTCGCCGGACAAGCTGAAGCATGTCCCACAAGTCTTTCACCCCGCGTCGACAATCCTTCCGTCGCGCATGCGGATGGTGCGGTGGGCGAACGCGGCGGCTTCGGGATTGTGGGTGATCATGAGGATGGTTTGCCCCAGCCGTTGATTCAGATCGCGCAGAATGTCCAGCACCGCTTTGGAATTCTCGGTGTCGAGATTGCCGGTCGGTTCGTCGGCCAGCAGGATGGCCGGGTGATTCACGATCGCCCGCGCGATGGCCACACGCTGCTGCTCTCCGCCGGAAAGGGCGTTCGGCTTGTGGTCGAGACGCTGGTCGATGCCGAGCAGCCGCAGAGCTTCCACGAAATCCCGATCGAAAGGGCCGTTGGCGCCCGCGATATAGCGCGCCACCGCGATATTGTCGCGGGCCGTGAGGTTGGGCAGCAGGTTGAACTTCTGGAAAACGAAGCCGACGGTCTTCTTGCGCAGGTTGGTGCGGCCGGCGTCGGTGAGGCTGGCGAGATCGAGGTCCGCCACGCGCACTCGTCCGGAAGTGGGCGGCGTCAATCCGCCGATGATGTGGAACAGGGTCGATTTACCGGAGCCTGAAGGCCCAACGATGGCCAGGAAGTCGCCCGTCCGAACTTGCAGATCGACGCCGCGGAGCGCCGGCACTTCGACCTTTCCGACACGATACGTCTTGCGCAGGTCCTGAGTCTCGATGGCGAGGCCGCTACTCATAGGCCAAGGCCTCGATGGGATCGTGCCGGGCGGCGTTCAATCCGGGGTAGAGGGCGCCGAGTCCCGCGCCTACCAGGGTGATCGCGCCGGCGATCGGCCACCATAGCGGTACGATGTCGATCGCCAGGGACGATGGCACCAGCGTGCGGATCAGCCACCAGGCGCCGAAGCTCATGAGAATTCCCAGCACTGTCCCGCCAATACCCAACACCATGGCTTCCGCCAGAATGATCCGCAGAATGAAACTATTCGAGCCGCCGATGGCTTTCAGAATGCCGATTTCGCGGGTTCGTTGTAGCACCGCCATGTACATCGACAGGCAGACCACCGCGAACCCGATCACCACGCCGATTCCCATCACGACGTACATGAAATCCGACAGCCCGGGGATGTTGTTCACGCTATAGAGAGCGGTGAATTCAGCCATGGTGTTGACCTTGAGGTTGGTGTTCTCTTCGACGAAGCGCACCACCGCGTCGCTGTTGCGCGGGTCGTCCAGCTTAAGGTAAATCTGCGTGAGGTTGGCGCCGGTATCCAGCACCTCCTGCAGCGATTTCAAGGAAACCACCACGCGAGCGAGCTTCCCGCCCTGGATGATGCCGGTGAGATGCCAGTCGTGGTTTTTCAGCGAAATGGCCGACCCAATGTGAAGCTTCTTCTGCCTGGCGTAGAGTTCGTCCACCAGGATGTCGTCGGGGTCGCGCAAGCCGCGGCCATCGAGGTAGGTGAAACCGCCGCTCATTTTCGTGAACTCGTCCGGGTCGATGCCGGTGATGTACAGCGGAAACTCGATCGAGCGGTTCATCACGCCCGTCGCCAGTTTGACGTGCGGGACTTCGTTGCGAAAGTATGCCAGGTACTTCTCTTTGACTGCTTCCGTGCTCGTCTGGACAGCCATAGTGGTGCTGGAGGCTCGAACTATGAGGTCTGCGCCCACGCCGCGGGCGCGCTCTTTGTTATCGTTCAACATGCCGGAGGACAATCCCTGCAGGGTCAGAATCAGGGTAACGGGCACGCCGATCAGCAGGAAGCTGAGCAGGCTGCGCATGGGTTTGTTCTTGAGGTTTTCGATAACCAGCTTAGTGGTCACTTGGCGGGTCCTTTTGCGGGTGGCGCCCCTACGGTTTGCAAGGTAGTTCCTTCCGGCTGTTCGAGCACGAACTGGTCGCCCGCGACTCCTTTGTTAATTTCCATTTTCACGATATCGAGAACCATGGCATATTCGTCGCGCGGCCGGTTGATCTCGATGTGTTTGGGGAACGGGACGTTGTCGTAGGTGTGCCACTCGGAATAGCGGGCGTCGGTAAGGATATTGCCGGCGTCTTCGAAGATCATCTGGCGGGCCATGCTCATATCGATCCGGCTGAACCAGATGTTGCGCTGCAAGTGCAGCGTACCGTCCGGAAGTTCGCGCACTTCATGCACGATGTAGTAAGCATTGTCCTCGTCGGTGAAATTCTCCAGGATCACCTTGCTGGTCTGGGGATCGACGGGCTGAACGACCAGGGCGTCCAGGAAATGCTGCGGGCGGAGATTCTCGAGCTTGTTGGGGGAAGGCTGGTCGATGGCATTGCGGCCGACGATGAAACGGCCCTTGGAAGGGATGTAAAGCTTGAAATCGGCGCCATCGGAAACCATGTCGAACAGGGTGGTGTGCACGAACGGAGTCAATCCGGCGAGACGGAAGTCGGAGGGCTTGCGAAAACGGATGTAGGCGCGGACGTCCTTATATTCGGTTATATGGTTCTTCTCGGTGCTGCCCAAGGCGGGCACCATGTCGACCGTGGCGCTGAAATTCTGAATGGCGTCATACTGCTTCCTGACGGCCGCCAGCAGGGTGGGCAAGTCGGCAGACTGCAAGGGTTTGGAATTCCCGGCGCGCGGAATGAGCCGCCGGCGCGCCACGCACGAAGATGTCAGGGCGCAGGCCAGGCACAATACGAGTGCGAACAGCGGCAGGCGCCGGAAGGGCATCGTTTCATTGTAGGCAGCGCGCGATGCGGGCCGCAAACTCAATCTTTTCGAGTAGTTGTGATATATTGAAAGGACTGAATCAGGGGGCCTGTGGCGCAGTTGGGAGCGCGCTTCCATGGCATGGAAGAGGTCGTGAGTTCGAATCTCACCAGGTCCACCAGAACGTTTCATAGACTTAGCGTTTTTAGGTCTTCCCAAAACCACCCGCCGGAGTCCAACTCGAGTCCGAATTTGGACGCCAGCCGCGCGCATTCGAGAATCAGTCGAAAAACGGCGCCGATTTCGTGGGACCTGTCCCCTCCGTGGAAAACCCGACATTTCCGACAAACACCCCCTAAGCTATTGATCTCGTTAGCCTGATTGATGTTTGGTTGCCCCCAAGAAGCCGTCATCGAACCCGACATTTGGCCATGAGAAAACCGACATTTGAGGGCGGGCAGGGCGATTCGGCATTCCGTTTCTCACAATACTCAGAATTGCCCGCGGGCCGCCTCTTGACGACCGCGAGAAGCGCGCAACCCCCACCTTGGTGGCTGATGCTTTAGGCTCATCGCTTCTTGTAGAGCAAAACGCCTCGGATGCCAGGCACAGTGCACAACGCGAAGGAATCAACGTTGCCAAACTCACCGAGTGTCAAAAGGAAGCGGTCGCCGCCATCCTCATTGGAATCCAGCGTCCCGGCGTGACTATCACTTGGGACTTATATTAGCTTTGCGTTATAATTTCAGTGTGGCGTGGGACGTTGAGGTTACGGATGAATTCAAAGTCTGGTGGAACGGGCTCACCGAAGCCGAACGCATATCGGTCGAGAGGGCCGTTTTGCTGCTGGAAGAGCATGGCCCCCATCTCCCATTTCCGTACAGCAGCGGAGTGACCGGCTCGCGCCATTCCGCGATGCGTGAACTCCGAGTGCAACACCAGGGCCACCCCTACCGGGTGCTTTACATTTTCGATCCTCGCCGCGTGGCACTCTTGCTGTTGGGTGGCGACAAGACAGGCGACGACCGCTGGTACGAGAAGAACGTACCGCTGGCAGATCAGATTTACGACAACTACCTTTCGGAGATTGATGAGGAAGACAGTGCCAAAGACGACAAAGTTCAGTGAACTTCGGGCGATGATGTCGCCGGAAGCCAGGGCCGAAGCGCGAAGTCTCGCCAACAAGGATCTCAAAGAGATGCCGCTGCACGAACTGCGCGCCGCACGACATCTGACACAGCAACAACTCGCGCAGACCCTTGACATGACGCAGGCGGCGGTTTCGCAACTGGAACAACGCACGGATGTCTACCTCAGTACGCTTGAGAACTTCGTTGAAGCGATGGGCGGACGACTGGAAATGTACGCCGTCTTTCCCGATGGGAGAGTGAAACTGGGTCTCGGGCGGGAAGCATCATAGCCCATCAGCCGGGCATCGTCCTTACAAGGGAGATCACATGTTGTCTCCTCCAGCAGACAACAATCACAATGGCTGGCAGCCGCGCGCGAAAGAGCATGCGCGGTGCCATATCCGATGTGGAGTCCCGGAGTCCGCGCGGAGTCCAGATTGTGAAAACGCCCTTCTGTTGGCGTCCACCGGCGTCCAAATCGCCTCCCGCTAAGCCTTTTGTTTCTGGTGGAATTCCTTGTAAGCCATTGATATCTCTTAAATGGCATAGAAGAGGTCGTGAGTTCGAATCTCACCAGGTCCACCAAATTCCTCTAAGACTTACACCTCCCCCTATACAGCAAGACCCTGATCGCTGGAGTCCAAAGCGTCCTTGATCCCTGGGCAGGCACGGGCATCGTGGGCACTGTAAAACGCTACAGACCAGCCCGGGTATCGCCGCCGTGCCGGCCGCGGCCGGTCTGCGAGTCGACGATGCGGGCGCGCTGTGGTCAGTTGCGGCTTTCGCGCATCGTCTGCGTCCATTCGCACGTTCGCGGTGGAGCACGGAGCCTCACGAAGCCGCGGCAAATGCGGCCGGATTGCGTGGCTGAAAGGCTGGCCGAGCGATAAGATGAGTCATGCCGCCCGAATTGCCCAGAATCCGACTGGTTAGACTCTTTTGGGTTACCCGCCATTGGGAAGTTGAATTCGATCCCATTCAGGATTGGGGCCGCCAAACCATCACTGGTCTGGGCCGGGACGCGACCCCGACTGCGCGTCAAGTTGCAGTGTTGAGGCAATTCAACGCGGAATACGATTTCAGCGAGTCAAATTGGAAAATCGAAGTCGCACCCCCCGGATCCGATGGCAGCTGACTGCCACCGGTTCGCCTGGCCATCCCACTGCGGAGTGTGCGTGGGATTTGCGATCTGCCTCGTGCAAGGAACAGGCCTATACTGAAGGGGATTCCCATGACCGAGCCTTACCTGGGTCTTCTCATTGGCGCCGCGCCCGACTTGCCGCCGTTATTTGAAAGCCAGGCGGACGATCTCGAATGGATGGCGGTACAGACATCCAGTCTTGCGGTGGCACTGAACTGCCTGCGCAGGCGGCCGTACCACCTGGTTATCGCCGAACATCATCAGACGTCCGGCACCGGTAGCGACCTGGTGGCTGCCGTCCGCGAAGCCCAGCCCGGCGTGAAGGTCATCGTAATCGACTCCGTCCCCAGCAATGCCGACGTAATCGAGGCGATGCAGCAGATGGCGTTCAGCTATTTCAGCAGACCCTTTGACCCCGCCGCAGTCCGGGACATGATGCGGAGCGCCGTCAGCGCACCGGATTGGGACGATGGAATTAAGGTCCTGTCTGCCGAGCCCCAGTTCCTCACTCTTAAAATCCGCTGCAACATTCCGACGGCCGACCGCTTGCAGCAGTTTTTCGGGGAATTGAAGAACGACCTCGATCCGGAGGAGCGCAGCGGTATTGCGATGGCGTTTCGCGAAATGCTCCTCAACGCCATAGAGCATGGTGGCAAACTCGATCCTAACGAGTGGGTCCGCGTCTCGCGCGTTCGCAGCCAGCGATCGCTGGTCTACCACATGGA
>Ga0182013_10002334_pt1 | contig 24889 bp, 16 predicted proteins | sample 612S2MmetaG_FD_120487 | JGI IMG/M metagenome (GOLD analysis project Ga0182013, IMG submission 120487) | Permafrost microbial communities from Stordalen Mire, Sweden - 612S2M metaG | ecosystem: Environmental > Terrestrial > Soil > Wetlands > Permafrost | place: Sweden: Stordalen | collected...
ACGATGGAGCGCGACATCCTGGGAAAAGCGACGGCGTTCTTCGCAAAGGGCCAGAAATGAAGTACGCCTTTATTCAACGTCACAAGCGGGTCTGGCCGATCCGGGTGCAATGCCGTGTACTCAGGGTCAGCGTTTCCGGTTACCACCAACACTTGGTGCGGCTGAGGGAAATAGCCCAGCGGCGCCATCTCAGCGACGAGGCGCTGCTGGTGTACATCAGCGCTGCCTACGCGGAGAATCGCGGAGCCTACGGCTGGCCGCGCATCTGGCGGCAACTGCGTGCGCAAGGCATCCGCGTGGGCAAGCAGCGCGTGCAGCGGCTGATGCAGCAGCACGGTATACGAGCCCGCGGCAAGAGGCGGTTTCGCGTCACCACCACCGACAGCCGGCATGATCTGCCGATTGCGCCGAATCTTCTCAATCGCAACTTCACCGTGGCCGCGCCCAACCAGGCGTGGGTTGGTGACCTGACGTATATCGCCACCGAGGAGGGCTGGCTGTTTCTGGCCGTGGTCATTGATCTGTTCAGCCGCAGGGTGGTGGGTTGGTCGATGCAGCCCGACATGCGGCGTGACCTTGTCATCGACGCCTTGGAGATGGCCTGGTTTCAGCGCCGCCCAGATAGAAAGGCAGAGCTGATCTTCCATAGCGATCGCGGCAGCCAGTATGCCAGCGACGACTTTAGCAAGGTGCTGAAGCAATGCGGAATCACGCCTTCAATGAGCCGCAAGGGAAACTGCTGGGACAACGCGTGCAGCGAGACTCTGTTTGGTTCACTGAAAGTGGAACGGCTGCATGGGCAGCGATTTGAAACCATCCGTCAGGCCAAGGATGAAACCATCGCCTGGCTGCTCTGGTATAACCAAACACGCATGCACTCTACGCTGCACTATGCAAGTCCAATGCAGTTCGAGAAAGACTGGATGGATCGAACGATGAAGATCGCCGCCTGAGAGTTCGCGGCGATCGAGGCAGGCCGTGGAAATGACGGTTTATGGAAAGCCCGGAAAACGATAGTGCTGTTTTCCGCCCTTCCCACAAACCTTGGAAATCGATGAAGCCGATTCCCACACTCCCACCGCCACGACGACCACGGGGATGAATCTAATCCTCAAACCCGGCCGGTTAAGAGATACGCATTCTGAGGGCAAGATCACCCCACCGGCAGCGAAAGGTCTCTTCCTTTCCAGGCTCTCCGCCGACGGGTGGGTGGAAGTGCTCTGGACATGTCTGGCGGGGGAAGAGTACCAGTTCCTTTGCACACACACGGTCCGTATTGACATAGGTGAGGAGTTGAAGACCCATTCGCTCAAGATCATTCAGGCCGAAGTCTGCAACTTCAATCCGATTCACTTCATCGGGTGTAAGAGCGATTGCCACACGATCCAATAGCTGGACCACTCTGCTTCGTGCGCTTTCCATTTGCTGCCGGCTCAACATAGCGACCTCTCTTCCAACCTATTTTTCCAAAGATGCCTTGTCGATTTCAGATACCGATGCCGTGGATCGGATCCACAAATTAGGAGATTCATGCCAATGGCGCCGCGGTCGAATCGCGCACCTGGAGTTGAGCTTGAAGGACGGTGATGGGATATTGGCGATAGGTATATTTCTCGTCCCCATTTAATTTCTCTAGAAGCATCTCCGCTGCGCTCTTACCCATTTCATGGGTCGGTTGTGCGACACATGTAAGATGTGGGATGAAGCTTGTTGCCCAATCTGCATCGTCGAAGCAAACAACGCTTACTCGACCGGGACAATCAACTTTTAGCTCTCCCAGAGCGTGAAGAAGCCCAAGTGTCATTCGGTTGTTGCACACGAAGACAGCCGTTGGGGGGACCGCCAAGTTCATCAGAGTTAATCCGCACTTGTAGCCACTTTCGACATGAAAATCACCCACTTGGATCAATTCATCCGGCGTCCAGAGTTTCGCCTCGTGCATAGCCTTTCGATAGCCGTTCATTCTTTCGACACCGACTGAGCGGTCGAGACGTCCGCTGATGATGGCGATTCGCCGATGACCCAAGTCGACGAGATGGCGTGTGGCCGCATAGGCCGCTTGGGTATTATCGACGATGACCGCGTCGCTCTCGAAGCCTGCAGGTACAGAGTCTATGAAAACGATAGGAGTTCGTTGCAACAGGCGGAGGTCGTTAATCGCTTGCGATGTCGAACTTGCCAGCAAGATTCCATCGACACGCCTGGAATAAAGCATGTCCATGTATTGGCGTTCACGGGTAGTATCGTCTTTCGAGTCGCAAAGAATGACTGAATAACCATTCTGTTCACTAAATTCCTCCACGCCCCGAATGATTTCGGCAAAGTACCAATTGGAAATATCGGGTACAATCATTCCGATAATCTTCGAATGCCCTACCCGAAGGCTGCGAGCAATCTGGTCGGGATGGTAATCGAGAGCTTCCATCGCCTTTTGGACGCGTTCCGTCAAGGCGGGGCTTACAGTACCCTTCCGATTGATGACCGCGGAAACTGTCGCAGACGAAACACCCGCAAGTCGTGCAACATCTTGCATCGAATACATGAATACTCTGCTCCTTCAATTCGGCCAGTATAACGCCACCCCATCAAGTGTGCACGAAATCTAATCGATTCAATCAGAAGTTTCTATCTACTTCTGTGATCGCGAATACAATTCGATCACCATATGATAACGCTACTGCAAACGCTAAGAATTTAATCGATTTAGTCTAACCCATTTCCTTTGAGTCTCAATCCCCAATCCCTGAATCGTCGAAAACGCAGCTGTTCAAGGGTACCAGTTGGGCGAAGAGCCTTCTGAAGTGACGAGCGACGAGCAGTTTTCCTCCTCCAACGTTATTTGCCCCAATCGCACGCCGTCTCTTTGGCAGAGGTGGTCTTGCAAGGAATCGAGAGGCCTGCCAGAGAGAAATTCTGGGCACATCAATTTCCACAGGAGCGGTTAATCAAAGATCTGGCATTGATGAATGAGTAGTGAGGATGGCGCATAGAGTCTGTGAATACGTCGGCAGAGAGGGCAGCATCGTTCCACGGCCCCGGAAGCAGGGGAAGAGCAATGCCAACATCAATCCTAATATCTATTCGTTATTGAAACAGACAAATCTATTTCTATGAATTTAAACGATTTGTATAATCTTTGATTTGGGTTTATATGGGTCAGGGATCAAATAGAAATGTGTTGTAAACTATTTGTAATAAATGGTTTATATAGAAAAACGTTAGAGAAGAAGTACAAATCCACAGATGGCGGTAGATAATTTTAATCATCACTGTCTGAATCGATTAGATTTTTCTGAATCGATTAGATTTTTCCCTTGACAGGCGGTTTTTAGGTGGCGGATAATCCGCATCTAAAGTTGGTTCGCTGACAAAAAGAGATTTGACTCGGCTGATTTGTCAAAACGAATTTGCAACCGTTTGCCCAAGAATGGCGTGGATTTGGCATGGTTCAATCCGGCACCAGACACGGGTGTTAACCACAGTGATCAATAGGAGGCAAGACAATGAGACGTTCGCTTCTTCTGCTGGTGTTCTGCATCTGCATCTGCATTGCGCCGCGCGCTATGGCCCAGTTCAATGGTTCTCTTTTTGGGACTGTGCTGGATCCAAGTGGGGCCGTTGTACCTGGAGTTGCCCTGCAACTTCAAAACACGGCGACAAAAGTGATCCAAACGGCCCAATCCGATCCGCAGGGGAACTACCACTTCAACAGCTTGGCGCCGTCTACATACGAACTGATCACGCGAATGCGGAACTTTAGCGACACCAAAAGCACCCTCACCTTGCAGACGAACCAAACACTCAGCTTCGATATTAAGCTTGCTGTTGGTGGTGGGTCCCAGACGGTTGTGATCAGTACCGAAGCGCCTATGATCGATGTCGGTGACACGCGGCTTGAGCAAACATTGACCACGGCCGCATTATCCAGTCTCCCCCTTGCGGGCAGGAGCATGGTCTCACTGGTCGCGCTTGCCCCCGGCGTGAGTGGTCTAGGCGCTACCTCCAATGGCAGCCCGGGGTCGGGCCGCGATAATTACTCCACCGAGCAATCGGTGGATGCGAGTGCCAACGGACAAGGCTCAGTCAGCAATATGTACGTACTGGATGGTCTGGACGTCGACAGCGACGCGCGACCGGGTGTCCTCAACATGACCCCCAATCCCGATGCAATCCAGGAGACGTCGGTTCAGACAAATACTTACAACGTAGATTACGGTCGCGCCACGTCCATCCTGATGACGATGACGACGAAGTCCGGAACCAGCAGCTATCACGGCAGCTTTGGCGACTACTACACCTACGAGAATCTATTTGCCGGCACCGAGTTTTCTCACAAGTACACGCCTTTTCATACCAACAACTTCTCGGGCACAATCGGCGGCCCAATCATCCCGCATCGCCAGTTCTTCTTCTTCTTCGCGATCGAGCCGCAACGTGCCTCTGCGGGTGCAACGAGCAGCATTAGCTTTGAGGATCCGCTGTTTACTCAATTCGCAAAGACTAACTTTCCCAACACGCTTGGGACTCAACTCCTCACGACGTATCCCGTTAGCAGAGTGACCAATGAGGCTGTTCTTTCCACGGCGGCGAATACCTTTCCGACGACTTGCGGCACGGCTGCAACCAGCTTCCTTCCTTGTGACCTTCCGATGGTTGACTCCGCCAATTTCTCCACCACAACATACCGAAACGCAGATCAATACAGCGTCCGGATAGACAAGCCATTTAAGTCTGATCGCCTATATGGAACGTTCTTCCGTACCACCAACAATACCGACAATTCGAATCCTAGGGCCGCATTTGTGACCCCCAACCACTATTTCCAGAGGACGTTCCAGGTGAACGAATCCCACACTTTCAGCCCAAATACACTGAATCAGGCTGCCTTTGGCGGGATGCGCGATGAAGGCATTCAGGCGGCCAAGGGGCTATTCTCGGTTCCGATTGTTGGCGTTGTTGGCGTGGGCCAAGGGTTTGGCTCGGGCTTCGCTGTCGGCGACTTCATTCAGCACAACTATCACTGGCGCGACTTGCTCACGCATACGTACAAGACTCACAGTATCAGTGCGGGCTACGATGGGTACTTCGCGGATGATGTTGAGCTCTTCGGGGACGCTGACGATCAACCGAACTTCACATTTGATTCCCTGCTTGACCTCGCCCAGGACAACCCCCACTACGAAGCGGGTGTTTCTTATAACCCTCTCACAGGACAGCAGACCCAGTGGGTTTGGAATGCTGCAGGAACGGCTTATGGCTTGTTTTTGCAGGATGCTTGGCGGGTAAATCGGAGAGTCAGCGTGAACTATGGGTTGCGATGGGACGACTATGGCAATCCATATTCCCGTGCCGCGAACACGGTCTTGGCAAATTTCTATTATGGGTCAGGGCAGACTATGGAGCAGCAAATTGCGAATGGCAGCCTGATTCAACATCACAATTCATTCACCCATAACGTTGAACCTATCTTCAGTCCGAGGGTCGGCATCGCATGGGACGTCACTGGAACTGGCAAATGGCTTGTAAAAGGTGGCGCTGGGCTTTATCACAATTGGCCCACTCTGGCCATTACTGAGGAGGAGTATCGGGGCAATCCTCCTGGCCCGATCTCCCCCACTTTTTATAGGGGCCAGAATCCAGCTCCAATATTTGCAATGGGCACTTCAAATACCACACCGCCGTATGGATTCCCGTACCCTGCATTGCCAGCTCGGAACCTCGATCAGCACGGCGGTATCCAAGGCCTGCAATTCACCATCGGCGCCATCGATCCTGACCTGAGCCCGCCAAAGGCCTATACTTACTCCGCTGCCCTTGAGCGTGAAATAAGAGAGGGATTGGTCGCGAGTGCCGCCTACACAGGCTCGTTGGGCCGAAGCCTCTTTGCCGGCGGTAATAATACCTCCGGAGACGTCTTCGGAGTCGATATCAACATACTGCCCGATGATCTCATCATTCACAACAGCACTGTGCCGACCCGCCTCAATAGCAGCTTCGGTCAAATTATCTATGAGATGACCGATCGTGTCTCAAACTACAATGCGCTCATTTTGAGTCTGCGTGGGCGCTTCCACAACGCGTTCGTCATCGCGTCCTACACACGATCTCAGTCGAAGGACGACATGGGGGGTAGCCAGGGCACTCCCGCCTATCCTAGCTACATCAATCCTCATCAATGGTACGGCCCGTCGGTCTGGGATATACCGAATCGCTTCTCCTTGGCGTGGAATTACGAGCTTCCGAACCCGAACAGTGGTCTCGGAATGCTGGGTCGTGTTGGCGGGGGATGGGGTATAAGTGGAACCGCAACCCTGCAATCGGGACCACCTTTCAATGTGTTCACAGGCGCACCGTTTAAACCTCTCACGGACAGTTCTGGAACGTTCATCGGCTATGCGCCAGGCAGCGGTGATTTTAATGCTGATGGGGACAACTACGACTTTCCTGACGTAAACAGTTACAAATACTCAAATAGCCGCAAGGCCTATCTACAAGGGCTCTTCACTCCGCAGAGCTTCTCTGCCCCATCAACCTTCGGGGCTGAGGGGAATGAGAAATGGGACCTATTCCGCAGTCCCGGATTTGAGCAGTGGGATGCCGCCTTGGTGAAGGACACGAAGATCAAGGAGTCGATTAACTTTCAGCTCCGCTTTGAGTTCTTCAACGTCTTCAACCGTCCCAACCTCACAGGAGTGGATTACAATCTTGCCGATGGTAACTTCGGCAAGTCGACCGGTCAAAACACCCCGCGCTTCATTCAATTCAGTGGAAACTTCAAGTTCTAGAATGAAGTGTTAACTGCAAGTTTGGTGATGCGGCAGCCTATAATGGGCTGCCGCACCCAATCTCGCAGGAGGGTGAATTGGATGAAGGTCCATGCTACTCAGGCAATCGTTCAGTCCGCGAGTTGGATCGGCCTATTGTCGGCTTTGATGCTGACACCCATTGGGGTTTCATCTCAATCAGGGCGAGAGTCAGAAGACACTATTCTGCGCGCACTGAAGACGAGAGACTATCCCGCTGCGATTGCAGCTGCTAATGAAGTCCTTAAGATTCATCCAAAGGATTGCAAGATCCTCACCATGCGCGGGTTGGCTCTTCAGGATGAAGGCAAGGTGGATGAAGGCCTCCAGTCGTTTAACCAGGCGATTGACGCATGTCCCCATTTCGTGCCAGCTCTCAAAGGTGCGACACAGATCGAATACGCGCGTCGCTCACCACGCACGCGAAAGCTGCTTAATGAGCTTCTCTCAAATGCTCCCGAGGACCCGACCAGCAACGCTATGCTTGCCGCACTTGACTGGCGGGATAAAGACTGCTCGTCCGCTCTCCCTCATTTTGAGAAGAGTCTTACGCTGATAGCAAGCAACCCTGAAGCAAACCGCGAGTACGCTGCGTGTTTAGTAGTCACGGGCGACGCAGCGAAAGCTGTATCGGTCTACGAGCAGATTCTAAGCAGCCATGAAACCACCACAATAAGGCTTCAGCTTGCTTTTGCTCTGTGGAAGAGCAATGCCCTGGAGATGGCCATCGCTATGTTGTCTCCGATGCTCGAGAGTACCCCTCCGGTTTCGCAGGCTCTTATCCTGGGCGCTCAGATCGCGGAGGACAACGGTGACACACCGCATGCGATACAGTGGTTGCGCCAAGCTATAGTGCAAGATCCAACCTCAGTCAATAACTATGTAATGTTCGCCGCCTTTGCATTCAGCCATCGTTCCTCCCAGGTCGGTATCGATATGCTCGATGCGGGCCTCAAAATCCTTCCGCAAGCTGCGCCCCTTTATCTCGCACGCGGCATCCTCCTAGTTCAGGTGTCGCAACCAGAGGTGGCACTCAAGGACCTCGAAGAGGCGCACAGGCTTGACCCCCATCTCTCCTTCGCAGCGGATGCACTTGGCATGATGTATAGCCAACAGCATCAACTGCAAGCGGCACTTGAATTCTTTCGGCAGTATGTTAAGCAAGCCCCAAATGATCCCCTGGCGCAGTATCTTTACGCGGAAGCTATTTCAGAAAAGCCAAACTGCGATGAGGCAGATTATAGAGAAGCAATCCGTGCAGCTCTTCGATCCGTAACGCTGGAGCCCGATTACCAGCCAGCGCGAGACCTACTCGCCGCACTCTATGCTGAAGCGAATGATCCCGCTGCCGCGGCCAAGGAAGCAGATGAGGCGCTGAAAATAGATCCAAGCGATGAGTCAGCCCTGTACCAGAAGATTCTGGCCTACCGGCGTTTGGGTCGGCGGAACGAAGTCGGGGAGTTGGTGGCGCGACTCCAACAACTGAAAAAGAACGCGTTGGCGATCAAGCTATATCAACTTGAAGAGGCACCAGCGGAGGCCATTCCTTGATGATGCATAACCTACTGCGATCAGACGAGCGACTGTCATCAACTAAGGGATCCAACAAGAGGAGAATCGTTGGCTTCCGGAGTGGTGTTTCCAGCGCAACTGTTTCATGGAGAGATCTGCAATGGATGGGAGACCGCGTTAAAGTTCCTGGTCACATTGCAAAAGCACCTTACTGAACGAAACTTTGACACATTTTGTGGTCTCTCGCTTGTGCGATCTGCGTTGAGGGGTAACAAGAACTGCACACCAACTATCAGGAGGAATACGAGCTATGAGAAGACGAGACTTTATCGAATCATTCCTGGTCTCCGCTGTCGCGATTGGGGCCAAACCGCTACTTGCGGGTCCACGCAGTGAGCGGGAAATCTCTGATAGTGATGGAAGCCTAAGTCCTCTTGGGCAGAACGCAAATGCCGATCAAACTCCCCGGCAATTCTTCTATCGTCCCGTAGGCGCATGGCCTGGGGACTTTATCCCCTATTACAGGGATGGCCAATTTCATCTGTTCTTTCTCATGGACTGGCGTGACAAGGCCGGACACGGAGAGGGGACTCCATGGTATCAAGTGATCACCAAGGATTTTGTTCATTTTGACGAGCACGGAGAGATGCTGCCTCGCGGTAGCAAAAAAGACCAGGATCTTTATGTCTTTACGGGATCAGTCGTGTATGGCGAAGGTAAGCACCATATCTTTTACACCGGACACAACCCCTACTTTCCCGATGAAGGCAAACCCCAAGAAGGCGTAATGCACGCAACAAGCGACGATCTGTTGCATTGGGAAAAAATCCCCGAAGACACCTTCTATGCTCCTTCCGAGCGTTTTGAGCTGAATGACTGGCGAGACCCGTTCGTGTTCTGGAACCCGGAGGCTCGGGAGTATTGGATGATCGTTGCTGCCAGGTTGAAGAGTGGTCCGAGCCGCAGACGTGGCTGCTCAGGCCTATGTGCATCCAAGGATCTAAGAAAATGGGAAGTACGAGACCCGTTCTGGTCTCCCGGACTGTACTTTACCCACGAGTGTCCAGATCTATTTAAGATGGGTGATTGGTGGTATCTTCTTTTCTCCGAATTCACGGACCTGGTGCGTACTCGTTATCGGATGAGCCGATCACTTAATGGCCCATGGCTCACGCCTAAGTATGACTATTTCGACGCCAAGGCCTTTTATGCGGCAAAGACCGCATCGGACGGACAACGCCGCTTTCTCTTCGGTTGGGATCCTACGCGCACTGGAGGTAGAGACTATCACCCATGGGACTGGGGCGGAAACCTTGTCGTCCACGAATTGAGGCAGGAAAGTGATGGAACTCTTGCCGTTACCATCCCTGCGACGGTCGATGCCGCCTTTACTAGACCATTGCCTGCCCAATTCCCGCTGCAACTAGGCCAAGTGAAGGTGGGCAGCAATCAGGTCGAACTCGTGGCACCTAAGTCGTTTGGCTGCGCTGCTGCCGAAATGATGCCAGATCGTTGCAAGATTGAAGCACAAGTACAATTTGATCCGCACACTCGTGGGTGCGGCATCATGTTGCGAACGAGTGATGATCTAGAAGCTTCTTATTACATTCGGTTAGAGCCCCAGAATCGACGCATGGTCTTTGATTCGTGGCCTCGAGTCGCACCAGAACCACTAATCAATGTTGATGGGGGCCACATGGCTGGTCTGGACCGCTGGCTCGACTTAGCCCCGGGTGTCCCGGTGGACTTAAAGGTTATCGTTGACCGCACGACAGCAGTTGTCTATGCCAGTGGCGGAGTAGCGATGAGCCTTCGAATGTACGATTTGCCAACTGGCCGCTGGGGCTTCTTCGTGGATGAAGGCAGCGCCCAATTTCACAATATTAGGATTACGGCCCTCTGATGCTACCAATGAATCCAAATACTCAGTTGTCAGGCTACGAGCCGTCTCCAGCCGGACCTGGTCCAGCTGGACACCGCTCCGCGTTCATCAACGGATTTTTAATCAAGAATACCGTCGTTGCTGCATTGGGTGGCATGCTATTTGGCTTTGACACTGCCGTCATCGCTGGTACTACTGCTGCCCTAAGTAAAACCTATGATTTGTCACCAGGATTCTTGGGACTAACCGTTGCCATTGCACTTTGGGGCACGGTCGCTGGCGCCGCATTTGCGGGAATCCCAGGTGACCGGTACGGTCGAAGAGACAGCTTGCGGATTCTCGCCATGCTCTATCTCGTTTCTGCATTGGGCTGTGGCTTCGCGTGGAATTGGTACGCATTGGTGATGTTTCGCTTTATCGAGGGCCTTGCAATTGGTGGCTCTTCGGTCCTCGGTCCTATGTACATTGCCGAGATCGCACCTGCCAAGTGGCGCGGACGAATGGTGGGATTCTTCCAAATTAATGTTGTCCTCGGCATTATGTTGGCCTACCTTTCCAACTACTTAATCGGGCTCTTGAACTTTGGAGCGCTTGAATGGCGTTGGAAACTGGGAGTATCTGCATTCCCGGCAGCTTTCTTTTTCATAATGCTTTTTTACATCCCGCGAAGTCCACGCTGGTTAGTGAAGAAAGTAAGAATTGACGAAGCTAGAGATGTGCTTCAACGAAGCGGCGAAGAGAATTACGAAGATGAACTACAGAGCATCATTGCGTCAATTGATCTCGAACATGTCAAGCAAGACGCCCTGTTCTCGCGGAAGTATCGTCTACCAGTGTTTCTTGCAATCACAATTGGAATGTTTAACCAACTGTTGGGCATCAATGCGATTCTCTACTATTCGAACGACATCTTTGCCCGCGCAGGATTCGGCAAAGCATCCGCAGACCTGCAAAGCGTTGCCATTGGCGCGACTCTTCTGATCTTCACAGTGGTGGCCATGCTGGTAATCGACAAGGCTGGGCGGAGGCAACTGCTACTGATCGGCTCGGTTGGTACTTGTTTCTGCCTTGCTGGCGTTTCGGTGATCTTCTTCACCCACCGACATGAGAATCTCCTGGTGTGGTTGTTGGTGGGATTCATTGCATTTTTTGCCTTTTCGCAGGGCGCTGTTATTTGGGTGTATATCAGCGAGGTGTTTCCCAACCGGGTAAGGGCGAAGGGGCAGAGTCTCGGCAGTTTTTCGCATTGGTTCATGAATGCAGTCATCTCCGGAATCTTTCCTCTCATGGCGGCTTCCTCAGGTGGCTACCCGTTTGCTTTCTTCTCCTCCATGGCGGTTCTGCAATTCTTCATTGTGCTGTTTGTCTATCCGGAGACGAAAGGGATCACACTCGAAGATATGCAGCGGAAGCTTGGCATTTCGTGAAAACGTTGGGTTGGAACATGCCAAGGGATTTGCCACATCATTCTGTGCGGCTTTAACTTGATCATCTCCAAAGGTTAACTAATGATTGATCGCCGAGAGTTCATTGCGATGCTAACAGCTGCTGCAACCGAGCTGAGGCAGCAGGTACGAACTCCGTTGTCAGGAGAGGGAAAAGCGACTTCCTCTGGAGGACGCTCTAATGCTGCGCGGACTTCGGCGGAACGATGTGACTTGGAATCGCGCTCACTTCGCGTATGCCTGTCAGCAGCAGGTGGCCTTGAGCGCATTGAGAATCTGGAATCCGAGGAAACCTATGTATTTTCGGGCGACAGGTTTTCAATTACTACGAACAAGGGTACCTTTAGCAATCAAGGTCTTAAGGCGGACAATAGAAAAGAGGAGAATGGAGTCATCTCATATTTGTTCGTAAATAGGGGTCTATATACCGTTTCACTTAACTACAAGATCGGTCCTAGCGGTCACTACCTTGAGAGATGGCTTGCTTTCGAGGACGCTGCCATACCCCTCGAATTGGTCAAGGTTGACCTCAGCTGGGGCAGTGTTGATCGGCCTCCGCATCAAGTAGTCAAATACGATACATTTTGGAATACGCCTACCGTCGTCTTTCTCAGATGGCAGAGGGGAGGATTGTTTACCGGTATTGAGAATCCATTTTTCATGGTAAAAGCTCAGAACGCCGGGATGTCATTGTCATATGAACCTTCGCTTCTCTTAGCCGCTGGAGAAGCCTACTCGAGCGAGCCGCAATTCATTGGTGTTTTCAGTCGCGCGGATAAGACGATGACGGATCATTATCTCCCGACACTCACTCGGGAGAGGCCACACATGATGCGATTCCGAAATCCATGTGGACACATTCCTCTCGACTGGAATGAGATCCAAAGCATGCGGCAATTCGTCTACGACTATTTGCACCCGAGATTGAACCGATTCCTTTGTTCCCTATACATGTATTGGTATCCGGTCGAGCAACTGTGGTCATTGACGGGAGAAGATCAGGCGAGAGAGGCCTCGATTGAGGCGAAATACAAGCGCATTGTGGAGAACTTCTCGGCGGTTGGCGGAGACGTGATCATCTTCAATCCACTGTTCAAATACACGAAACCTGCCGGCGGCAAAGAGAGCTATTGGAATGTCGCTCCGGCCGAATCGGCTGCCGGTCGCATTCTCGCGTTTGCTCAAGAGAAAGGGATCGATTGTGGGTTCTATATGGGCGTGGCAGCGCACGGCGACGAAGGGAATGCCTGCGCGCTTCCGTTTGTTCCCAAAGAACAAGCGTGGAAAAAAGTCGATTTCTCCGGTGGACGGAGTGGAGAAAACTGCGTCGCTTGTCGTGGATTTGCGGATTGGTGGTATGAGGTCCAAAAGAACACGATATCGAAGTTCAATCTACGCTATTGGTCGTGGGATCCGGGACCGGGGAACGGTTCATTTTGCTACAGCGCGAATCATGGCCACATTCCAGGGAAAGGTGCCTATAAGGGGTGGCGAGAAGCGACACGGCTTACTGGACGCCTGAAGAGCGAGTTCCCAGCATTGCTACTGATGGCCTTCTATGGGAGGAAGGAATACGGCCTTTGGGGGTTGAAGAACTTCGATCTTCATGAGTCTTATTGGGAGCAAACAATACTATATAGTGCAACAAAACATCCCGATCTTCACGATGATCGTATCAACGCAGACGGCGCTCGGTTCCAGAGTATGTGGAACGAGAATTTTCGGTTTCTGCCGACTGCGATGAACCATGCACTGGTACATCGGATTGGCGAGAACAGTTACGATAGCCGTTTGCCGAAGGTCTGGGACCATTTGGGGTGGCGATATGCTCTCATGTCCGCAATCGCCGCATCTGGAAGCATCTTCCCCTGCATTTTGCCAGAGGAGTTGAGCAATGTACCAGAGTTTACGGCGTTCTATCGGAACTGGTTGGGATGGGCTCGTGAGAATTTCGAGTATGTACGATACAACGTAAGTTGTGGAGATCAGGTAAGGCCCGGTGGAGTTGACGTCCATGCTCGAATCAAGGAGGACCATGGCTTTATATTCCTTTGCAACCCAGGGCCGCGCCCGGCAAGATCTGAATTTGAGCTAGGGCAATCAATTGGGCTGAAGCTGAAGGGAAGCTTTACGCTCAAGGAACTTCATCCTGCGGAAGATAGATACTACTTTGACGGCGTTCATCATCGGGGAATTTACCAGACTGGCGATACAGTTTCGATTACTGTTTCGGCTTATGAGGTCTCTTTGTTTGAATTGAGCCGCTTCAATCCGAGCGACCTGCCACTGGTCTTTGGTGTCGGGGGTAAAATCCAGCGAGATCCAGGCAGCGTAACGATAGAGGGCATGATTGCTCAACCTGGTGAAGTTGCTGAAGTGATAGTACTTCCCGGGGAGAATCGCGGCGAGCCGACGCTGGTAATAAATCAGAAGCCGGTCAAACTGGTCGGGAGTGGTCAGTACAGGCGCGCGAGTTTAAGGTTCGCGGGGAAAGTCCTTCCACGCGTCCTGGATGATTGGCGGACACCTGACGGCAAGAGGTTCGCATTTCCTTTTCATGGCGAGTGGAGTGACTTGCACTTGAAGACCCGGATTCTCGCAGATCCGTCTATTCAAGCTATTCTGGGACGCGCTGTTCCACCCAACCTTTCGGAATTCAGGGAACTACTCGAGACGTGGCAAGAGTCTTTGCCTTTTAACTTTGCTTGGGCTCGCCCTGATCGCCTCTGGTTTGTGTTACCGTTTGTGGACCCAGACCTCGTTCGCGATGTCACAATGCAGTGCAATGGAAAGGACGTAGTGCTGCAATGGTTCGCTCCAGTCGATCGCCCCAACGGTTCACGGGTTATTGCCTATACCGACATTACCGATGCGATCCTTTACGGATCGGAAAATGAAATAGATCTTCACCTTAGCGGGCTCCAGGCAAACCAGTTTCTTGGACCGTTTCTGGACTACCCCTTAGATGTGCCTGTGGATGACTGGGAAGCCACGAGTGCGCCGCAGGCCGCACAGGTAGTGTATGAACGCGCCATAGATCCTGAGATGCCAGAGCGCGTGGCCACTATCGGCCATGCTGCACCTCGTGTGCTCGGCGTGGAACTCGATCCACCGTTTATTAGGCCTCGGGGGAAGCAGGCGATTATCGCGGATATAAGTATGGCAGCTGAGCGGCTACAGAATGTCTGGGTTTCCGTTGGCCCATCAGGAGAAGCCGCAATGTCTTGGGACGATCGTCGAGGCAAATGGACATATGAGTGGACCGCTCCAACGAGGGCCGAGGACATTCTGGATGCAGAACATGCCTATGTCTGGGCCGTCGCTAAGGACGGCACTCTAAGTGAATCATACGAGATCGCAATACGCTGGATGTTTGCTGAATTGTAAGCGATTGGTCAAACGGGGAGCAGTCGAGTATCAGCCGGATTTTTGCTTGGAGTCAAGCCAGTTGTCCGTATGGTCGGGAAAGAGCAATATTCATGAGACATTGAAAACCAGGACGAGGCTCAGAAAGCACGCATCCGATGGGTAAAACACGAAGCGGTCCTGCGATTAACTCTGGAAGCGATCTCATCAACGTCTGAGCGATTTGTGGAGACAGACAAACGTGAACGTAGCCGAGAAATCTCTCGATTGGTTATTTCAAGCGGACGATGAAACGGCGGAACCTGTGCATCCAGGCCTAGCGACGCCCCACATTCCGGCGCCTGCGGTAGGGGTGCAAACCGCACCCATCGGTTACGGCGTTTGCCGCAACCGCACCGGTTCCCTAGTGCTGTGTAAGCGTTTTGGGAGAGCGCGATGATGAGGCTTCTTATGACTATGTCCCTTATTGGTCTCAGCGCCGCAATTGGTACCATCCCCGCCTTGGCAAAGGATTGGGTGCTGCTCGATACAACGAAGGCCCCACAGGACTGGCGGATCACCAGCCAGGAACTGGGAGTGAATCTCGACAAACCCTTCTCTGTGAGTCTGCGTATGTTGCATGGCGGGCGCCAGGAAGGTGTCACCATCATCGATATCGATACCGGCACGATGAAGATTTCGGTGGTCCCGACACGCGGCATGAACGTCCTTGAAGCCGTAGCTGGAAATGTACGTTTGGGCTGGCATTCACCCGTCAGCGAGGAGGTCAATCCGGCCTTCATCGATCTGAATGGACGTGGCGGCCTTGGCTGGCTCGAAGGCTTCAATGAATTGGTTGCGCGCTGCGGTTACGAATGGGTGGGCCATCCCGGTATGGACCAAGGGGTATTGCTCTCCTTGCATGGGCTGGCATCCAATACACCGGCTTCAAAAGTAGTGTTGAGTATTGACGAACGGCCGCCTTACGCGATTCGTCTGAAGGGCGAGTTGAAGGAAGAGGTGTTCAAACAAGTCAACTTTCTCATCGAAACCGAGCTCAGCACGGAAGCCGGCGCTCAATCCTTCAGCCTGCATGACACCTTGACCAACCAAGGCGACTACGCCAAGGAATACCAAGCCCTTTATCACAGCAACTTTGGTCCGCCGCTGCTGGAACCGGGCGCCCACTTTAGCGCGCCGGTGAAGGAGGTGTCGCCCTTCAATCAGAAAGCGGCGGAAGGAATGGACGAATGGCAGACTTACGGACCGCCCACGCGGAATTACGACGAAACGGTCTATAACGTCGTGCCATACGGAGACGAACAGGGCAATACCCTGGCCGTATTGCACAACGCAGGTGGCACCGGAGGGGTCAGTGTAGGGTTCAATCTGCAACAACTGCCGGTCCTTTCGTTGTGGAAGAACACCGATACCCTGGGCCAGGGGTATGTGACCGGCCTGGAGCCGGGCACCAGCTTCGCCTACAACCGAAGCTATCAACGCGCGTTGAACCTGGTACCGACCATTGGTTCTAAAGAGGAACGTCACTTCGATATCACCTATACCTTATTGGCCGGCAAAGTCGCCGTTGAGAATGCCCTGAAGCAGGTCCAAAGCATCCAGCACGGCCGTCCGACCGAGACACGCAAAGCCCCGTTAGTTGACCTTCCGACAAAGTGAGACGAAAGATCGTTGCTGGAACGCAGAGCTCCACGAGTTGCCGCACGGATGAATGACCTGGATAGGAATCTAAGGAGCCGCTTACCTTGAATCCTGTTAGCACTACCCTCATGGCCCTGACCGCGCAATTCTTCACAATGTCAGCTCATACAGGTCACGAGGAAGAGCATCGCCAATCGAGTTCTGATTAGGTCAGAAATATGCCCGAGTTTTTCGCGACATGATTGTTGTTGAATGCCTGCGGTCGGATGCGCTCCAGAGGAATGTTTTTCCTGATTTCTAGCCTTTCCTGATTACATGAGGTCAATCAAGATGGACCGAAGACAATTCCTACTTAATGCCTCGTCGAGCGCGGTCGTAGGTTGGACTTTCCAAAGCGCGATCGCGCAGCCGATATCTCCCGCTATTTCACAGACTGACCTTGCAGGAGATCCGCACCGCCCGCAGTTTCATCTCCTGCCCGCTGCCAACTGGATGAACGATCCTAACGGGCCGATCTATTGGAGGGATCGTTACCACATGTTCTACCAGTACAACCCCAACGGAGCTTTCTGGGGTGATATGCACTGGGGACATGCCATCAGCAACGACATGGTCCATTGGAAGCACGTGCAAGTGGCACTTTTCCCAACGCCTGGCGGGCCCGATGCAGATGGCTGTTTCACAGGAACCTCCTTGGTCCAGGATGGCAAAGTCGTCGTCATGTATACGGGTGTACGTTCAGCGCCGGAAGATCAGGCGACGAGCAAGGACGGTGCCCACAGCCTTTGTGAAACGCAGTGCCTAGCCATCTCAACCGATCCTGACCTCAGAACTTTCTCAAAGTTGCCTTCGCCGGTGATAGCAGTACCGCCGCCCGGTATGCAGGTAAATGGCTTTCGAGATCCTTCCCCCTGGCGCCAGGGAGATTGGTGGTACACGGTGCTTGGCTCAGGTATCGAGGGTCGGGGTGGCGCCGTCCTACTCTACAAGTCGAAAGACCTGCGCAATTGGGGGTATGTACACATTCTCGCTGGCCGAAATCAAAACCGCGCGGACAGCTTCAATCCGTACAACCCGCGGGAGGTTTGGGAATGCCCTGAATTCTTCGCCCTCGGCAGCAAACATGTCCTCATCTGTTCCACGGAAGGCAAGGCGTACTGGCAGAGTGGCGCTCTTGACCTGGATACGATGCACTTTCACCCCGAGCAAGCCGGCATCTTGGATTACGGGTCCTTCTATGCTCCCAAGACCCAGTTAGACAAGTCCGGCAACCGCATTCTCTGGGGTTGGATCCAAGAAGCGCGCCCGCTGGAGGAATATAAGGCCGCGGGCTGGGCGGGTTTGATGTCCTTGCCGCGCGTGCTTACGTTGGGCAGCGATGGCAGGCTCAGAAGCAGTGTGGCAACAGAGGTCGATGAACTTCGGACGCGTAAGCAAACCCTCGATGTGACAGCAGACGAAGTGAGGAACCAGCGTCAGCTCAATGAGATGCGTGTCGAAGGGTGCTGTGGCGAAATCCTGTGCGAAGCGCAGAGAACTGCAGAGCGATTCGAACTGGTTCTTTCCGCCCCCGCGGCAGACTCAGCTCCGTGGCTCACGCTGAAGTACGACCCGTACCACCCTGCCCAAGTATCGATCGATGCCCGTCCACTTTCTGTAGCCTTCGGCGACCGCGAGAATGTGGAATTCCATCTCTACATTGATGGTTCAGTTATCGAAGTCTTTCTAAACCATCAGATTGCCTACACCAAACGCTTCTATTACTCCGGCAGCACCCCGCAGGATCTGCGCATGCATTGGACAGGCAAGACAACAGGCATCGTGGAGCTTTCTGTATGGCAATTGTCGCCCATTTCCGCTGACCGGCTCACAACCTGAACGCCGGAGATCTTTCCGGTTCCTATCCAGCGAGTCGGCTGAAACGAGCGATCTAAGGAAGGGAAAGGGGAGTCCTTGATGAAGGCAACGGACGAAGCCGACCCCCGTGGGGGGACTTGGCGGCCTGGGGCTGGAATCCTATCTGGTGGATTAGGCAGATATCTCGTGGGGGGATCCAGCCTGACGCCGACTTGGAGATCGTTTGCTCGATGATTTGTACGGCTGATCGGCCCAGCGAATCTTGCACCAGTTCGGATCAGGCAAACTAGTATGGAAGGCGCCTGGAATGGCGCACGGAGAAGCTTGGGTATGAGTATGATGACGCGTCGGAGATTCGTGCAATCAGGGGCCGCAGTCGCAGGCGTAGCCCTCTTGGCAGAAGGGCGCTTGCAAGCATTGGCGCAGGACCCTGTAATTGATGCGGAGCGCGCCTCCAACCAGCTGGGCTATGAGGCAGTGGCGTGGAAGACGAAGCCCTTTCCGCTGCGTCAGGTTAAGCTGCTCTACGGCCCGCTTCGAGAAGCGCAGGAGCGTAATCGCGTCTACCTCTATATGCTGCCCAACGACCGTCTGCTGCACACCTTCCGGCTGACCGCAGGGCGGCCCTCGACGGCCGAGCCGCTGGGAGGGTGGGAGGCCCCGAACGGCGAACTACGTGGTCACTTCGCCGGCGGGCATTATCTCTCGGCATGTGCGCTGATGTATGCAAGCACGGGCGACGAGACACTGCGCCAGAAGGCAAATGCCCTGGTGGAGGAACTGGGAAAATGCCAGCAGGAAGATGGCTACCTGGGCGCGTATCCAGCTAATTTCTACGATCGTCTGAAGAGCTATAAGCCCGTCTGGGCGCCCTTCTACACCTACCACAAGATCATGGCCGGCCTTTTGGATATGTATGTCCATTGCGGCAACACGCAAGCTCTTGAGATGGCCGGACACATGGCCGATTGGGCTGCGAAGTGGATTGAACCACTAAGCGCGGAAGAGCGGGCCAAGGTGCAGTTGGTCGAACACGGTGGCATGAACGAAGCCTGCTTCAACCTCTACGCCGTGACGGGAGAAAAGAGGTACCGCGATCTCGGCTTCCGGTTTGAGCACAAGCGGTTTTTCGATCCGCTGGCTGCGGGCGAAGACAAGCTGGCCGGCCACCACTCGAATACCAACATTCCTAAGTCGATAGGCGCGGCGCGGGGATATGAGGTCTCCAACAACCCGCGCTACCGCACCATTGCCGAGAACTTCTGGCATCAGGTGGCGGAACACCATGCGTATTGCACGGGCGGGACGGGCGCCACAGTCCCTCTCAGCAGCGATGATGCCGAGGGCTGGCATACGGCCGACAATCTGGCCAATCAGTTGGTTCCGGATGCCGAGGAGTGTTGCTGCAGCTACAACATGATGAAGCTTACCCGCCACCTGTTTGGCTGGAGCACCGATTCACGCTTCATGGACTACTACGAGCGGCTGCTATGGAACGTCCGGCTGGGCACGCAGGATGAGCACGGAATGTTGATGTACTACGTCTCCATGCAGCCCGGCTACTGGAAGACCTTCGGTACGGCCTACGACTCGTTCTGGTGCTGCACAGGCACGGGCGTGGAAGAGTACGCGAAACTGGGCGACAGCCTCTATTTCCACGATGAGAGTGGCATCTACGTGAACCAGTTTGCGGCCAGCGAAGTGGAGTGGCCGGAGAAGAGAGTACGGCTCACGCAACACACCGAATTTCCCAATGAGGAGTCTTCCACTTTGACGGTTCGAACAGCCCAGCCGGTTCGCTTTGTGCTGCGCGTGCGGGCCCCTTACTGGTGTGCCGGAGTCGCCGCAAGCGTGAACGGCAAAGCAGAGCGAGCTGCCGCCGGAGCGAATGGCTACCTTGAGGTAGACCGTGTTTGGCAGTCGGGTGACCGTGTCGAGATAGCGCTACCGATGCGCTTTCACACTTCGCCACTGCCCGGCGATCCCACTTTGCAGGCAATGATGTATGGTCCGTTGGTGCTGGCCGGGCGAATGGGGCGCGACGGCCTGACCAATGAGATGATCTACGGCCATGAAGGACCGTCCCAAGGTGGAAGATTCACCGATGCGGTCATGCCGCAGATTGACGCTAACAAGAGTGACGCATGGGTTGAAAAAACGGATGAGCCTCTACGATTTAAAACCAAAGGCCAGCCCGTGGTCACAGAACTCAAACCGCTCTACCAAATACGGGACGAACGCTACACCGTCTATTGGCAGGTGAACCGTAAGGTATCAGCTCGCGTCGACCCGAGGTCAAAATTGACACTCCCGGATCTCGACCTCTAGACCTGCGGAGAAGCTGGTAAAGAGACCTCCCGGAGCACCCTGAGCGCGGGCCGTCCCGGCCTGGGTAATCCCGCTGAACGCGAGTTCGAGCGGGACCGAACGGAGCGTCTAAAAATACTCTCCGTCCAAAAATGATGCCCTCGGATTGGGAATCGGACCAGAAAAGAGGGGAATGAAGCAGCCGGGCTTCTCGTAGGTATAGTCCCTGATTTCGCAGTGCTCGTAGCCCTCAGTGTACGCAATACTCTGCAACGTCCTTATGACCCGACCGTGGCTATAGCTGTCTTCGCCAGGGATGAGAAGCTGACTGATGGGAGAAGAATGCTTGGGGTCGCCTAGGGTCTTCAAGTCCCATAGCGAGCCACACCACCCAAGATCGTTAGTATCCGGCGATATTACCGGTTTGATGACACTCCCCATCTGGCAGGTCAGTTCAATCGTGATTAAGCATCTGCGGAGTTCGAAAGAGCTAGTTACGGGAACCGGTGCGACGGCGACCGGCGCGGACTTCTTTGCTACCTTGCGTTTGGTCATAATGGCGTCCTCGAAATGATGTTGTGTTGAGTTGTGGGGCCAGTGGGGTTCACGAAGAACTGATTTTTAACGCCTTCCTCCGCGAGCCCCACAGCAGGGTCGATGAGCCTGTCAGCTCAGTGCCCGAGCGAGGTGGAACACTCTCTCTAATCAACCGGCTTTCCAAATTGCAGGCAGAGGGCCGCTGAACAGGGGTATGTAATCCATGGCACCGCGATACGGGTATACCCTCACTTCGCAATGCGAGTATCCACTCGCTCTCGCCAATGACTGCAAACGGAGCACGAGTTTGTCACGGGTGCGAACAGTATCATCGTCGGCATAGATTTCGGCGAACGGGCCCCGGTCCTCCAAATCGGTGTCGGCCATCCGCGTCGCGTCATATAACGCACCTTTCCACGTATGATGCCTCATGGTTGAAGGTGAGCCGTCATTGGATAAGCCGGGATTGTGATAATGGAGTTCGACTAAACAGGTATAGGCCCTGCTGTTGTTCGGAGCGGCCGATGTTTGGCCGAGCTTGGGTTCTTCGGCAATGTTAAGGACTACGGCGGTGCCGCGACTCGGAACGGGTAGCGCTAGTGATTTTTCCATGTCTTTCCTTTCGTTTCGCGATTTCAGCCCTTCCGGTCACTGTGTGCTCGGGGAAGGTCTAATGGGTAATACAGCGTTGGGTCGGATTTCGCGGGTTTTTTGGGGGGGAAGTCCAAGTTTATTTTCTGTCGGGGTCTCCATAACCGCTGGGGTCATCTTTGGCCTCCGTCGGAGCAGACCATTCAATCTGATCTCGGGAATGTTCATGCGGCAGCCCCCATCGGAAACCCGCGCTCTGCCACGAAGGCCAGCGCTTTCTCAAAGAAATCGGCTTGTCGGCCATCCTTATAACGACCTGGGTACTCGAACACGGATTTCTTGCGGTCAAGATCACAGCGCAGTTCAAATCCGTCCAGCAAAGCGGCACTCGCTCTGGACCAGCATCCACGAATGAACTCAAGGGAGTCATTGACTTCGGTGAGCGGTAAATGGACCAGGAGAGCGTCATGGAACGGCGCAACCACCTCCAGACCGGCTTCAGTGGCCAAGCAGCAGGCCAGCCGGAGAATGTCAGCACACGTCGCCTGCATCGGAAAATTGCGGAGACTGTTGGTTTTCTCGCGGTGCGCCTCGTTGAGCCGCCAATCCATTGACGTCCAGATGCCATGTTCAAATCGTGCCACCTCCACCACCGTGTCGGCGTACTCCCAGTACCGCGGGTAGGCCCGGCGGTGCAATTGGAGTAGTTCCTTTGCTTCCTCCAGGGGTACGTGGAGTTTCAATGCCAGGGTCTGTGCCCCCATGCCGTACTGGGCTCCAAGACACACGGATTTGAGTACATCGCGCTGGGGGCCATGCGTTCCTTTTGTCGCATCCTGTGGCAGTACCCCCATCCGCTTGCCGAGACTCAGATAGGGATCGCCGTTGGTGTAGTCCGCCTTCATGGCTGGGTCATTAGCGAGAGCAGCGGCGATACCGAACTCAGCGCTGGCCAGGTCAATGTAGAGCAGCGCGTGCCCAGGTTCTGCACGCATCAGGGACCTCGCCCAAGCGGGGAAGCACATGACCAACTCGCGAGTTCGCGGCTGATTACGAGAGGTCTTGGCCGCAAAAGCCCTGATCGACGATCGATTCCGCCCATCAGCGCCCACGGGGGGCTGCAGTGTGTTCAGACCTGAGAGGGTCTTGCGCAACGCTCGTAAGGGTGCGAGGCGCGGGAACGTGTCAGCCATCTCCTTCAGGTAGTCATCCTTCAGGCAGGCTAGACGGTCGCCTGGAGTGCGCCGCCAGATTCCATCCAGACCCTCCCTGGCGAGGAAGGCGTCAAATGCCTTGTAGCTGAAGCTGTAGGAGCCATTGGACGGCTGGTACACGTGGAACTGGTGTTCCAGTTCGACCTTGGCGACTAGTTCCGTCCTGAAGTCCGCCCAGTATCCCTGCAGGGCACGGAGCAGTCCCACATCGACGGGAATACCGCTCCATTCCATCTTGGCGACCGCCTTGGTGTACCTACCCCGCTCAAGCGCGGCAGGAAGATTGATGTCCTTCTCCATGGTCTGGAGCAAGAGCACGGTCGCATCAACATCAGCCATGCAGTAGTCGAGGATGTCCACACGCTCCGCAGCGGTATATAGCCCACCCAGGTGAATGCGCTCCCGCATGTCCTGCTTGTACGACTTTGGCATCGCCGGACACCCGTAGTACGCCAGCGCATCGATCAGCGAGTTGCCGGCGCCATTGAGGCGACCGTTCGTGAGGCACCGGAACTCGGCGTACAGGTCGCAGATGTTCAAGGGGAGAACCCAGCCCAGTGCCAGGAAGCATCCCCATTCCGCCGCTGCGCTGAACGCGACGTAGAGGGCGTGGGGCGGGAGTGGGTTGGTGGGGTGTTCGTCTGGTTCAAGCCAGATGCGGTGGCGCCTGCCGGAATGGAGCTCCACCGCACACAGGCAGACGGGAACGGGTCTGTTCCCCAGCACCTGTCCGGTGTGGAACTCCGTGTCCAGCACGACGACCTCGCGGAAGGCGGGGAGCATTACTTCCGCCCCCGGATACGTTCGAGGACATCGTGATCGGATTCGGTGATCACCCTGTTGGTGAAGAGCGCGGTGAAGAGCTTCTGCGCGTCCTCTGGTGTGCTGTATTCGGACCAGTCAGGATCGGGGTACTTGGCCTCTGGGTGTTTGTAGTCATACTGCTTGAGGCGCTGATTCGACTGCATCTGCACCCAGTTCGTCATCGCGGCCTCGATGGCGCTACGCCGGGTCCGGAACCACTCCGTGTCTGAATGCTTGATCATCCAGATAATGGGGTCGGCGTTCAATATCGCCGCCAAGTAGAAATCGCACTCGGCGAAGACCCGCTGGACGCTTTCCTCGAGCTGGTCGTAAAGTGCCGGAGAAAGGAGGAGGAATTTCTTGTCTTTTTCGTAAGCCCAAAGACTCTCCCACCGGAAGGCCGCGTCTGGGTGAACCCTCGCCCAATCGTCGGGTTCGGGTTTACCAATCTTCAGTTCTGAGGTGCGATGCGTACGCTTCTCGGTATTGCGGGCAGCGGTGGGAATGCGAAGGGAAGCCGGGTCCAAAAGCGGAGAACCCGGAGGAACTGCAGCCGAGATACTAGACATGGTGCAACCTTCCGTACTGCGAGATTGGCCTCCGCCGGTTGTTTCCCCGTTGGTGGCTAATAGGTAGTACTGCCGGGATCAGATTTTCACGGGTTTCTGCGGAGATATATTTTCGACGCCGCCATGTACCCCAGGCCATCCGGTCGTCAGTCTCGCCATGGGGCTTCGCGAGATCAGCCCCGGATTGGGATGATGATCGAATACAAAGGGGGTAAAGGGTGGGGTGTACGGTGGGTGCAAAAGGGGGGTCTGGGGGGGGGGGGGGCCGGGGCCCCATAAAAAAACATAAAGACTTTAAAGGGGAGGGTTGGGGCTTTGACCAAAGGTTGGGACGTTTCCCCCGCATCTAAACACCCAAGGA
>Ga0182013_10002335_pt1 | contig 24889 bp, 28 predicted proteins | sample 612S2MmetaG_FD_120487 | JGI IMG/M metagenome (GOLD analysis project Ga0182013, IMG submission 120487) | Permafrost microbial communities from Stordalen Mire, Sweden - 612S2M metaG | ecosystem: Environmental > Terrestrial > Soil > Wetlands > Permafrost | place: Sweden: Stordalen | collected...
AAGTGGGCGTAGTAGAGGTCGATGTAGTCGGTCTGCAGCCGCGCCAGCGACGCCCGCGCCTCGGATGCGATCGTCTCGGGCCGCAGGTTGCGCATCTGCGGGTCCCCGCCGCCGCCGACCTTCGTCGCGATCACGAGCTCCTCGCGGTCCGCGCGGCCGGCTAGCCAGCGACCGATGATCGTCTCCGAGCGCCCGTGCTCGACGAGGTAGGAGTTCGCGGTGTCGATGAAGTTCCCCCCGGCGCCGGTGTAGGCGTCGAGCACCGCCGCGGAGGTCGGCTCGTCGGCGGTCCAGCCGAAGACGTTGCCGCCGAGGCAGACCGGGAAGACCTCACGCCCCGTGCGGCCGAGCGGCCTCACTGCTTGTAGTGCTCGACGGTGTCGGGGTCGCGCGGCTGCGCGTCGTCAGGGTCTACGCCGGAGTGGCGCAGCGCGCGCCGCTGGCGCAGCAGGTCCCAGCAGACGTCAAGCTCGACTTCAAGTTCGCGCAGCCGCTCGGTGTCGCGCGCGAGCTCGCCGCTACTCGCCTCGTGCTCCTCGCGGCGGCGCAGCTCGTGCTCCTGCTCGATCAGCTGCTCGATACGGGCGGTTAGGGCCTCGTCGCTCACAGGCGAACCCTACCCCGTTTGCGGCTTCGAAACACCTTCTGCGTGGCGGCCGGCGCACCCCCACCCGCATGCCGGGCGGCAGTTGCTTGCTAGAGTCATTCGGCCCTTATGGCTTCGGAAAACGCACAACTTGACGCCGTCTCCCGCCCCGCCGAGGGCTCACGCGCCGCGCGGCGCCTGCGCCGCGAGGGCCGCGTGCCCGGCGTGCTCTACGGCGGTGGAAAAGATCCCGTCGGTTTCCACGTCGATCAGCGTGAGCTGCGCGCCGCGCTGGCCGCCTCCAGCGCCGTGATCGAGGTCAAGGTCGACGGCGCCAAAGCCGCCCCCGTGGTTCTCAAGGACGCCCAACGTCACCCGGTCCGCGGCGAGGTCACGCACATCGACCTGCTGCGCGTACGCCTCGACGAGGTGATCACGGCGGTCGTCCCGATCGACCTGCTGAACGCCGACGAGGCGGCCGGCGCGAAGCTCGGCGGCGTCCTCGAGCAGATCACGCGCGAGGTCAACGTCGAGGCGCTGCCGACCGCAATTCCGGAGTCCATCGCCTACGACGTCGCAGAGATGGAAATCGGCGACACGATCCTGCTCGAGGCGATCAGCGCCCCCGAGGGCGTAAAGCTGCTCGACGACCCGCAAGAGACGGTCATCGCGACGATGTCCGCACCGCGGCTGCAGTCGCAGACCGAGAGCGAGATCGAGGCGGAGACCGAGGTCGTCGGCGAGGAGCAGGAGAGCTCCGCCGACGAGTCCGGCGAGGCCTGACGCTGCGGCGGCCGTTCGCCGCAGAGCCCGCTGACTGGCTGATCGCGGGCCTGGGCAATCCGGGTCCCGAGTACTCCGGAACCCGTCACAACGTCGGGTTTGCAGTGATCGCCGCGCTGACCGAGCGCTGGGAACTCGGCCGGGCCCGCGACCGCTTCGCCGGCCGCTTCGTCGCCGGGCGGATCCCGCGCCTTGACGAGCGCCAGCCCCCGCGCGTCGCGCTGCTCGCACCCCAGACCTTCTACAACGACGCGGGCCGCGCGGTCGGTCCGGCCCGCGGCGCGCTGAAGCTTGCGCTCGAGCGCGTGCTCGTCGTCCACGACGAGATCGACCTGCCGTTCGGCGACGTGCGCACACGGCTCGGTGGCGGCCTCGCCGGTAACAACGGCCTGCGGTCGATCCGCCAGGCGCTCGGCGGGGAGGACTTCATGCGCGTGCGCGTCGGCGTCGGACGGCCCGACAGCACGGACCCCGAGATCGTCGCGAGCTACGTGCTCGGTCGCTTTCGCGAGGCGCGGCCGGAGGTCGAGGCGCTCGTCGCGGAGGCCTGCCGCCAGGTCGACGCGGCAGTACGCGCGGAGGATTGAGCGATGGCCGACGGTCTGCGCGGCCTGCTCTCGACAGCTGCCCGTGACGAGCAGACGGCCAAGCTCGCCGCCGAGGGCGGCGACGCGTACGTCTCGAGCGCCCTGCGCCCGTTCATCGTCGCCGCGCTCGCCGACTTCGACGAGCAGGCCCGGGGCCGGCCGACGCTGGTCGTCGTCGGCGACGACCGCGCGGCGCGCGACCTCGCCGGCGAGCTGCGCGCCTGGCTCGCGCCGCGGCCGGTCCGCTACTACCCCTCGCGCGGCGTGGCCTACGAGTCGCATCTCGCGCCCCCCGCGCACCTCGTGGGCCTGCGGATCGCGGCGCTCGACGCGCTGCTGGAGCAGGGCGGCCAGGCGCCGGTCGTCGTCGTCAGCGCCGTCGCGCTCAGCGAGAAGGTTCCGGACCCGGAGCTGCGCCCGCATTCGCTGACGCTCCGCGTCGGAGAGCTGCTCGATCTCGACGAGACCGGCGAACAGCTCGTCGCCGCGGGCTACGAACACGTCGACCAGGTCGAGGAGCGTGGCCAGTTCGCACTGCGCGGCGGGCTGCTCGACGTCTTCCCGGCGACCGAGGAGCGCGCGGTCCGCGTCGACATGTTCGACGTCGAGATCGAATCGCTGCGCTGGTTCTCGACCTTCACGCAGCGTTCGCTCGGCGAGGCCGAGAGCGTCCTGATCGCGCCGGGGGCCGAGCTCGCGCTCGAGCACCGCGAGCTCGCGGAGGTCGCGGCCGCGAGCGGCGCCTTCAGCGATGAGGACCGCCCGGACATCGCCGAGGTGCTGCCGGTCGAGCGCTTCCGCTCGCTGTTCGAGCTCGCGGGCGAGCACACCGCCCTGTTCGTCGCCGCCGACGAGGAGATCGCGCCGGTGCTCGCCGACCACTGGGCCGACGTCTGCGCGGCGTTCGAGGACCGCGACGCCCGCCAGCTGTACCTGCCTCCGGAGCAGATCGCGGGCGAGCTCGCCGCACGAGCGCGGGTGCGGCTCTCCGCGCTCGCGTCGGGCCAGCCGATCGAGCTGCGCGCCGAAGCCGTCGAGGCACCGGTGCGCTCGCTCGCCGAAGCAGAGCCTCGGCTGGAGCGTCTCGTGCGCTCGGACTACACGACCGTGCTCGCGTTCACGCGCCGCGGCGAAGGCGAGCGCTTCTCCTACAACCTCGGCCGGCTGAAGGCCGCATGGCTCGACGGCGACGTCGGACCCGGCCTGCACCTCGCGACGGCGCCGCTGGGCGAAGGCTTCATCGCACCCCAGTACCGCCTGGCGGTGATCCCCGAGCACCGCCTGATCCGCCGGCGGCCCGCGCGCGCTCCGCGCGGAGGGATCACGGCGCGCGGCGTGCTGCGCTCGTTCTCCGAACTGAAGAGCGGCGACATCGTCGTGCACGAGGACCATGGCGTCGCGCGCTTCGCAGGTTTCCAGACAAGGACGGTCGACGCCGTCACGCGCGACTACCTGTACCTCGAATACCAGGGCGAGGACCGCGTGCTGGTGCCCGTCGACCAGCTCGCGAAGATCTCCCGCTACGTCGGTGCCGGCGGGGAGCATCCGACGCTCTCGAAACTCGGCGGCACGCGCTGGGACACGATGAAGGCGCGGGCCCGCCGCGCAGCACAGGAGCTCGCCGGCGAGCTGCTGACGCTCTACGCCGAGCGCCGGCGACGCGCCGGACACGCATTCGAGCCCGACGGCGAGTGGCAGCGCGACTTCGAGCAGCGCTTCCCGTTCAGCGAGACCGCCGACCAGCTCGAGGCGATCGAACTCGTCAAGGCCGACATGGAGGCCCCGCGGCCGATGGACAGGCTGATCTGCGGCGACGTCGGCTACGGCAAGACGGAGGTCGCGTTGCGCGCCGCCTTCAAGGCCGCCGCCGAGGGCAAACAGGTGATGATGCTCGTGCCGACCACGATCCTCGCCCAACAGCACTACGGGACGTTCGCCGAGCGGCTGGCCGACTACCCCTTCACGCTCGAGCACGTCTCGAGCTTCCGCAGCGCCGCCGAGCAGAAGGCCGCGATCGAGGGGTTCGCGACGGGGCGCATCGACATCCTGATCGGCACGCACCGGCTGCTCTCGCGTGACGTGCGGGCCAAGGACCTCGGCCTGCTGATCGTCGACGAGGAGCAGCGCTTCGGCGTTCGCCAGAAGGAGCTCCTGCGGCAGATGAAGCTGAAGGTCGACGTGATCGCGATGTCCGCGACGCCGATCCCGCGCACGTTGCAGATGTCGCTCGCCGGATTGCGCGACATCTCGGTGATCGAGACGCCACCGGAGGGCCGCCGGCCGGTGCGCACGTACGTCGGCGAGTACGAGGAGGAGCTCGTCAAGCTCGCGATCGAGCGCGAGCTGGCGCGCAAGGGCCAGGCCTTCTTCATGCACAACCGCGTCGAGACGATCGACGAGACCGCCGAGCGCCTGCGGGCGCTCGTCCCCGGTGCCCGCGTGCTGGTCGCCCATGGCCAGATGGCCGACGGCGAGCTGGAGGGCGTGATGTTCTCCTATCTGCGCGGCGAGGCCGACCTGCTGGTCTGCACCTCGATCATCGAGTCGGGCATCGACATCCCTCAGGCGAACACGCTGATCGTCGACCACGCCGACCGCTTCGGGCTGGCGCAGCTCTACCAGATCCGCGGGCGCGTCGGCCGCAGCCGCGAGCGGGCCTACGCGTACATGCTCTACGACTCCGCCGCGGCCCTCACGCAGGAGGCCGCGCAGCGCCTCGCGGCCCTCTCGGACCACACCGAGCTCGGTGCCGGAATGAAGATCGCGATGCGCGATCTCGAGATCCGCGGCGCCGGCAACCTGCTCGGCGACGAGCAGTCTGGGCACGTCGCCGCGCTGGGCTTCGAGCTCTACATGCAGATGCTCGACGAGGCGGTCCGCGAAGCGCAGGCCGCCGGGGCGGACGAGCGTCCCGAGCCGGTCCGGCTCGATGTCAACGTCGATGCCTATGTGCCGCCTGACTACATCCCCTACGAGCAGGCCAAGATCGACGTCCACCGCCGGATCGCGGCGGCCGTCGAGGTCGCCGAACTCGAGCGGCTCGCCGCCGAGCTCGTCGACCGCTTCGGCGAGCCACCGGAGCCGGTGCGGAACATGCTGGCGCTGCAGCGCGCGCGGATCCGCTTCGGCGAGGCCGGCGTGAAGAACGTCTCCTTCCGCGGCGAGCGTCTTGCCGTCACGCCGGTCGAGCTCGACTCGGCGCGCTCGCGCCTGCTGCGCGAGGAGATCCCCAATGCGCTGTACGAATCGGGCCGCTCCCAGGTCACGGTGCGCGTGCCGGAGTCCGGCAGCGAGCGATTCGCCGCTGTCGTGGAGGCCGCCGACGGTCTCCTGGCGGTCGTGCGCAGCGACGCCTGAGCCGCGCGCTCCAACCAGCGGCCGTCCGTCGCGCTTTCCGCTAGAGTCCCGTCGAAGTGACCTCAGTTGCCCGCAAGCTCACGGCGCTCGGCGCCGTTTTTCTTGCCGTAATCGGCATCGCCGCATGCGGCGGAGTACCCAGCGATTCGGTCGCCACGGTCGAAGGCAACGCGATCAAGAAGACGTCGTTCGAACACTGGGTGAATGTCGCCGCCGCCGCCAACGCGCAGTCCACCGGCGCTGAACCGGTGCCGCTCGTGCCGCCCAACTTCTCGGCCTGCATCTCGCACTACGAGACGGCCGCCGCGAAAGAGAAAAGCTCCAAACCGCCGAGCGCGAGCGAGCTGAAATCGACCTGCGAAGCGCAGTACAAGTCGATCAAGACCGAGGTCATGAAATTCCTGACCTCCGCCGAATGGGTCATCGGGGAAGCCAAGAAACTCGGCATCAAGCTGACCGACGAAGAAGTCCACAACGAATTCCTGAAGATCAAGGACACGCAGTTCCCGTCGACCGCGACGTTCGAAAAGTTCCTCAAGAGCTCCGGCCAGACCGTCTCCGACCTGCTGCTGCGCGTGAAGATCAACATGCTCTCGCAGAAAATCGAGAAGAAGGTCATCGCCGAATCCAAAGACGTCAGCCAAGAGGAAATCCAGAAGTACTACGAACAGAACAAATCCCAGTTCGGCTCTCCGGAACTGCGCTCGGCCTACCTGATCCTCACCAAGACCGAAGAAGAGGCAAACCAGGCGAAGAAGGAAATCGAAGGCGGCAAGTCCTTCTCCGAAGTCGCCAAGGCAAAGTCGATCGACCCGGTCAGCCGCAACAAAGGCGGCCTGGTCAAGGAAATCGTCAAGGGCCAGGAGACCAAGGCGCTCTCCGAAGCGATCTTCGCCGCCCCGCTGAACCAGCTTTCGGGACCCGTCAAGACGCCCTTCGGCTACTACATCTACGAAGTCAAGGAAGTCAAGCCGGGCAGCCAGAAACCGATCAAGGACGTCGAAAAGCGGATCAAACTCCAGCTCGGCGTCGCCAAGGAGCAGAAGGCGCTCGCCAAGTTCACGAAGGAATTCGCTGAACACTGGAAGGCCCAGACCGATTGCGCCGAAGGCTTCATCGTCCCGAGCTGCAAGCAGTACACAGCCCCGAAGACGGCGTGAGCGCCGGCCTCGGGTGAGCTGACTGGCTGACGCGGTGAGTTCGATCAGGCGCATTCACGGTCGGCAGATCCTCGACAGCCGCGGCAACCCGACAGTCGAGGTCGACGTTGAGCTCGACGGCGGCGCACACGGCCGGGCGGCCGTTCCCTCCGGGGCGTCGACAGGCGAGTTCGAGGCCACCGAGTTGCGCGACGGCGGCGCGGCCTGGAACGGCAAGGGCGTCAGCCGCGCGGTCGCCTCGGTCAATGGCGAGATCGCCGACGCGTTGACCGGTTTCGACGGCGACCAGGCGACGCTCGACCGCCGTCTCGTCGAGCTCGACGGCACCGCGAACAAGTCCCGCCTCGGTGCCAACGCGATTCTCGGCGTCTCGCTGGCCTACGCGCACGCACGGGCCGACGAGGCCGGAGTGCCGCTCTGGCGCCTGCTTGGCGGCGAGAGCGCCGTCACGCTGCCCGTACCGATGATGAACGTCCTCAACGGCGGCGTCCACGCCGACAACAGCGTCGACTTCCAGGAGTTCATGATCGTCCCCTACGGCGCAGACTCCTTCCACGAGTGCCTGCGGATCGGGACCGAGGTCTTCCACGCGCTCAAAGCCACGTTGCACGCCCGCGGTCTCGGGACGACGGTCGGTGACGAGGGTGGCTTCGCACCCAACCTGGATTCCAACGAGCAGGCCCTCGAGGTGCTGATCGAGGCGATCGGCGCCGCGGGCTATGAGCCCGGCAGGGACGTCGGGATCTCGATCGACCCGGCGAGCAGCGAGTTCTACCGCGACGGGGCCTACGACCTCGAGCACGAGGGCCGCAAGCTCAGCGCGCAGGAGATGACCGACTACTGGGAGACGCTCGTCGATCGCTACCCGATCGTCTCGCTCGAGGACGCCATGGACGAAGAGGACTGGGAGGGCTGGCGTCACCTGACCGAGCGCCTCGGCGACCGTATCCAGCTCGTGGGCGACGACATCTTCGTCACCAACACCGCGCGCCTGCGTCGCGGGATCGAGGAGCACACCGCCAACTCGATCCTGATCAAGGTCAACCAGATCGGCACCTTGACCGAGACGCTCGAAGCGATCGAGATGGCCCGCGCCGCCGGCTACACGGCCGTGATGAGCCACCGTTCGGGCGAGACCGAGGATGTGACGATCGCCGACCTCGCGGTCGCCACGGGCTGCGGCCAGATCAAGACCGGCGCGCCATCGCGTTCGGACCGCGTCGCGAAGTACAACCAGCTCTTGCGGATCGAGGAGCAGCTCGGCGACCGCGCCGTGTTCCCCGGCCGCTCGGTCTTCAGGGGCGCATAGGAGGGTTCCTGGCCGCGAGCGCGAATGCGCTGTCGATGGCCTCTCGTGCAGCAGCAGCACCCCGCCGTTCACGGCGCTCCGGTTCGCGTCGCAGCACCGTCCGCTGGGACCGCGTCGGCCGGGCCGCCCTGCTGGCGCTGATCGCCGTGATCGGGGTGCTCTACATCAGCGGCGGGATCGCCGCCTTCCAGGCCTGGCGGCAGAACTCGACCGTCCAGTCCTCACTCGCGCAACTCGAGCGCGAACACTCCCGCCTGGTCGGCGAGCATGCACGGCTCGGCTCGCGCTCGACGATCGAAGCCGAGGCGCTGCGGATGGGCATGACCCACCCCGGCGAGCAGCAGTACCTGGTCACCGGCCTGCCGGCGAACTAGCGCCCGCTCGCTGCTAGCGTCGCGGTCCGTGGCGCTGCGGACTGCGATCGAACAATGGCAACGCGGCGAGCGGCGCCTGGCAGCCGCGCCCGCAGAGCATGAGCCGCTGCTCGAGCGCGTGACCGCCGAATTGGTTGCCGAGCTTCGCCGCCGCCTCGGCGGACGCTTCAGTGCGGCCGAACTCGGCCAGCTCTACGACCACGGGACGGGCTGGTGCCAGCAGGCCGCGATGCGGATCGCGCCCGAACAGCCGTGGGCCTGGGACTCGACCGTTGTTGTCGATGCTGCATTCGCCCGCTACCTGCGGGAGGCCGCCGACTACGCCGGCGGCCGGATCGACGAGGGTCTGAGCTAGTCGTCCTCGCCGGCGCGGCGGATCACGATGCGGTCTTCCTCGATCGTGATCTCGACGGGGCGGTGGCCCGCCCAGTGCTCGGCGTAGGTGGCGTTCTCGGCGACCGCGGGGTCGAGCCAGAGGCCGTAGCCCTCCTCGCCGTGGTCGAAGGTCCCCTCGAAGGTCGAACGTCCGTCACGGCGCCTGCGGCCACCGCGCCGGCCACGTCGGCGGCGCGCGGGCGCGCCGTCCTCGCCATCCTCCTCGTCCCCGTCATCGTCGGCGTCATCGTCGCTCTCGCCGGCGGCTTCGCGCGCCTCACGGGCCTCGCGCTCGAGCTCGTCGAGCCGCGCCTGCTCGGCCTCGGCCGCTTCGAGCTCCGCGGCGATCAGCGCGTCGTCCTCGGCGCGCAGGTCGATCTCGTCCGGGAAGCTGCCGACCTCGACCGTCTCGTCCGTGTCGAGCTCGTTCTGGTCCCTGAACTGCTCGATGTCGCGCACGGAAACTTCGAGCTGGTGGGCGATCCACGCATCGGTGCGGCCCTGCCTGACCCAGGTGCGGATCTGGTTGAGGTGGGGGCGAAGTGATCGCTTGGCCATCGCGACGGGACCCTAGCGCATCGGCGAGGCCGACCCCGCGCTACCGTTGTCCCAAATAGCGGTCAAAGAGGGTCACAGGGCGCCGCTGCGAACATTATGATTGCCCCCGCAACCGGGGGGTATAAGATCCTCCTTTCGGGAGAGGCCCATTCGACATGCTGGTCCTGACGCGCAAGTCCAACCAAAGCATCATGATCGGCGATGACATCGAGATCACCGTGCTGTCGGTGGTCGGCGAAAAGGTGCGCATCGGCATCCAGGCGCCGCAGAAGATCCCAGTCTTTCGCAAGGAGATCTACCTCGAGATTCACAGTGAAGCCGGGACCTCGCCCGACGGCAGCAGGCCCGCCCGCGTCGCGGCCGGCGCGGACGCCGGCGCCCACGACGGCGTGGCCGCCGAGGCGGCCGTGCGGCGCATCACCCGCTAGCCGGCGAGCAGCAGGTACAGCGTCACGAACATCGCCGCGGTGACGAGCGCCGCGGTGGCGAGCAGTGTCACGAACAGCACCACGAAGCGCAGCGAGCCGCGGCGGTTGCGCCGTTCGACGCCGCGCCGCTGGCTGCGTTCGTTGGAAGTGCGGATCAGCGAGTCCCGCCGATCCCGTTCCACCTCCATCTCCCGCGCGAACTGGTCCTCCAGCTCGGCGAGGCTTTGACGCATCTTGAGGCTGGCCATCAGCCCTGCTCAGCCTGCTCGTAGACGGAGATGAACCGGCGGTAGTTGGCCGCGATCTGCTCCGCGGCCGCGTCGCGCTCGAGGTCTCCGTCGACGAACGCCTTCAGCGGATCCCACCAGATCGAACGGCCGATCGCGAATCCGATGAAGCCGTCGACCGGGGCTGCCTGACGCAGCCAGTGGTCGACCTTGTCGTCGTTGGCGCCGCGCCCGAGCAGCACGCAGCTGACACCGTCGCGGCCGCCGGAACGGGCCTGTGCGACGAGCATCTCGCAGTCCTCGCGCCGGTCGACGCCCTCGATCTTCCAGACGTCGGCCTCGATGCCGTAGTTCTGGATTTCCTCGATCGCCTGGCGCATCAGCGCCGGGCGCAGCTCGGCGTCGAAGCGGTCGGTGTCGCCGCCGACCTGCTCGAGCTGCTCCGGCTCGGCCGGTACGAGAAGCTCGAAGAGGAATCGCCGGCCGTTGTCGTGCAGCCAGTCCGAGAGCCGCTTGAGGCGCTCGAGCTGAGCGTCGTTCTCGGCGCGGTCGCCGGCGGGGTTGTAGCGGACCAGGACCTTCGTGAAGTCGGGGTCGAACTTCAGGATGTGCTCGCCGAAATCATCGCCGTACTCGAAGTCGAATGTGGGCTGGCCTGATTTCTCGGCCGGCATCGCGAGCGTGAAGCCGCGCTCGTGGGCCTCGCCGGGAACGGTCGAGCCAAACTGCTCGTCGACGAGCACGCCGGCGGCCTGCGCGTTGGCTCCATCGGCGACGGCGCGGCTGACGCCCTCGAAGATCAGGTGCTTGGCATCGGCGATTGTCGCCGTCTGGGCCTCGTCCGGGGCGCCCTCGATGCCGAAGAACTTCTTCTGGAACGAGCCGCGGTGGTCGAAGGCGAGTATGTAGAGACGCTTGTCATATCCATAGGTCATGCAACCAGTATTCCAGAGCGCCCTGGCGCGCGGCCTCACCGCCCGACCTAGAATGGCGGCGATGGAGTCCGGTGCCGATCTGTTCGTGGTCTGCAAGCACTGCGGTTCCGAGGTGAGCCCGTACGTCACCGAGTGCCCGTACTGCGGCAACCGCCTGCGTCGGCGGGCCCCGAAACTGCCGCGCCCCGACGACCCGCCGCCCCGGCGCGAGGCGCGATCGCGGGCGCGCGACTGGAGTGCCCTGCGGCCGTGGGCAACGCTCACGCTCGTCGCCGCCGGGGCGGCGCTCTACGTGCTCGTCCATGCCGAACCGGAGATCTACCTCAAAGCGGCGATCCTGGGCCCCCTGCGCGGCGACTGGTGGCGGCTGCTCAGCGCGCCGTTCGTCTACGCCAACGGTGGCTATGCGTTCGTCGCGCTGGTCACGCTGGCGATCTTCGGGACCCTCGTCGAGCGCAGCAACGGGCCGGCCGTGATGCTCGCCCTGTTCTTCGGGGCGGCGGTCGCGGGCGGGCTCGTCGAGCTGGCGCTCGGCCGGCCGCCGATCGCGGCCGGGGCGAACGGCGCGGCGCTCGCGCTGCTCGCCGCCTGGGCGGTTCCGCAGCTGCAGCGAGCGCGGGCGGGCGACCTGCCGGCAGGTGACCTGATCGGCGCCGCCGCAATCGGCCTGCTGCTGTTCGCGGTGCCGGCCGTGGTCGCCGAAGCGAGCTGGCTGGCCGGGGTGATCGGCCTGCTAGTCGGCGCCGCGGTCGGGGCGGGCGTGTCCGCGTTCGCCCGCGAGGCCTAGCGGGGCTATGATCGCCGCGTGTCGATGACTCACGCGGTTGTCCTTGTGGAGGCCGAGCGCAACGCGCTCGCGACGCTCGGCGCCGCTCTCGCGGACGTCGAGGGCGTCGCCGAGGCCTATTCGGTCACCGGCGAGTGGGACTTCGTGGCGATCGTCCACGTCCGCAACCACGACATGCTTGCGGACGTGGTGACGACGAAGATCGGGGAGCTGCCCGGCGTCGCGCGGACGCAGACCATGGTCGCGTTCGCCGCCTACTCGCAGCACGACCTCGAAGCGCTGTTCTCGCTCGGTAGCTGAGAAGAGCCGGGTCCGGCTAGTTGCCGGCGCCGGGTGCGCCAGGCCCACCCGTCGGGCCGTTGCCCGGTCCCGTCGCGCCGGTGGTCGGCACTTCGGTGGAGGGCGGCGCTTCGGTCGGTTCGGTCATCGGCGGGGTGACCGGCGGAGTGGCCGTTTCCGGCGTCGTGACCGGGACCGGCGCCGATTCCGCAGCACCATTGACGGTCGGGGTGATCTCACCGGTCGTCGCGACCGCGGAACCCGTGCCGGAAGCTTCGGTGCTCGAGGTCGGCAGCGCGGTCTTTTCGGTCGTCGTCTCGGTGACCGTCTGGGTGGTGCTCGGGACCGCGGCGGCCGGCGCCTTCACGGCCGGCTTGGCGGCCGCGGAGAGGCTGGCGGCCTTGGCGAGCGACGCGTGGCGCACGATCTGGCGGTGGAAGCTGGTGTGGAGGACCGGGACGGCTACGCCGCCGGTCAGGCCGTGCGTCTCGGCGGAGACCGTCGGCGCCGCGGGGTGGCTCGGCGCCGCGGGGTGGCTGACGGCCACCGCACCGGCGGTCACGAGCGCCGCGGCGGCGATCCCGGCAACGGCCTTCGAGGCGACGGCACCGGCGCCGGCTGTCAGCAGGCCGCCCGAGACCGAGCCGCCTGCCGCGGTGCCGGTGGCTGCACCAGCCCCGACACCGCCGGCGGCGTGGCCCGCGGAGGTAGTCGAGCCGAACTTGCTGCCAAGCAGAAGTTTTTTGAACAGGACAGCCGGGCCGAGCGGGAGCAGCGCGGCGAGGACCTTGTTGTTGTCCTTGAGGGTCTTCTTGAACGCCGTACAGCGCTTGCACTCGCGTGTGTGGCGCCGCGCGGCGGTGCTGAGCTTGCCCAGGCCCTCGGCTTCTTCGCCGAGCTCGAGGCGTACCTCGTCGCAGCTCAGGCGGCGGGCCTCGGCAGCATCGGCGAGCGACATCCTCGCCCTCACCAGCAGCGACTTGACCGACGGGACCGTGGTCTCCATCGTGACGGCGATCTGGTCGTAGGAGAGATCCTCGATCTCGCGCAGCAGCAGCGCGGTGCGCTGGCTCTCGGGCAGCTCGTGCACGTCACCGATCAGCTCGTGGAAGCTCTCGCGCCGCAGGACCTTGTCGCTGGTCGTCGTGCCGTGCTCGGCGAAGTGCGTGTCCATCGTGTCGACGCCCACGGCGCTCGCGCGGCGCAGGTGGTTCAGCGACCGGTTGCGGGCGATGCGATACAGCCAGGGCTTGACGTTGATCTCGCGCTCGTCGGCGAGGACCGCGTTGAAGGCGGCCGTGTAGACCTCCTGGAGGACATCCTCGGCGTCCTCTTTGGAGGCCAGCATGTGCCGGCAGAAGGCGAGCAGGCGCGACTGGTAGCGTGCGCAGAGAACCTCGAATGCCGAGTGGTTGCCGCGGCGGGTGAGAGCGACCAGCTGCTCGTCGCTCTTCAGGCGCAGCATCGGGCTCGGCGGGCGGAAGCCCCCGATTGCCCTCTCTCTTGTTGCTGCCGACGCCTCCATCGGTGCGAAACCTATGCCCCCCGGGTAAGGATGGGATAACTATTCCTAAGTAACACCGTAACGCTGCCCTAGTTGCGGTCCCGCGAAACTTCTTTATTACGGGCGCCGCGGACCTAGACTCGTTCCGGCCCGGGTGGCGGAACTGGTAGACGCAGTCGACTTAAAATCGGCGGCCCGCAAGGGCTTGTGGGTTCGATTCCCACCCCGGGCATCATCGCAGGCCCGGCGCTGCACCGGCTCCGGTAGCGCTAGTGTCGCGGGCGATGTCCAGCGTCGCTGACGAGCCCGACGTTTTCCACGGCGGCCGGCTGATCGCCCGGCGCCTTCGCGCCCACGGCGTCGAGCGGATCTTCACGCTCTCGGGGGGCCACCTGTTCTCGCTCTATGACGGCTGCCGTGCGGAGGGCATCGACCTGATCGACACCCGCCACGAGGCGACCGCCGCGTTCGCGGCGGAGGGCGCCTCGAAGGTCACGCGCCGCGCCGGAGTCTGCGCGCTGACGGCGGGGCCGGGGGTCACCAACGGGATGAGCGCGATGGCTTCGGCGCAGGCCAACCACTCGCCGCTGGTCGTGCTCGCCGGCCGGGCGCCGGCGATGCGCTGGGGCCAGGGCTCGCTCCAGGAGATCGACCACGTGCCCTTCGTGCGCCCGCTCGCCAAGCTCGCGGTGACCGCCGGCTCGCCGCAGGAGATGCCGGGGCTGATCGACGATGCGTTCGCCGCTGCGAGCGCACCGCACGGCGGCGTGGCATTTGTCGACCTGCCACTCGACTACGTCTTCTCGCAGGCCCCGGACGCGGCGGCCGAACTGCCAGCGCCGCGGGCCCCGCGCGGCGCGCCGGGCGGCGACATCGAGCGCGCAGCCGCGCTGCTCGCGGGGGCCGAGCGTCCGGTGATCATGGCCGGCTCGGACCTCTACTGGGCTCACGGCGAGAACGCCCTGCGCGAACTTGCCCACCAGCTCGGGATCCCGGTCTTCCAGAATGGGCTTGCGCGGGGCTGCGTCGCAGCCGATGATCCGCTCGCGTTCTCCAGGGTCCGCTCGACGGCGCTCGGCGGCGCCGACGTCGCGCTGATCGTCGGCGTTCCGCTGGACTTCCGGCTCGCGTTCGGCGCGGTATTCGACGAGCAGGCGCAGCTGATCGTGGTTGACAGCGCCGCGCCCGAGCGACCACACCCGCGCACCCCGGCCGTCGAGTGCTACGGCGACGTTGCGCTGACGCTGCAGGAGCTGCGCGAGGCCGCGGGCACGCGGCCCGCCGGCGGTACGTGGGTTGCAGAGCTGCGCGCACAGGAGGACAGCCGGCGCGCCGGTGAGCAGGCCGAGCTCGCCGACGGGCGCTCGCCGCTTCACCCGATGCGGATCTACGGCGAGCTGGCCGCGATGCTCGACCGCGATGCGATCGTCGTCGGTGACGGCGGCGATTACGTCTCCTACGCGGGACGCCTGATCGACAGCTACGAGCCGGGTTGCTGGGTCGACCCGGGGCCCTACGGGTGCCTGGGCTCGGGCCCGGGTTACGCGCTCGCGGCGAAGCTCGCGTACCCCGAGCGCCAGGTCGTGCTGCTGCTCGGTGACGGGGCGTTCGGGTTCTCCGGACTGGAGTTCGACACCCTCGCCCGCCACGGCGTGAACGTCGTCGCGGTGGTCGGGAACAACGGGATCTGGGCGCTCGAGAAGCACCCGATGGAGGCGCTCTACGGCTACTCGGTGGTCGCCGACCTGCGGCCCGGGACGCGCTACGACATCGTCTGCGAGGCGCTCGGCTGCCACGGCGAGCTCGTCGAGCGCCCCGAGCAGCTGCGACCCGCGCTCGAGCGCGCATTCGCGGCGGGCGCGCCCGCGCTGGTCAACGTGCTCACGGACCCCTCGATCGCCTACCCGCGGCGATCGAACCTCGCCTGAGCGACGCGCTAGCTCGAACGCGCGAGCTCGAGCGCGCCCCCGGTGAGGATGTCGTGCTCGGAGACTTCGACCTGCTCGAGGCCGAACAGGTTCATCGCCTCGCGCAGCAGGATCATCCCCGCCACGATCGTCGGCGCCCGGTCCGGGTGCAGCCCCGGCACCCCGCGCCGGCGCGATTCGGTCATCTCCGCCAGGCGCGCGAGCAGCAGTTCCACGGTCCCCAGTTCGAGCAGGTGGCCGTCGACGCGGGTCGCGTCGTAGGGCTCGAGCTCCAGCTCGATCGCGGCGGCGCTCGTCGCGGTGCCGGCCACCGCGATCCCGGCGGCGACTTCGTCGCGCTCGATGTCCGGCACGAACTGGTGAAAGACGGCGCGCGTGTCGAGCGCGAGGTCGGTCAGCTGGTCGGGCGCCGGAGGGTCACTCGAGATGTGCCGCTCGCTCATCCGCACGACGCCGGCGGGCGTCGAGACGTGGAAGGCGATCTTCCCGTGCGCACCGATCACGAACTCGGTCGAGCCGCCGCCGATGTCGATCACCACCGAGCGCCCGTCGGGCGCTCCGCGCGCCGACATCGCCCCGGCGAACGTCATCTGGGCCTCCTCTTCACCGCTCAGGATGCGGGTCTGGAGGGGAAACCGCGCGGCCACCTCGGCGGCGAACTCGTCGCCGTTGGACGCGTCACGCACCGCCGAGGTCATCACGGCGACTGCGCGCTCGGCTGATTCGATCTGCGGCCGGTAGCCCTCGAGCGCGTCGTAGACGCGCGCCTCGGAGGCCTGCGCAAGCTCGCCGCTGGCGTCGACGCCGTCACCGAGCCGAGTCACCTGCGAGCGGCGGTCGATCTCCTTCACGGCGCCGGTCGCCGGATCGACGTCGGCGAGCAGCAGTCGCGTCGAGTTGGTCCCGATGTCGACGACCGCCGTGCGCATTTCGGCGATGCTATTGGCCCGCGCAGCCCGGCGCGCGGACGTGGGCGAGCGGCACGGCCCGCGTCGCGCCGTGCGCGACGCGGGCCTGCCAGCCGAACTACGCCCCGGGCGGGACGAGGACCGCGTTGATGACGTGGACGATGCCGTTGCTCGCGCGCACATTCGCCGCTACGACCTTCGCCTTGTTCACGTACACCGAGCCATGGCGGACACGGAAGTGGACGCGCGCGCCCTCGAGTGTCTTCGCTGACTTCAGCCCCTCGACCTTCGCTGCCGGGTACAGGCCGGCGACGACGTGGTACTCGAGCACCTTCGTGAGCAGCGCCTTGCTCGACGCAATCTTGTCGAGCGTTGCCTTGGGGACGGCGGCGAACGCCGCGTTGGTCGGCGCGAACACGGTCACCTTTGCCGTCGCGAGCACCTTCGCGAGGCCAGCCTTCTTGACGAGCGAGACAAGGGTCGAGAGCTGCGGGTCGCTGCTCGCGAGCTGAACGATGTTCTTGCGTGTTGCAGCGTGGCCCGCCGCCGTGGCCGAGGCCGCGAGGGGGGCTGACAGCGCGAGGGCCGCGACCAGTGAAATGGCGATACGTCTCATATTCAAGCCTCCGGGTCTGTGGGGTTTACGAAGGCAGATACGGCCCGACGTGCGTCAGCGGTTGTGCAAACCCCAAGAGGCAACCGGCTGGTGGCTGGCGTGCGTATACAACGTGTGATCGGACTTGCTCGTGAGCAACGCGACGACGAACGACGCCTTCGGGAGCCCGAGGTGACCGTGCGGCGCGAGGCGGACCGCCCGGAAAGGCGGCTCGCGGCGCGACTCGCCCGCGGCGACGAGTCAGCCCTGCGCGAGATCGAGCGACGCGACGGCCCGCTGCTCCGCGGGTACCTGGCGCAGACGCTCAAGGACCCCGGGGCGGCGGAGGAAGTCCAGCAACAGGTGCTGCTCGAGCTGTGGCAGCGCCGACTCCAGTACGACCCGGCACGGTCCTCGATTGCGAGCTGGGCGATGATGATCTGCCGATCGCGGGCGATCGACTACCTGCGGCGCAACGTCCCCGAGCCGCGCGATCCGCAGGACGACGCAATCTGGCGCGAGACGGTGCTGGCCCAGGAGTCGGTGGCCGACGAGCTGGCCGAGCAGTGGCGGGTGGCGCAGCTCGTATCCCGGCTTCCACACGAGGAGGCCGAGCTGCTGCGGCTTCGCTTCCAGAGCGAACTGAGCCAGCGCGAGATCGCGGCCCGAACCGGGATCCCGCTCGGAACAGTGAAGATGCGGATGGTCAGTGCCCTCGGCCGCCTGCGTGAGATGATCGAAGCGGAGGACGCGAAATGAGCGACGAGGATTTGACTGCCGTCGATTACGTGCTCGGTGAGCTCGATGACCTCGAACGGGCTCGCTTCGAGCGTGCGATGCAAGATGATCCCGCGCTCCAAGCGCAGGTCAACGAGCTGGTGCCGCTCACGGACCGCCTCGGTTCGCTCTCGCCAGAGGCTTGGACGTATGCCGCGCCGGAGCGCACCCGCCGCGAGCCTGAGCGCCGGCCACGCCGGCTCGTGCGCCCGATGCTGGCGGCTGCGATGGCCCTCGCGGCGATCTGCCTGATCGCGCTGGTGCTATTCGCCGGCGGCGCCGGATCGCCGCGCACGGTGAAGCTGACGGCGCTCGCCGGTGCTCCGGCTGGAGCGAGTGCACGCGCGACAATTGATGCCGCCGACCACGTCGAAATGGTCGTCGAAGGGCTGCGACCGGTCGACCGCGGGCACTACTACGAGCTCTGGTTGATGTCGAACGCGACGAAGCTGGTCCCGGTGGCCGCGTTTCGCGTCGACTCGCGCGGCGACGCGCGCATGTCGCTGCCGCTGCCAGCCCCCGCCGGGCGCTACAAGTTCCTCGACGTCTCGCTGCAGCGCGTCGGCGGACCAGGGTCGATCTCGAGCACCTCTGTGCTGCGGGGAGCGACGCCGGGCTAACCCGCGGACGGGCTCGCGGCAGCCGGGGGACGCGCTTTGCTACAACTGGAGGAGCGACGCGGGGTGGAGCAGTCTGGTAGCTCGTCGGGCTCATAACCCGAAGGTCGCGGGTTCGAATCCCGCCCCCGCTATCTCACGAAAGGCCTGCAACCGCGGGCCTTTCGTATTTAGCCCCTGGCGCGAAAACGCGATTCTGCGTACCAATTTCGTACCAATCTTCCGGCGAAGCGCCTGCGGACGGGTTGGTGACGGCGCTCGCCGCGCGGGCGAGAGCGGCCCCGGCGTGCCTCGGAATTTGCGCGTTTTCGGGCGCCGTGCGCCGGCGCCCGGTGAGTGTCGGCGCGGTGTCCGCGCCGGGGACGCTCGCGGCGACGGTCCGCCGACGGCTCTTATCGGCCGTACTTGGCTCAACCGAGCGGGATCGCCCCGGTTCCCCGGTAGGGCGCGCGGGGTGGAGCGGTCTCTGACCACCCCCTCTCCGCTTCGCTGCGATGAGGTGGTCAGAGACCTCAAGAAGGTGGAGGGGGAACCGGGGAGATCGGGAGACAAGGAGACAGAGAAAGAAGACAGAGAAGTGGAGTTCGGAAGGAGAGGTGGGTTGGTGGTGATTCGATTGACGGGACGAAGTTCGGGAACCGGCGGCGGGCGGGAGCCGGCGCGGTCGTGGCGCGGGGCGCTCGGGAGACGGCTGGGCGCGCGCAGCGTGGCGGCAGAGCCGGGGCTGAAGCTGGTCGACGCGCAGGCTGCCGGGGAGATGCTCGGCGTGCCGCACACGTGGCTGCTCACCCAGGCGCGAGCGGGCAAGGTGCCGCATCACAGGCTGGGGCACTACGTGCGCTTCGACGCCGTCGAGCTCACACAGTGGCTGGCCAAGACGCGCTGCGGTCCGCCGGTTGGCGGCGAGCGTGGCTGAGCGAGGTAGGCGGCCCTACGGGTCGGGGTCGCTGATCGTCGAGCGCGGCGTCTGGTACGGCAAGTGGCGCGTCGGGCGCCGCCAGGTCAAGCGCAAGCTCGGCCCGGTCCGGGGACCCGACGCCGCGGGGCTGACACGCAAGGACGCCGAGCGCGCGCTGCGGCGCCTGGTCGGCGAGACCCGCCAGCTCGCGCCCGAGGAGCAGCTGACCTTCGAGCAGGCCGCCGAGCGTTATGTGCATCACGTCGAGCACGTGCTGATGCGCAAGCGAACGACGGTGCAGGACTACCGGATCATCACCCGCCGGCACCTCGCGCCGCACTTCGCCAGCGCGCGGCTCGATGCGATCACGGTCACCGACGTCGACGCGTACGTCGCCGCGAAGTCGCGCGCGGGCCTCTCGCCGAAGACGATCACCAACCACCTGAACTTCGCGCACGGCGTGCTGCGCTTCGCGGTGCGCCGCGGCTGGGCGAACGCCAATCCGGTCGCGATGGCCGACCGGCCGCGCGTTCAGTCGACCGACCCGGACATCCGCTACCTGAGCATCGAGGAGCTCGAGGCGCTGCTGCGCGCTGTACGCCTCGACGACGTGCTCGGCCCGACCGACCACGCGCTGTTCGCGGTCGCCTCAATGACCGGACTGCGCCAGGGCGAGCTCGTCGCACTGCGCTGGCGCGACGTGGACTGGGTCGCCCGGGTCGTGCGCGTGCGGCGCACCTACAGCCGCGGAGAATGGGGGCGGCCGAAGTCCCGCCGCTCCTCCCGCTCAGTGCCCCTCGCCGGCCGCGCCGCCCAGCTCTTGGATCTGCACTTCCAGCGCTCTCACTACCGCGCCGACGACGACCTAGTCTTCGGCCACCCGCACACCGGGCACCCCTACGACGCGACCCGGCTGCGCGAGCGCTTCTACGGCGCGATGAGGGAGGCTGGCATGGCACACCGCGTTGGGCGCGCCGGCGGGATCACGTTCCACTCGCTGCGGCACACCTTCGGCACCCGGATGGCCGCCGTTGGTGTTCCGATGCGCACGCTGCAGGAGTGGATGGGGCACCGCGACTTCTCGACGACGCTGATCTACGCCGATTTCGCGCCCGACCCCTCCGGGGGAGCGGCATTTGCGGAGAAGGCCTTTGGTGCCCCGAGCGCCGATGGCGCGAGCAGCGCCGCATTCAACGCCGGGACCCCGCTGGCGACCGCCGCAGGCCTCCCGGCGATCGTGGGCGATCCGCGGCCCTCGGCCGTCATCAGCGAGACTCGGGGAGCCGCCCGGGGATGACGTCACCCGGCAAGCGACGCGGCCTCGACGGGCTGGAGCGCAACTGGGAGATCGAGTTCTACGAGACCGGCGACGGACGCCGGCCGGTCCTCGAATGGATCAAGCACGACCTCACACCGACGAAGAGACGGGCGCTCGGATCCGCGATGCGGCGCGTGCTGCAGGTCCACGGACCGGCCGTCGCGCGGTCCAGTTGGGGCAGGCACCTCGGCGGAGGGATCTTCGAGTTTCGCCTCCGCATGCGCGGCAATGAGATCGTGAACGTCGAGGCCCAGGTGCACAAGATCACGGTGCACCAGGCAAGGCGACGCTTCGATCTGAACCCTTCAGAGGACGCTCTTCTGCGTGTGTTCTGCGCTGCCCGCGGTGGAACGATCATCGTGCTGCTGCACGCCTATGACAAGGGCGAGGATCCGACTGCCAAGCGCCAGCAGCGGGCGATCGCCGAGGCGCGGCGGCGACTCAAGGAACTCGAGGCGGGCGCGGCCAAGCCCGCGCCCGTGACTTCCGGCGCGACGAGCCTTGACCCTTGTCCTTACTCAACTAGGCTATGTGCTTAGCCACATATCGGCGACAGAAAGCTCAAATGAACGACTTCGATCAACTGATCACAGACATCGAACGCGAGGCCCGCGACGAAGGGCCTGAGGCGGTCGCTGAGCTACAGATGTTCGACAGCCGATTCCGCCTCGCCGCGCAGCTACTCGCGGCGCGCAGGCAAGCGCGCATGACACAGAAGGAGCTCGCTCTGCGTTCGGGCGTCCAACAGGCGGACATCAGCCGTATCGAGCGCGGCGAGGTTACGCCCAGGGTGTCTACCCTGGACCGTCTGCTGATGCCGCTCGGGCGCCATTTGGCCGTCGTGGAAGATCGCGCGACACCAGCCGCGTGATTCGCCTCCCCCAACTCGCTTGGCGTCGGTGGCCTCGCAGCTAGATCCGGTCAAGGACGTCATGAATCAGTGCCCAGGTCGATTGTGCGACTTCAACCGGGTCTCCCGCCAGTGCCTCTGCCCGGCCCGCGAGCTCGGGGATGAGCGAGGCGGAGTCAGCTGAGAGATCAGCGAGCCACGTGAGCGACTGAGCAGTGACGTCGCCCGCGACGGGACTCGCGCGCAGCCGGCGAAGCTCCTCTGCGACGCTCGCTGCCGGAACAGCGCGCAGCAGGCGGTAGACGTCATGCGCGTCCTTGGGGAGCAGCCGGCCCGGGGTGTCGCGGGCCCGTTCGCCGAGCTTGAAGCTCTTCGCGATCATCAGAGCGGCAGGCGATGCGACGTTCATCTCGGTCCTGCGCGAGTCGACTTCAGGATCGAGTGACTCGATCGTCGTCGGCAGGTAGCTCACGGCCGCGGCCTCGAGACCTGGCACGGTGCGCGCTGCGTACTTCGAGTGCGGCGGAATGCGGGCGCCGCGGCGACCGCCGGGGCCGCTCAACGATGCCGGGACGAGAAGCTCGATCGGAGGAGCGAGCGGGTCGCGTGCGGTCCACTCTCCGGGCTGCTGAACCGCCGAATCGTGAGTGAAGCCCGCCGACGTCAGCGCGGCCTCGAGTTTCGGAGCGGACGGAAGCCGCGCAGGCACGACCACCAAGTCGCTGTCCTTGGTCGTCGTCGCGATCGCGACATCCGCATCCCCGGTGTACAGGTAGACGGCTTGCGCGCCGGCGAGCACCAGCGCAGCGCGCGACTCGCTCAGAGCTTCAAGCGCGTCCAGCAGCACCCGGCGGGCCGCGACGGTGATCTCGGCGTAGGTCATCGGGCGCGCCAAGCATCTTCGTTTGCCTTCATCCAACGAATCAGCTCATGGCCCTCGTCGGGGCTGCGTCCCGGCCCTACCAATAGATCGACGGCGACCTGCGCGGGCTGAACGAAGGTGAGTGCGTCGGCGCTCGTTGACCGGAAGAAGACATACCCATCCTCGGGCTCGATGAGCAAGACGTTCGGCCGCACCGGCGCCTCGCGCAGCTCAAGCGCGTCGGCGACGGATGCCGCGTCGTCCGCGTAGACGAGCGCCAGCGCCGATTCCGCGTACGGCGCCCACCGATCGGCGGCGAGCGACCCGCTGATGGCGTACCGGCCGCGATAGCGCTTTAGGCCGGCCTCCACGGACCCCGCGCCGCGCGGCGCGAGCAGGCGCAACACGCGCCGGCGCTTCGACAAGTCGTAGTCGACGGCCCATCGCTCGATGAGAGCGGGCCACTCAACGCCTGTGACTGGTCCCGAGTCGTCGCGTTCGACCAGTGCTTCGCGCTCGAGGAAGTTCACGATCCGGGAGGTCGAGGCGAGGGAGGCCTGCGCCGTCGCAGCGAGTTCCCGGATGCCCCACCTCCGGTCAAAGTCCACGAGCGCGCGGACGACGCGGGCCGCCGGCACGCCGCGCAGGTTGTCGGTGGGGTTCTCGGGCGCCCGCCAAGGATCGCGGTTCGCGCCGTCTTTGAGTAAGAAGACCGCCGGGTCTCGCAAGGCGAGCCGGAGGTTGCCGGTCGCATCGGCGTACGAGATCCCGGCGGCCGCCAGCTCAGCCCGTGCCCGAGGTGCAAGGTACCGACTCGCCACAAGGCCAGCCCCGCCGGTCTCAGCGTTGAGCAGGGCGAACTGTGCGCCGACCTTTGGGACATCACGCGCGTTGAAGACGCTCTTGGCCTCGACGAGGAGTTCGGCCGTTCGCCCGTCCGGGGAGTTCAGTGTGAGGAGAGCGTCGGCGCCCTTTGGCCCTGGCGCGAGCTCAACCGTCCAGCCGTCCGGGAGCGCGGAAGCTACGTTCTGGCGCAGCTCGTCGAGCAGGTCGCGCTCCGTCGGTGGGGATGCTGGTGAGCTAATGCGTTCCATGAAGTTACGTGTTCCGCTGGCACCGGAACGTACGTTTACGTGGAACAAGATATCGGCATCGACGGCGGGATCTGTCGAGCGGCACGCTGGCTTGCAGCATTGACGAGCCGCCGGCGGTTCAAGAGTCAGGAGGCGCCGATCTCGGGCGCAACTCTCGCGTAGACGAGGGCGTCGCGGCGCCGTGCCGCGAACTCGAGGAACGAGCGCAGCAAGCCCTCGCGCTCAAACCCGGCTGCGACCAACGTGCGCTGTGAGGCCTCGTTGCCTGGCTCCACCAACGCCTCTAACCGCGCCATGCCCCACGACGAGAGTGCCCAGTCGCTACCGAGTCGAACGGCGCGGGTTGCTAGGCCGCGCCGTCGCGCGGACGGGACGATCCAGAATCCGACTCCCGCGACGCCGCGTCGTGGCCGAGCCCCGAGCCAGAGCAGACCGCGTGCGCGGTCGCTTTCGGTGAGGTCCGTGATGACGAGCGAGATTCCTTCGCTGAGCTCGGCGCGCGCTGCCTGGCGCGCGATGAACTCGCGGGCGGCGCCGACGGTGAACGGCGCCGGGACGGTGGTTGCCTCGGTGATGCGCGGATCACCGCTGGCTTCCCGAACGCACTCGATGTCGCGAGCGTCCCACGGGCGCAGCCGCACCACATCGTCCGAGAGTTCGGGATTCGGGTAGGAGATTCCGACGCTCGCTGATTCTCCTCCGGCCACCTGGACAGCGTCGCTCGGCGAGTACCAATTTCGTACCAATTTCACGAAATATGGGGTAGTCTCACAGAACCCAAACCGCTTAACAGAGCCAAATATGCCTAGCGTGAGACCCCTCGATGGCGCTCATAACCCGAAGGTCGCGGGTTCGAATCCCGCCCCCGCTATTTCCCGCGCGCAGACTTGCGGCGTCACGTCGGTAGACCCGCCCCTAGAGACTCGCCCGCAACTGTTCCAAGTCGATGCCAGCGATCTCCAGCGCGCGGGGCACGCGCCCCTGACCCGCGGAAAGCACGCCTATCAGCAGGTGGCTGACCTCGATGCGCCGGGCCTGGCGACGGCGCGCCGCCAGCAGCGCGCGCTCAAGGGCGAGCTTCGCCGATGTGGCGAGCCGTGTCCGATGTGGTCGCGCTGACGCGCTCGGCCCATCGAAGTCTCCGGATGCGATGCCGACGGACGCCAAGCTGCGCTCTTCCTCTTGGGTGAGTGCCTGTTCGATCCGGTCGTGGTCGAGGCCGAGATGCTGCAGAGCCGGGTGAACGCTCAGCGCAAGGAGCAGATGCTCGGCCTGAACGGTGCCGGTCCCCTGCGTTCGAGCCTCCTCTTGCGATGCGGCGCGCACGATCGCTCGCGCGTCTCCTGTAAAGCGCTCGAATGCCATCAGTGGCCTCCTGTCCCGTCGTCGGCCCCGGCCAGGGCACGGGCGTGCTTCTTGTGAACGGCCTGGCGCGTCACGCCGAGCGCTTCCGCGATCTGGGCCCACGACCATCCTTCGGCCGCGGCACGCGCGACAGCAGCGTCCTCGACCCGATCCGCCAGGCGCCGCAACGCGCCAACGGCGGCGAGCGCATCAGCTGGATCGTCAGGGAGGGAAGGCGGTGCGACAGGCATATGTCAACTTTAGTTGACGTTCCCGGGCTTGTCAACCTTGGTTGCGCAAACCGCGCGGGAATCTCCACTTGAGAGCTAGCTGTAAGTACTGAGCAGGTTGGTTCGTTCGCTGAGTCTGGCGATCGGGGGCTTGTGGCTGAGTGCTGAGTGTGGTCTGTGATGGTTGTAGTGGTGCAGCCATCCGTCAAGGGCTGCTGT